>Ga0308172_1000816_pt1 | contig 29554 bp, 31 predicted proteins | sample PhyGR2_FD_202134 | JGI IMG/M metagenome (GOLD analysis project Ga0308172, IMG submission 202134) | Phyllosphere microbial communities from UC Gill Tract Community Farm, Albany, California, United States - DLSLSG.R2 | ecosystem: Host-associated > Plants > Phyllosphere > Unclassified | place: USA... | reverse complement strand
CTGCGGCAGCGGACGCAGGCCGACGCGGTTATTCGCAGGCCAGCGGTAATCGACGTCCCGCTGCAAACTTTGGTAAGGGACGGTCTGCAACTGAAACACAAACAGCCCGAGCGTTAACATCATGCGGATATCTCCTTAATCATTATCCATGCGGGAACGTTGCTGTGCGGTGCGGGCGCGGTCACGGGCTTCCAGCTCGGCGCGGATCTGACGACTGGTATCCTGGACGCCTAAACCGGCACCGGCGGCAATGGTGTAATGGTGCGTGCTGCGGTCGATATAGCTGCGCCCGCCGCCGACGGCTACCGGCGTGTAACCGCCGCCCAGCAGGCCGCCAGTCGGTGGCGTGACAGGCGCGGGGTTATCCAGCGGGTGCGCTTGCGGATCCCCGTCGCCGGATTGCTTCGAACGCTGATCAGCCTTGTCCGCCGTTTTATCAATGTCTGCCGATTCATCTTTGATGATGCCGAGTTTTTCCAGCAACCAGTCCACACCCGAACGCAGTTTGTTGAACGCCTGTAACGGCGCGGTCAGCGCGTTGGCGATGGCCTGCCCGAACATCACGCCGGTGTCCTTGCAGTTATTAAGCGTTTCCTGCGTGGATTTGACCGGTTCAATCAGGTCTTTGAACCACTGCCAGACCATTTTTAGTTTGTCGCCGAGCCAGTCAAACACCGGCTTAAGCGGTGCAAACAGTTCTTTCACCGGCGCGAACGCAATCCCTAACCCCTCAATCACCCCCGCAAAGAAGGCGCTGATCGGTTCCCAGTATTTACGGATAAGCAGCGCACCGGCGACAATCGCCGCCGCAACGGCAACGACAGGCCAGGTGAGTCCTCCAATCGCGGTGATAATTGCGCTGCCCACGGTGCCGAGGATGCTCCAGAGCATACTGGCGGCAGCAACGATCAGATTGATGCCACCGATAACCGGACCCGCCACCAGGCCAAACACGCCGAGCGCGCCGATAATCAGCAGCGCACCGCCCGCAATTTTACCGAGCGTCTCCGCCAGGGCTTTATTGTTCACAATCCACTTATCGAGTTTCAGCACGTAGCCGGTGGCGGTCTGTACCAGTTTGCGCAGGGATGAATCCTGCTGATCGAACAGGTCGGTGCCGACGGCCTCATAGGCTGACTGAAATTCCTTAAAGTCGCCGCCGAGGTTGTTCTGCATCACCTCCACCAGCGCCTTGGTTTTCCCGTCCGAGGTTTTGAATGCCTGGGTAAGTTTGTCGAGTTTGCCCGACGTTGCGCCGTCCATCAGCACCATCGCCGACGAGCTGGCTTCTTCACCAAAGACGGCTTTCATGTACTGCGCCTGCTGCGCATCACCGAGCTTGTTTTTCTCAAAGCTCTTTTGCATTTCTTTCAGGATGGTAAACAGCGGGCGCATGTTGCCTTTCTTGTCCGCCGTTTTCACCTTCAGCTCACCCAGTGCGGCGGCGGCGGTGCCCGTGGGTGCCTGCAGGCGGGTAATGACAGCGCGACTGCCCGTACCCGCCATTGAACCGGTGATTTTGGCATCCGCCAGGGCGGCAGCCATCGCGGCAGTTTCTTCGACGCTGATACCGGCCTGTTTTGCCACCGGCGCGGCATAGGTCATGGTGTCTGACAGCCCGTCAAAGGTGGCGGCAGATTTATTCATTGCCGTAGAAAGCACGTCGCCGATGTGCGCCACGGTGTCATTAGTCATGCCGAACGCGGACTTCACGCCCATCAGCAGGGTGGCGTTTTCCTCCATGGTGCGCTTGTTTGCCAGGGACAAGTTCAGGATGGTCGGCGTCGCCGCCAGAATGCCGTCCTTGTCCGCGCCGGATTTGGCGACAATGATTTGCGCGGCGGCGGCATCGTCGGCAGACGCGGCGGTGTTGTCGCCGAGCTGCCGCGCCTGGGTGCGCAGCGCGGTCATATCGGCAGAGTCTTTTTCTAATCCTAACGTCGCCTGTAACTCTGAGTTTTTCAGGGCAAAGTCATAGCCGGGCTTGAGCATCCCGGCACCGGCTACCGTGCCCGCCGTCGCAATCCCGACGCCCGCAGCCCCCGCACCCGTCACGCTACCGGCAAACTGTTTACCCGCCTGATACCGCCCTTTCACCGCGTTGAGTTTGGCCTGCTGCGCGCTGACGCGTGCCAGGGATTCGCGCTGGCGGTTGAGCTGCGCGGTGGTTTCGCTGATGGAGGTTTTCAGGCGGCGCTCAGAGTCAGACAGCGTGCGCGTGCTGATGCCCGCCTGGCTGAGTTCCGTGCGCTGACGCTGCACCGACTGCCGCAGCCCGTTGAACTGGGTCTGCAACTGCGCGGCGGTGCGCTTCGCGGACTCCATCGCCTGCGCCTGGGCGCGGGTCGGGTTGGCGGTATTTTTGAACTGGATAGCCAGCGCCGCCGCTTCCGCTTTGGCGGCGTTGAGTTTCTGACCGGTGACGGCAAGCTGCGCGCTGGATTTCCTGAAACCGTCAATCTTTCCGGCCTGGGCGTTCAGGTCTTTGAGCGTGTTCTGCGAATTGCGAATATCTCCGGACAGCGCCTTACTGGCGTTCTGCACCGCTTTAAACGGGCGGGTCGCCTGGTCAACCGCCTTTAACAACACCTCTAACTTTAAGTTACTCACTGTCGGTGGCTCCGCTGCGCTGCATGGCCTTATGACGCCACACCAGCAGCTCGGTCAGCGTCATCGGGTTCAGTTCTGACGGCGGCCAGTGAAAAATCACCGCCACGTCCGCCATCAGGTCATCAACGGTCAGTGCCGCAGGAAGTTTTACTGTTCCGATTTCGGCGATAAAAAACCGATCACCTTGCCCGCCATGGCAATCAGGTCGGGCAGATGCAGGCTTTTGCAGTCCTGAGTGGTCAGGTTCGGGACGGTAATGCGCGGCAGGATCACGGTCAGCGCGTCAACGTCGGCATTCGCCAGCGCCGCCAGGCCAATCCCGCGCAGGTGTCCCGCGTTCGGTTTGATGATTTCAATCTGAGTGATCAGGGTGTCGCCGCGTTTGATCGGTTCTTCCAGGATAACGATGTTTTCATTCTGTTCTGACATAGCGGTGTCTCTTATTCAAATTTGAGGTTTTGCGCCGGAGTCCGGCGCGGGTTACGGATTACAGGCCGATGTTTTTGCGGTGCTCCGCCACGCGGTCAACGCCGCCGACGATTTCCACCATGTTCACGGTATCGACTTCAATCACGTCTTTGCCGTCAATCGTGAGTTTGAAATAGGTGCACTGGGTAGTGATTTTGGTTTCGGTGTCTTCACCCTGTTTGTACTCGCCAAAATCCATTTCTTTATGGCGTCCGCGCAGGGTGACTTCCACGGCGGAGGTGTCGCCGGTGTCGTCACGCTGGAAGGAACCGGCAAAGCGCAGCGGCACGGCATCCACTGCGCCCCACTGTTTCAGCACCAGTTCATCCAGCCCGCCCACCGTCCATTCAAAGGTCAGCGCGTCATCGTCCAGGCCAAAATCAATCGAGGCCGAACCGGTCATGCCGCCGCCGCGATAGTTCTCCAGCTTGCGGGTGAGTTTCGGCAGCGTCAGCGCGCTGACCATGCCGAGGTAGCTGTTCCCGTCGTTAAACAGGTTCAGGTATTTCAGTTTCTTAGGCAGTGCCATGTTTTAGCGCCTCTTAGCTGTTAACGGAGGTGGCGAACGTCGCCAGATATTGATCGGTGATGCGCTGACGCAGGGTTAAATCTTCCAGCGGCGGCACCGGCGTATAGTCGTAATCAATGAACAGCTTGCCCGCTTTCAGGGTTTCGACGGTGTTGGCTTCGGGGTCATACCAGCAGGAACCATCAATGATCAGACCGGCAGATTTCATTTCTCGCAGCTTGGCGTTAATGCCCGCAATCATGTCTTTGATAAGCGTCGGGGTCATTGGCCTGTCCATCGCCCACAGGTGCGCTTCTGCCATGGTGTCCGCCAGTACCTGCGCGGTGCGGGTGTAGTTCTCAAACAGGAACAGCGGATCGTCAGAGCAGGTGCGCTGCCCCCAAAACTTAAAGCCGTCTTTGCGGATAAGCGTGGTCACGCACGCCTGATTCAGCAGGTCGGCATCGGTGCCGGTGGTCTGCAAATCCCAGTACACGCTGGCAGACAGGCCGGTGACGCCGTTGATGCCGACGTTTGAAAGCGTTTTATGCCAGCCGGTTTCGGCGTCGATTTTGGCACGCAGGCCGAGCGCGTAAGCCGTCGCGGGCGCGATATCGCTGGCATTGGTGGTGGTGTTCCAGGACACGAAATCAGGCCAGACAACCATTAGCTCACGCTGGCTGAAATTGTCGCGGTACTTAATGGCATCGGACACGGTTTTACAGCCGTACGCGCTGACGTAGCCAAAGGCGCGCAGCTGCTGACAGACGGCGGCGAGCGCCGTGGCGACCTCCTGATTATCAAGCCCTGGCACGCCTAGAATGCGCGGCTTTACGCCGAGTTCAGTTTGCGCAGACAGCAGGGCTTTCATGCCGGTATACATGCCGGTTTCGTCCGAACCGCCGATGATGTTGGAGGTGGTTTCCGCGTCGGTTTCGCCTTCCGCCACGCGAACAACGACGACAACCGGTTTAGCCTGGTTGGCGATTGCCATCAGGGAGGCGCGGAGCGTGCCGGTTTTACCGGCCTTGCCTGCGGCGGTGAGTACGTTGGTAATGAGTACAGGCGTATCCAGCGGGAAGGTTGCCGCGTCCGCATCTTCTGCGGTGCAGACCATCCCGATGATGGCGGTGGAAACGGTGGAAATAACGCGGGTGCCGTCATTGATTTCAACAACGCGCACACCGTGATGATAATCAGCCATGGTGTTTTTCCTGTGATTGGGGTGACGTCAATCATCGCGTGTTGGGGACAATCAGGCACGGCGGGCGGGATGTGTGGGGAATGGCACAACGTGGCCGTCTCCCCGCCCATAACAGGGAGATGGCTGAGGTAATAAGCCTTCAGAACATGTCAGGCGAATACATCAATCTTTGTCAGTTTTGGGGTAACGGATATTTTTTTATCCGTTTCCCCCGAGACGGATGTCTTTTTATCACCACCTTCTTCCATTTGTTTTTGCAGTAACTGCGCAAGTTGTTGATAAAGAGCCTCTAGTTGCTCTTTCAGCAGTGCTTGCTCTTCTTTTGAAAGGCCTCCCTCTGCAATACGCTCGAGAACAGTTGAAATTTTCTCTTGAATATCATGTATCTGTGCCGAGATATCCTTTTTAGAATGCGACTTACCAACTTCATTGTCTGTACTTATCGGATTGCCACGCATGCCTGTATCTATAACCATTTAATCCCTCCTTTTATGAGTTAACTCCTCATAATTAATCGGAGCATGATTAAAAAGGATAAGCAGGCCAGGCAATATCCGGCGCTGCTGATAAATCCAGCCGGTTCAGGGCAATGCGGTATTTTTTCCAGGCGGTCAGGCTTGCCCGTTCCGCCTCCGTCGCGTCGTCAATATCGACGGCATCCTGCAAAGGCGCGATAGCCGCGTTTGCCTTTGCCATCAGGGCTGACAGTTTGGCGGTGGCTTCAGCTTTCAGTTCCGCCACGGACGGGGCGGGGATATCTGCCCAGGCTGGCAGCCCGTCGGTGCCCGCAACCCGCACTTTCCCTTCCGGCGGGGGAAGGGTTTGGTATTCACGGTAAACGACATCACTTACCGCAATGCCATCATCAGGCCAGCTTCCAGCATCGTCGTACACTTCCCGCAGTTCACGCGGATAAAAGCCGTTAGTGAGCGGGCTGTATACATAAAGACTTGACGTGATTGCGCTGTAATAGTTGCTCATTTTATCCCCTTACCAGCCGGTGGCTTCCCAGTAACTGCCGCCGCTGTCCTGACCGCAGGTGAAACCGATGTTATTAATAATCTGTGCCGTGCCGTAGTTATCATTGAAGGTGCCGTTCCCGCCGTTGAGGACAGTGACCTGGACGTTGACGCAGGTATTCGGGAAGGGAATGGGGAAATTCACCGTAGACCAGCCGCGACTCCCTTTATTGACGACGCCCCACTGCTTGATCATTCCGGTATCACCGCATCGCCACCAGCCGCCGCCGAGGTTGGCGGTATTGGCATTGACCGGCTGCCGGTTATTGGGACTGAAAACGCGCTGCCCCATCTCATAAATCCCGCCACCGTCAGTGTAAAAGTTACCCTGTGCGCTAATGTCGCCGGTGCCGGAAATTCTGACGTATCCTGTTTGTGCTGAATTCGCCTGGTTGACGATGCGGAAAACAAATCCACCCACGCCGCCGCCCTTGTTGTTAATAAAGTTGGATTCGCCCTGTCCGCCGCTCTCATTCCACCCGACATAGGTTCCCTGGCCTTCACCAGGATTGGCGGAGCTGATACCGCGTAAATAGTTAGCCGTCACACGCCCATTCACATCACCACCAACGCGGGGAAAAGCCCCAACGTTGTCCGCATTCAGAGAAATGTCTTTGGTGCCATCAAACGCCACACCGGCAATCTTGCGTGCGGTGGCAAGCTTTGACGCTGCGACGGCTGTGCCACCCGATGGCAACGCACCGACGTCACCAGCTGTCGGCTTGTTTGCCTGACCGTACATTTCATTCCAGGCAGACCATGGACCATCAACGCCGTTCCATGCTCCGGTTGCGTAGCGGGTGAACTGCCGCCCGTTGCTATTAAAGGCAATTTGCTGCGTCGCATTCGGACCCCAGGTCACGAAAATCACGCCGACAAAACCGTTCATCGGATAGCCTTTGTCCGTGGTCGCCGCAGCAACGCCTGGCACGCCGTAATGCCCAAACATGCCGCTGCCGCGCAGGGTGTTCGGGGTATCGGCTGCGGTTAGGTTCGTGCGGATTTTAAAGGCGGTTGCAATTTCATCGGACAGCGCCTTTTCACTGGCGGCACTTTGCGCTGCTGTCCACGCGCCTACATCGGCGGCTGTCGGTTTATTGTTGGTGCCGTATACGGCGACCCATGGGCGCCATGGTCCATCCTTACCGTTCCAGTTGGTAGAAAGTCCGCGCATCCAGACGTTACAGGTATCAAAAGTGATATACATCTGCTGACACCCGTAGGCGCTGCCGGTGACAAACAGCGTGCCCGCCTTGGCTTCCGGATAATTCCTGTCAGGTGTTGCGGAGGCGTTGGCTGACTGATGATAAACAGCAGCCTGAACCGCCGACAGGCCAAAACCCACCGTGTTCAGGTCAGTGGCACCGAGCGCAGTGTTTGCTGCGACAGAACCGGCGGCACTGACCTGCACCCAGTCGCGCCATGGTCCGTCTTTGCCATTCCAGGAAGCATTAAGCGCACGCGTCCACACCACGCCGGTATTTTGTACCGTATAACGCTGCAATACGCCGCCCGTCCAGGACGCGGGCATCACCTCCAGCACGCCCGCCGCCTGCGAGCCTGCCGGATAGCCATTCGCGACCGTGGCATTCGCGCCGGTGCTTTGCACGTAAAGGCCAATTTTTGCCAGGTTAAACGTGTTGATATTGGACGTGCCGAGAACAGCTGACGCGACAGGAAGCGCACCCACCTCAAAAGCCGTCGGCGGGTTGGCGGTGTCGTAAAGTTTGCGCCATCCGAACGGCAGCACGCCGTCGGTCTGACGCCATTGCCATCCCGTCGGTTCCGTTTTACTGACAACCCCCACGCGCACGTAAATTGTGCCGCTTGTGCAGTGCAGATACTGGGTCAGCGCCGCCCCCGCGTCATACAAGCGGCGATAGGTCATCAGCGTATCCGCCGCCTGAAAGGTCGCGCCCAAAGGGTGATCATCAAAAAAGCCCGCCAGGGTGACGCCGCCGGTCAGTGCAACAATCGACGGGTCGTAAATTTTCTTAACCGTGGCGTTATCGACGTTCGCCAGAATATTACTGACCGCCCCGACGTCCGCCGCCGTCAGAGTTTGGTCTGCGTTTAACTGCTTACCGTTAATTTTGCGCGTGGAAGGTACGCGGGTGTTGGCATTGTCGTTGGCGGTCTTCACCGCCTTTGGCGTCGCCGCCAGCGTTTCGCTGGTACTGCTGACCGAGCTGTTAAGCTGCACAAAACCTTTTGCTGTCAGCGTACCGTCGGGATGGTTACGGGATTTTTCATGCGCCGCCAGCAGGTCATTCACATACTGCTCAGTCGCCATAATCACTGAGTCGTCGATCAGCAGGCTGATAGCTTCGGTATTACTGACGGAAATCACCATCCGCAACGTCTGCGTGCGGCCTGAACCTTCTGCCAAAGTCGGCTTGTACGTGTCCGCCATATTACAGACGGCAATCAGCGCACCGTCGTCAGCAAACAGCCCCATTTCACGCATCCAGAAGCCGCCGACGCTGGCAGAAATCACCGCCTCAGCAATCACCCAGTTACCATGAGTCGGATCCAGCTTTAAGGAATTGAGCGGCGTGCGGTACACCTCTTTAACCAGTTTGGTCTGCGTGGCGACGGGTGTGGTCGCCTTGCCGTTGCCGTCACCGACGGCAAGCTGCGTAATGTTGATGTCAGTTCCCGCCGCAATGGCTGCCGCAATGCGCGACTGCCCGAGCGTGGTGACAACGGATTTAAATGTGCTCATATCGTCCTCTTATGCGGGGTAAACGGTCAGCAGTTCGCCAAGGTAGTGCGCCGCGCCGATGTAAACATCGCCTTTAATGTCCTGGGTGATGGTCAGCCCGATCAGATGGCGGCTGGCAGGCTTGGCATCAGCAATTAGCCTTTCCATTTCTAAATACATTTCTTCGGTGATGCCGGTTTCCAGCACGCCGATATCCAGGCGGAACGTGCCTGGCTCGTCATTCGTTTCCCACCACTCGGTCACGTTAATCAGGTAGCCGAGCGGCTCCACCACGCGCCGGATGGCACCGATGGTTCCCTTGTGGCAGTGAATGAACCAGGCCGACTGAATGACGCGGCGCTTGGTGGCGACAGGCCAGTTTTCATCCCAGCGGTCAACCGACAGCGCCCACGCCAGATAGGGCAAAAACTTCGCCGGACAGGTCAGCGGATCCCAAAGCTGCCGCAGCGGCACCGGCACGTTTTCAAGCTCCGCGCAGGCATCGGCGGCGGCGACTTCCAGCGCGGAGGAACCGGCGGGCAGCAGGCGATCACTCATCGTAACCGCCCACTTTCAGGGTGTACGCGGTGCAGAATGACGCCTGCGTTTTATCCAGCTCGATGTCAGCGGCGGGGCTTTTCAGCTCCACCCGCTGGACGCCCTCAACGTGCAGCGCGGCGTAAATGGCTGACAGCCGGATGTCGCGGCCTAAACGGTGCTGCGCGGTGGTGTAGGCGATAAGCTTGGCTTCGGCGGCTTCGCGGATGGGTTCGGCTTCCGGACCAGGGAACAGATACAGCACGGCATCAATGGTGTAACTGACCACGGTGGCAGACTGGACGGTCACGCGGTCAGCCACGGGGCGCACGTTTTCATCATTGAGCGCGGCCTGCACTTTCGCCAGCAGGTCGGCGGGCGCGGTGCCGTTCCCGGTCTGTGCCAGCACGGAAATCGTCACGCAGGCAGGCGACGGACTGATCACCGAAATATCCGCCACGCGTCCATCAGCCGAGCGCCCGTGATACTCATAGGAACCAATCGGACCGGCCACGCTCAGCCCTTCAAACGCCTGCTGCGCACGGATACGCAAATCAGCATCGCTTTCCATGACTGCCGCCACGGCGGGCACGCTGACCGTATCCGCAGGTGTGATCGTCAGGCGTTGCACGCTGAACGTGGCGGCGATATTGTCCAGGTCTGTTCCGGTGGCATAAGCCAGCATCACCGCCTGCGCAGCTTCATTAACCCGCTGACGCAGGATCACTTCGCGGTAAGCGTTCTCCTCCAGCAGCTTCACAATCGGCTCAGACTCCAGGGTCAATGTGCGGGCGATGGCGGCTTGCTGGTCTTCGGGGTAAAGCGACACCAGCGTGGCTTTACGCTCCGCCAGGAGGATTTCGTAATCCAGCACCTCCACCACGTCGGGGGCGGGTAACTGGCTCAGGTCGATAGTTGCCATGGTTAGCTCACGGGTAGGGTTAAGGAAATGGCGGCGGACGTGTCTTTGCGGGTGCCGGTGAGTTCCACCACGGCTTTCCCGTCGAACGTCGTTTCAAAGGTGATGCCGGTCAGGCTGACGCGTGGCTCCCACTTGAGGATCGCGCTGTAGCACGCCGCCATAATTTGCAGCCGCAGCGCCGCGTTCTGCGGGCGGTCAGTCAGCTCAGACAGCAGAGAACCATAGTCGCGGCGCATGACGCGGGAACCGACGGGCGTGCGCAAAATGTCGCTGACCGACTGCTGGATGTGCGCCAGGTCTTCGACGCCGCGCCCGGACTTGCGCGCCATGCCGATGTATTTTGCGTTACTCATGACGGCACCTGTGTCTGACCACCGCCCGTCTGTACGCCGCTGTGTTTATGGGTATGCACAACAACGCCGTTTGACGTGATGCTGCCGCCGCTGTGCGTGAGGTTGCCTGTCATGGTGCCGCCCTGTTTAATTTCGATAGTGCCGGTGGTGAGTTTTTTCGTGCAAACCACCTCCGGCGTATCGAGCGTGATGCGGGTTTTCGCCGTGCAGGTGATTATTGGGGCGGTGACTGCCACCTTATCGGCAGCGTTCACAGTGGCGGACTTGATGCCGGTTGCCAGCAGCGCGCCGGTCTTCGGCTCGTATTCGATCACCGCGCCGTCGGGGAAAGTGACGTGTACGGCATCCGCCGAGGCAGACGGGGCGGGAAATTCATCAGAGAAAACGCCAGGCATCACAAAGGCGGTATCCAGCTCGCCGCCCAGGCAGAACAGCAAAACCTGCTCACCGGCGGACGGTGCCCACCAGGAACGTGAGCGCCCCGCGCGGGAAGTTAACCAGTGCAGCCAGTCGGTGACGTTGCCGCCGGTATTGACGCGACAGGTGCCCACATCTAAATCCACCTCGGCAACGGTGCCTATGCGGATCAGATTGCGCAGCAGGCGCGGAATGTCGTTGTTAGGGATGGATGTATTCATGGATAAAAGAATGCCGCCCTGTCAGGCGGCATACAATTTGTGGCGGGTTGATGGCAGGTGGCACAACGTAGGGATCACTGACTGAGGAATATTAGCTCATACTTGAGCTGACACATTTTGTAGGTAGAACATTATTAAATCTGACAGTCTGGTTTGAGCGAATAGTGGGCCCAGTAATTAGATTAGTTAGTATAATATTATAATAGGTAGACTTTTAGCTTAAACCTGTCATAAATGGAAAAGGCTTTTCTCATTTACATATAGCCTTTTAAGGTTTAGCATTGTAACTCATTACATCTTACTGTTATTGTATTCATTCAAAAATTAAATTTGGATGGTGTTTTTTTTAAATTTTCACAAGCTTTGGTGAGTATTTAAATAAGGGATTGTTTTATGGCTAATGAAAACAGTTTGATGCGTGCAAGCTTGCTATCATATCGCAATAGAAAACTGCTTAGTGAGGGCGCCGCTGTAATATCGATTGTTGAATTCATTATTTATTTTGATAGTAGATTTACCGGTCAGGTTACGGATGAGGAATCATATTCTTTTTTGAATATGATTCCATTATCTCATGACGATGTGGTTCCTTCTATTACGATACGGGCTAATTGGTCTGTAGATATAAGTAAGACGGTGTTTTCAGGTGCGGAGCCCTATACTTCTGATTTTCATGGAGGATGGTATACTGATGAAATAGCGGCACTCATCAGTTTAAAACTTGGTGTAAGAGCCCACTCAGGAACAGTCACAAGAGAATATAATTACTACACCCCAGAGCACGGGCAACCAAGAGCAGAACAAAGTCCACCACCACCTTTTTCCAGTAAAAATAAACCATTAATCATTCCATTCTGTAAGAAAAATATAGGCATCGCGGAGTTGAAAGAAGTAAACAACATTCACCACCTGAATGAAACGGATTTCAATTATTTGATAAGAGCGGCAAGAAGTTTTCAGGATAGTCTTTGGATTTGCGAATCTTCACCTAACCTTGCATGGCTACTCATGGTTTCAGCATTGGAGACCGCGGCTCAACAATGGGATCAGAACAAGGGAAATAACATCGACAAATTTAAAGAGTCAAAACCTGAGTTATTCGATATATTAGATAACAACCAATACAAAAATCTTATACCAATTATTTCTGATGAGTTTTCCAGTACATTTGGGGCTGGGAAGAAATTCCGAGATTTTTGTATTGAATTCTTACCTGATGAACCACGGGAACGTCCTGAACATGGACGCATAAAATGGAAAAAACAAGAACTGAAAGATATATTTATCAAGGTTTATAATTTGCGTTCTATTGCACTACATACTGGGCAACCATTCCCAGCCCCTATGTGCACGGCACCTGATACGCATTTTGGTATTTCTGAAATGGGTGTGACTGCATTGGCCTCATCAACACTAGGAGGTACATGGACCCCAAAGGAGGCGCCAATCAATCTTAATATATTTTTTCATATGACTCATTCCATATTAAATAAATGGTGGGATAGCTTATATCGACCAAATTGAGATAATATATCTAGTTCTTAACTCTACAAGCAGTTAGCAAAAATATTTGTGGATACTCTAACGTCCGCATTTGGCACAGAGTTACTTGCCAGATTAGGTTTGGCTCTGTGCCGCAGTTATGTCAGGTGAAGCCTGAGCTAATAAGTATTAGCAGTTCATACTCCACAATCTTTATATCCTCATCGTCCAGTCCTAACAGCGGGCGCGCCGGATACTGCATTTCTTTTGCACGGACGGCCGAACGGTCCTGTAGCCCGTTCTGATGCACTTTAGCCACCCATCGCAATTGGCCGGTGGATTCCACCAGGGCACCGTCAGCAGTACCTTTGGCCTTTAAGTAATTAGTGGCGTGCCGCCAGTGTTTACGCGATAAATTGCCGCCTCTAAATCCACTTAGGCAACGGTGCCAATGCGGATCAGATTGCGCAGCAGGCGCGGAATGTCGTTTTTTGGGATGGATGTATTCATGAATAAAAGAATGCCGCACTGTCAGGCGGCATACAATTTGAGCGGTTTTTTAGGGATGGCACAACACCACAGAAGTGAGGATTTACTTGAGTTCTTTATCGTTAATATACGTAACAAATTGCTGGCCTTTATTGGTCAACGTGTAACGAGTCCAGGCTACTTTCTGAAATTTTTCATTGATTGCGAGGCCGTAAACTTGTAAGTGAGGGCAAACGTTATAAAATATGAAGGTGTCCTCCTCGGAAGCTCCTCGTTGATTTGTTACCCCCTCAATGAGTGCACTCCAAACAAAATTAAAAATATCTAGCAAAGTGGATTCAATCTCTCCTTTTTTGGTTACTGCATCAGGAACTTTAATTTTTATTTTTGAGAGGTTTCTAAAAATATCGTCATACTCACTCTTATCAATTGTTTGCTTGCCTTGTAGCGCTAGCAGTTTCGAGTTTTCTTTTCTGAGCTTATCATTCTCAGCAATCAGAGAAGTGATTTTGGTAATCAAAGGCTCAGCTTTTGGTAATTCAGCCCCTGAAACCCATCCCGATATATCAGTGCGTGACTCAATTGGAGGGAGGCTTTTCATTATTGCGAGTTGGATATCTTTAACATCATCATAAAACGAAATAATCTTTTTATGTACTTTTATTCTAAAAGCCTTTAGCTCTTTCTGGTGTTCTAATTCAATAACATCTGCACCTAATATTTTGATTTTATCCTTTAAAGCTTTCTCGTTTATATCTATTGAGAATAAAGGTTTTTTCTTTTTAACCGCATAATCAAATTCTTTTTCTGTATAGCTTTTACCAGTAGCCTCATCAATACTTCCATATCGGCCACCTAGGATAAGAATGTAAACATCGGACTCATCTATCCAACGCTCAATAGTTTCCCACTGGCTTTTATCATTTGCTGTAAACAGCTCCATACCCGCAGGAATATGACCTAGCATTAAGATAGCGCTAACTGCAGCTTGTCTCTCCTCTTTAAGATCCTTAAATGTTGAGGAAACGAAAACTTGTAATTTTTTCTTCATCGAAAATGGCCGATTGTTGGAAATTATTTAAACAGAATCTGGATCTTTATCTCCAATGTCAACGGCTTAAGCTACAATTTTCGCGATAAGTTAACTTGCTAGCAGTTTCATCAATTCATCTTCCACAATTTTCATATCTTCCGCGTCCAGTCCTAACAGCGGGCGCGCCGGATACTGCATTTCTTTTGCACTGACTGACGGACGATCCCGCAGCCCGTACTGATGCACCTTCGCCATGCGCTGAACCTGGCCGGTAAATTCCACCACGGCGTCGTCAGCGGTGCCCTTGGCCTTCATGTATTTAGCCGTGCGCAGTTTGGAGAACATCTCCCGCTTAATGCGGCCTTTCTTTGCCCGCAAATGCTGCGGGCGGCGCGGGGTGAACGGCAGCCCTTCCGGCGTGACCTGCTGTTTAATTCGCTGCTGCTGATGTTTGCGCAGGCGCTTCGCAATGGTTGCCGCCATCGCCTTCCGGCTTTGCGGTGACAACGCGGCAATCAGCCCCGCCAGGCGGCTATTAAACGCTGACAGCTCACTCATTCCACTGACTCACTAACTCGCCGTGCAGATACAGTTCACGCGGCCTTTCTACCGGTTCAGGCAGCGGAGGTTCCGGAAAATGCTCCACATACAGACCGGCATCAATCTGTTTCACGATCACGCGCTCGGTGAGCTGCACATCAATCGCGATATCGTAGGAACCATCATCCAGCATATCGGCCTTAAATTTAAAACCGGTCTGCTGCTTTTCCGGTGTCGCCATTATGTCCGGCTGGTTCTCACGCAGCCACGCCAGGATCGGCACAATAATCAGATCGCAGTCCTGGGCAAAGTTGGTGATCAGCAACTCGGTCTGGTACTGGTATTCAAACGACAGCGAACTGGCTAACGTGCAAACGATACGCCCGTTATCCACAAACATCCGCAATGTGTCGGGGCTGGTTTGCAGCACCGGCACAGCATCAGTTAACGCTTTTCGTAGCTGTGCGGGTTTTAACACGGTGTTCCTCCTGGCATTGTTTGACCGCTTCCACCTGGAGGCCGCAGGCGGTTAGCGCGGCCTCCAGGTTTCTGACATCACTGCTTAAATCGCCGTTAGTGGCGGGTGAGCTTGCCGGTATCGGGCAGCTCGTGACCGCCGGACAGCCAATGTAAATAATCTGCGGCGCTGGCAAAGGCGGGACGTGCGTGCATCCGGCCAATACCATCAGGCAGACGAGCGCCATACCAGTTACGCATTTCCTGATTTTCATTAAGTAACCTTTGAATGTGAACTTCACGATCCCGCGCCAACTGACCCGCCCGTGAGAGCTGGGTGCGCAGGCTTTGTTCCTGGCGTTCCCGCCTCAGTGCATCATCACTCAGGCGGTGAATGGCGTTGTCGCGGCTTTCAATACCGGCAGACAGCGTGCCGATAATGCGCTGCGCCTGGTCGGCTTCATCATGCAAGCCACTAACCCGCCAGGTTTGCAGCCCCACCAGCGCGCAGGCTGCCAGCAGTAACAAAATTAAAATACGCATCAGACACCCCGCAGGCAGTAGGCCAGCTCATTCGCGCGGCGGCGTTCCAGCCCGGTGACGCGCACGCCGTTCACAAACACCCAGCGCGGTAGCTGTTCGCAGGCTTTTCGCCATTCGCCCTTGTTGATGAAAAACGCTAGGGTGGATTTACAGGCCGCCGTCACCCCGACGTTGAATGCAAAGGACGCAACGGCGTCATAAACTGGCTGCGGCATAGCAACCGGCATACAGCGTGTAATGCCTTTCTCTACCCGCATCACATCTTCCACCAAATTCACGGCGGCCTGACGTTCGCTGATGTGCGTTTGCGGCTTCACGCCCGCCGTGTGCCCGATGCCGTTTGTCCAGACGCCCGCGCTGCACTGGTACGCCGACAGGCGGCAGCCTTCGAAATCAGCAATCAGTGCCAGACCGGCGGCGGACGTTTTCAACGTCGGCGTTTGTGGCAGCAGCGCGGCAATCGCCAGGACAGCGGCGACCGCGCAGCGTCTAACGATTGATGGCTGCATTTATGTCTCCTCTGACGCCCATTGCTTTCAGCAGGCGGTAAGTTTTGCGCCGGTAGTACCAGTTCACCAGAAAGGTTGCGACGCCGACGGCGGCACCGACCAGAAAGGCGATATCCTGCGGCGACATCGCGCCGAGCCACGCAAGAAAGGCCGCGACGCAGTAACAAATAAACGAGGTGATGCGCTCCATGGTCATCAGTCCCAAAGTGAGACGGTTTCACTGACTGCGGCCTGAGTAATATCCGGCAGCTCCACCGCGTAGCCATGGGGCAGAATTGCCCCCTGTGCGGCTAATCCAACGTTAGCCGCGTAAACGTGTTCAACTACCGATTCCGTGCGCCCGTAGTACCGCCAGCAAAGCGAATCCACGGTGTCGCCCTGTTCGGCATAGACTTTCATCAGAGCAGCCCGATGATGCAGTGGGATACACCGGCGACGTCGCTGATCGCGTTGCGTCCGTCACGCCATAAATCATCAACGGTGCTTTCCACGATTTCAGCCTTTTTACTGCCCTTATCGGTGGTGTCGTTATTCGGGTAACGCTCCGCCAGGAAGGCCGCCGCGATAGACGCCACGGCGCGCTGATAGGCGCAGACCTTCACGCTTTCGTCATCAATCTCATCGGCGGGGACATCCGCCAGGCGTTTAAAGCCCTGGGCAATCTGCGCATCGCGAAAGCTGTACAGTTCGGCGTTCACTTCGGTCATGGCGAACTTTGCGGCGGCGCGCAGGCGTTTCGCCGTAACCGTGCCCTCCAGCCGCAGGGTGTCGCGCAGCTCAACCGGATCGACATCAGGCCAGAAATGGGTGTTTTTAATCGCGGGTTCCGTCGCGGCGTCCGGTTTCGGTGCAGGTACAACAAGAGACATAATGACCTCTGAATGGGGGGCGGTGGACGCCAGCGTTGAACGAGGTCAAAGACCCGTCTCGGCTGGCGTGCCGCCCTGCGCGGGGCGCATTCTTTTTAGCTGCCGGATGCCTTTTTAATGGCAGACTCCAGACGCTCAATGTCTTTTTTCACGCCTGATTTGCCGTCGAGAATTAAGGCACTTTTCAGACGCTCCAGGGCTAACGTGTCCTTGCCGCCGTCGCGGTAGAGATAGCCGACAATTTTGTGCAACTGGGCACGGACTTTATCGGGCATATCCTCAGCGTCAGTCAGTTCCAGCACTTCCAGCATCAGCTCAATGCTGACCGGTTCACCGGCGGTGCGGGCACGAACAGCCTGGTCTATCACTTCCTCAGTGAAAGCACATCCCGCCGTGCGGGTTCCGAACGGCATCGCTAACCGGTGTTTAAAGGCGTAGCGGGCAATGTTCAGCGCACCGGCAATATCACCGGCATCAATACGCCAGATCATGACGGTCATCAGGATGGCATCCTGTGCGCCGTTCCCTTCGGCGAGCACGCCCGACACCCACGGGGCGTATTCAGGGAGCAATTGACGTTTCAGTTCCGCTTTCGCCTGGAAGGACTGAAGTTTATGCAGCGCCTGCTTATCCGCATTCAGCTTTTGCATTTGCAGTTCGTAGCCGGTGGCGTGAGTCAGCTGACCGGCGGCCTGCTGTGCGGCGATGATGGCTGACTGTCGCAACATGTGACGACGGCAAGGGCTAATCATGAAGTTCCCCTTATTCCGCTGCTTCTGACGCTGAATCCGGCTTAACTTCTTTGAAGTTGCCGATCTTGATGTTCTCGATCAGGCAGCCGCCGCGATAATCTTCCACCACAAAATCTTCATTGATGGATTCGTAGTTTTCGATACGGTCACGCTTCGGCACTTCTTCGATATGACGGCGGTGAGTGCCGTCCTGCCAGTAAATGGACAGATTATCCAGACGAGTGATCATGAGCGCATTGGCTGGGAAGGCAGGTACGCGCACCGCCGGTAAGTTACCGATGCGCTTCTGGCTGATAATCATATCCGCCGCAAGACTTTCAGAGTTCTCCTGCGCCTTGTTCACCAGCGGGAAGTATTTGTCCGCCAGCAGCTGACGCCCGCAGATAACCACCAGGCCGGTGTCGTCCTGATAAATCGGGTCAATCATGTCGTTGGTGGCGTCCATTACCAGCGCGTCCAGATTTTCATAGTCACCGTCATCACCGACGCGGACGATTTCAGAAGTCACTGTGCCATCCTCACCAATAACCTTATCCATCACGCGTTCCGGCGCATTGTTTCGGTACTTCTGCAGCCAGCCCACATTCACGTCCTGCAACAACGGGTATTTAGCGCGGTCTGATGTTGCCGCACGCTTTACGCCATTGAAGCCAATGGTGATGCGATCCAGCGCCTGACGTTTCACGATGGCGTCACGTAAACGCGCCTGGAAGTCCTGATAGCGCGCCCAGAGATCGAGCGTGGCATAGCGGAAATGGAAATCGTAGTTGGTCTGACGGCACTCGTAGCCCTCGGCGGTCAGGGTGTTGAAGTCAGCGGTTTTACGCTCACCGTCGCCGGTGGTGTCCGCCGTGCTGGCAATGGAGCCGGACACGCCTACGCCCACCTTTTCACCCTTCATTTCGTCCACGGGGATGATGTTAATCATCTGGAGGAACGCGGAGGACTCCTGCACGCGGGTCATCAGCGTCTGCGTGACCGACGGCTCAACGCTGAATTTTTTATCCAGGTCGCCGGTGTCCACAGAGTTCAGCTCGGCGATGCGGGACAGGTAAGCGTTAAATTGAAAACGGGTGGTTTGTTTCATGCGTTTTTTTTCCAAAATGGTTAATGGGTTAATCGTTTTTTTGTGCTTAGCAGTCGGTGATATCCGCCGCATTCCCTCTACCGCCGCCGCTTGAAACGGGGCGCTGCGTGTAGTTCTGCGGCGCGGATTTCTCCAGCTTGCCTTTCAGCGCGCTGAACTGTTCGCGATCGGCTGCGGTAGCTTTTTCCAGTGCGCTGAGGCGTTCCGTCAGTGAGGATTGCAGCGCGGACAGCTTTTCATCACTGGCTTGCAGGCCGGTTTCGACGTGCTCAACCACCACTTCCACGGCGTCGTGGACGTCTTTGAAGCGGGCATCATCGGAGGCGGACTTACTGGACAGCAGCTGCTTCACGCGGGAGAACAGCGAAGGGGCAGCCGGTTTATCTTCTTCAAACTCGAACGCCGTTTCTTCGGCAACGGTGAATAGGTTTCCAGCATCCTGTTTGCGGCTCGCCAGTGGGTTCTGCTGTGCCTTCGCGCTGAATTGCAGGTATTCGGTGCCGAGGCTCGCGGGGCTGTCGGTCACGGCCAGGCCGATCAGATAGGCTTTGCCGGTGTCGGAAAAAGAGGGGTTCACTTCGATGGAGGTGTAGACCTTCTGGCGAGCTTTCACCAACGACACTAAATCAGCCGTCGGATCGATATCGGCATACAGTGCCAGCTTGCCTTTGAGCGCGCCGTCGGCAATTTCTTCGGCATAAACGCCGGTCACATCGCCGTACATGCGGAACGGGCTATCAGGGTAATAACCTTTGATGTGCTCCATGTTGATACGTGCGCCGTAAACCTTCGGGTCATAGGTCGCGGCCATCTGTTCGATCCAGTCGCGGGTAATTTCGCGTCCGTCGGTGGTTGCCCCTTCGGTACAGATACGAAAGCGCTTTGTTGCTTTTGCCATTTGTTGGACTCCAGTCGGTGTGTGCTTCTGAGAAATCCAAGTTTCCAGACACACGCCCGACACCGCCAGCCGATGCGGGTTGATGCTCGATGGCACAACGTGGGCAGCGCGAAAAGCCGCAGGCCAGCCGGTAACGTTACGGCCATGAAAATGACAAACTCAACCATCATCAGCGACCCACGGCGACAGGCGGCACTGCTTTACTGGCAGGGTTTTTCAGTGCGTCAGATTGCGGAACTGCTGACCCAAAAAATACCGACAGTGCAGAGCTGGAAAACACGCGATGCGTGGGAGAACGCCGCACCCATTTCCCGCGTGGAATCCAGCCTGGAGGCGCGCTTAATTCAGCTCGTCACTAAGGACGTGAAGGGGAATGCGGATTACAAAGAGATTGATGCGTTAGGCCGGATGATTGAACGCCTCGCAAGGGTGAACCGCTACAGCCAGAGCGGGAACGAGGCCGATTTAAATCCCAACGTTGCTAACCGGAACAAAGGGGAGCGTAAGAAGCCGACTAAGAACTATTTCAGCGACGAAGCCCTGGAAAAACTAGAGGATATTTTTCTTGCTCAGTGCTTCCAGTATCAGCGCGTGTGGTATGACGCGGGGCTTAAACATCGTATCCGCGACATCCTCAAATCCCGCCAGATTGGTGCGACGTTCTTCTTTGCTCGCGAGGCGTTACTGCGCGCCCTGGCGACCGGCCATAACCAGATTTTTCTCTCAGCCAGTAAGACACAGGCTTACGTTTTCCGTGAATACATCATTCAGTTTGCCCGCCAGGTTGATGTCGAGCTGACCGGCGACCCGATTGTGATCGGCAACAACGGCGCGAAGCTGATTTTCTTAGGCACCAACTCCAACACCGCCCAAAGCCACAACGGCGACCTGTACGTGGACGAAATCTTTTGGATACCGAACTTTCAGAAGCTGCGCAAGGTCGCCAGCGGCATGGCGTCGCAGGAACATCTGCGCACCACCTACTTTTCTACGCCGTCAGCGCTGACGCACGGCGCGTATCCATTTTGGTCAGGCGAGCTGTTCAACAAGGGACGGGAAGATCGCAACGACAGGATTGAGCTGGATATCAGCCATCACGCCCTGGCGAAAGGACAGCTTTGCGGCGACGGACAGTGGCGGCAAATCGTCACCATTGAGGATGCGCTAGCCGGTGGCTGCAACCTGTTCAACATCGACACGCTGAAACAAGAAAACAGCAGCGAGGATTTCCGCAACCTGTTCATGTGTGAGTTTGTTGACGATCAGGCGTCCGTGTTCCCGTTCGCCGAGCTACAGCGCTGCATGGTGGAAAGCGCCGAGGAATGGAAGGATTTCAGCCCGTTTGCCCTGCGTCCGTTTGGTTATCGCGCCGTCTGGATTGGTTACGACCCGTCTCACACCGGCGACAGCGCAGGCTGTGCCGTGGTGGCTCCGCCGCTGGTGGACGGGGGCAAATTCCGCGTGCTGGAACGCCACCAGTGGAAGGGCATGGACTTTGCCGCCCAGGCGAAAAGCATTGAGGAGTTAACGAAACGATACTGCGTGGAATATATCGGCGTGGACGCCACCGGTATCGGCCAGGGCGTTTTCCAGCTTGTCCGGCAGTTCTTCCCCGCCGCGATGGAAATCCGCTACAGCCCGGAAACCAAAACGAAAATGGTACTGAAAGCTAAGGACACCATCACGTCCGGACGCCTGGAGTACGACACCAACCACAAAGACATCACGTCGTCATTCATGGCGATCCGCAAAACCATGACCGCCAGCGGCAGCCGCTCCACCTACGAGGCCAGCCGCAGCGAGGAAGCCAGCCACGCCGATGTCGCCTGGGCAATCATGCACGCATTGCTCAACGAACCACTTACCGCCGCGAACGGCGGCCAAAGCCCTAACATCCTGGAGTTTTATTAACTATGAGTAAGCGCAAATTCCGCAAGGCGGCACGGACAACGGTCACCGCAACGGTACAGCAGACCAGCGGCGCGGAGGCGTTCAGCTTTGGCGACCCGACGCCGGTATTAGACCGCCGTGAAATCCTGGATTACATAGAATGCACAGGTAACGGTCAGTGGTATGAGCCGCCGGTCAGCTTTGACGGCCTGGCTCGCACGCTGCGCGCTGCGGTGCATCACAGCTCATCGCTGTATGTGAAACGTAATATCCTGGCCTCGACCTTTGTCCCGCACCCGCTGTTATCACAGCAAGAATTCAGCCGGTTTGCCCTGGATTACCTGGTATTCGGTAATGCGTTTTTAGAAGTGATCCGCAACCAGCTCGGCGACGCTGTGGTGATGAAAACCGTGCCCGCCAAATATGCGCGGCGCGGGGTTGAGCCTGATACTTACTGGTTTGTGCAGCAGTGGAAGGATGCCCATCAGTTCGAGGCTGGCAGCGTATTTCATCTGATTGAGCCGGACATTAATCAGGAGCTGTACGGCCTGCCGGAATATCTGAGCGCCCTGAACTCTGCCTGGCTGAATGAGGCCGCGACGCTGTTCCGCCGCAAGTACTACCAGAACGGCGCGCACGCCGGATATATCCTGTACATGACTGATGCGGCACAGAGCAGCAGTGATATTGACCAGATGCGTAAGGCGATGCGTGACACAAAAGGCCTGGGCAACTTCCGCAACCTGTTCATGTACGCGCCGAACGGTAAACCGGATGGGATCAAGATTTTGCCGCTCAGTGAAGTTGCGACCAAAGACGATTTCTTCAACATCAAGAAAGCCAGCCAGAATGACCTGCTGTGCGCGCACCGCGTGCCACCGCAGATGATGGGCATTATTCCGGAGAACAGCGGCGGGTTTGGTGATTCAGTGAAGGCGTCGCAGGTGTTTGTCCGCAATGAGCTGACACCATTGCAGGAACGGTTTAAGGAATTGAATGCGTGGTTTGGGGAGGAGGTGATTCGGTTTACTTCTTATGAGCTTACGTCAGAGTAATGCAGCAAGGCCTGTGATATGGGCTTTGCTGCATTATAACTCTGAGCGATATAGCTGCATCTTGTATTAAGGATTTGGTTATGTAATGAGAGCATAACCAATGTATTGCTCCATAACAAAATTGCCATATGTAATGAAGTTATATATATAGATGTATCTCTTTGTTCTGATACCAAAATTCCGGATTATTTTTGCTTATTAACGTAAAGCAAATTTCCTCGAGCGATGGTAATAAGAAATCCTCTATTAGGTTGCAAAGTTTCGGATATGCATTTAAAGGAGCATTGTTGAGATGGAATTCGGTTTCTTTGTTATGAACAATAGAATTCCTGACAATATAAACTAACTTATAAAAACAAGAGAGTGCACTGTCTCCACTAAAAGCATTAGACTTGAAATCTAATCCTATCATGTCCAAGATCGCATCGATGTCAGCACTAGATGTTGTCTGAATCAATAACGCCCAACGGCGAATAAGACTATCTTTGAAAGTCACACCTGGTACTGAATACATCGAAAATATTTTACGGAATAATATTTTTAATGCGGCATCTTCGTGCATGTCAACATGGTCATATAACCTGCGAAAATCACGAATCGAGAACATCTGACCATTCCTTTGACGTTCGAGCTCTACAATTGGACGTTTGAACATAAAATTTTCAATAACATGATAAATTGTTAAAAATTTTAGGAGGGTTTCGTCACGACTATTATACTCGCTAAGGACGTTAAGTATTTCACTCCACTGTTGATATCCCTCATCAAGTTGTATTTTGTCAGGATTCAATACATTAGGCAGTTTTGTGTACCTGTGCGACACATGTATTGGTTTTCCTGTTGCTAAGACAACTAGACGCGCAAATGCATTTATGGCTTGCTCCTCAGACTGCACGGCCATTCTTTTAACTAATATTGCCTGTTCCAGTTGCAGGTCATCGATAACATGAAGCGCTGCAATGAAATTAAATAAAAGTGCGGGGGAAATATTATCAGATATAATATCGTCCAAAATAGAAGTGATTTCCCCACAGGAAAATATGATCACTGAATCAGCTAAGGAACTAGTATTTTCTCGGCAGAACCACTGATGAGGTATTGGTTGTGTAAGTTCACGCAACTCAAATAAGCCAGCATCTATATCTTCCTCATCAAGTAAAGGTAATTGTGAGGATTCTTTTAACTTTTCGGCTAAAATTATTGAAAGTTTTAATTTGTCTACTGATGGGAATGGAAAAGAAGTAAACTCACGGCTAAATTCTTCAGTGCGAGCAAATAATTCATTCCACTTTAGGAAGTGTACTTTTTCCGCTTTTGATTCTTCTAATTCTGAGCCCAGGGTTCTTATTATTTCAGTTAATGCTATAAATTTATTTAATTTTCGTTCTTCTAATTGATTTGAATAGTTTTCGGCAATTTCAGAATTTGCTATACGGTTGATTTCAATAATTGGCCAGTCATAGAGTATTTCATATTTTTTCATTTTTCATCCGCCCCAAAATATTTTTTCCAATTCAATGTCGATGGGGGTGTATATTTAAGTATTTCAAGTATAGCATTGAAAATAGCTGTGCGATTCACATTCCCAATATTTACTTTACTTAAGTCCAGGTTATTTCTTGCATCTTCAAACTGTTGTAGATTGAGTATTCCTGGATGTTGCTTACAAATTTCGTAAAATGAATTCAAAACGTCTATGCGATCGCTGTCAGTTTCATCAGCAAAAGCCCCCAGTGCACCAAATAATCCAGCAAGAGAAACTTCTCTGCCCATCCACAAGCACCCGTTCTCGGCATACTGCTCGGTCAATGTCCTGTCTAAGCGCACAAGAAATATAACGATACTTCTAAGAACTTTAGGGTCTGCTAGTTTCAGATATGATTCAAGATCGGGATCAGTACTTTGTAAATTTTGTATCAAGTTTGCCGAAGGGGCTACCGGCTTCCCTGCATTGAACGAAAGTAGGGCTGTTATTACATGGGCAAAGTGAAAAGTCCCAATTTTTCTGCGCTTACTAAATTGTGTCGCATTTATTTGTTTTTCACGAACAAGTGTAAAGTCTTGTCCATCTCCATCACGTAAGATTGGCAGGAGGTTCAAGAAAAGAAGCTCAAGTTGATGCCTGGTCGATACAGGTTTATGTCCTGCATTCAGCATTAACATCTTACGAACCTCTTCTTGTGGAGTTAGGCCAGACCATATCTCAAACCATTGATTATTTTCAGAAAATGTTTTTAGCAAATTTTCCTTGCCGTCGCGTTGAAATACTTCAACTACAGATCGTAATACATCTGTATTAGAGTTAAATTCATGCAGTTGGCTAGAGTATGTTCTTGAGAACTTGAATTTTGTCCATGACAAATAGTCCTCGTTTTGGTCAAGCTCTCTGCAGCAGAACTCGATTGTCTTACGAATTGCTTGTAAACGGAATGTTCGCTGGAGGCCGTCAAGAATTTTAAACGCCCCTATTTCAAGAATGTTACCATCTCTGCTGTAGTCAGTGCCTTCAATAACTAGCACAATCGGCGGAATATGGCAGCGAGTGAGAACTGTATCAACTAAATGATCAAGATATACATTTGAAACAATCTCCCTCTGGACATCATAGTCCTGGTATGAAGACGGCAAAGCATTGACATATTCCTCGAGTGAAATACTCGACAGAAAACACTTATTATTCTTGTCATCCCGCTCATCAAGTATTTTTGCTTTAACTTTCATAATACGTCCTGTCTCATAATAGGTAGTTAGCTTCCTCATAAAATTGAATGTTTATTATTCAATATAAGGAATGATTATTAAGATTGTAGGTTGAGTGTCGTGGGATATGACAACTTTTAGTTATCTGAATGATTAAATGCGCAACTTTCATCACTTACCCCTCCTAGAGTAAATCATCCAATTTTTGAATTCTCCAATAACGATTGCTTCAAAAGTGTCTGCAAAAGTATTATGAGATTACTTAAAATCATTCATTTTAGGAGTTTTGTCCAGTCCAAATCTCTAAGAATTAAGTACATGCCTGTTCAAGTATGATAAGCATGCTGTTGCAGTAAATCAGATGCCAAAGGCTTGGTGTTTGGATTGGATATGGAACATTCTAATTTTACGTAGAGATTTTCAGATAAAAAAAACTCCAGTGTACAATTCTCGCTACCATTTTCTACGAGCTGCATCTCGGCGCGCGCAATGTTACCCGCCTGCCCGCTTCTGACTTATCTTACCGATTTTAATGCATGTCTTAGAACGCCGCAAAGCCCTGCCCAAAGGATGATCAGGTCTTTTTTGATCCTTTAGGGATCATGCAAAACCATGCATATAGTGCATGCGGCGTTCACTTAGAACCTTTTACTTGGAATTCAGTGGATCTTTCCTGGGGCGTTTACGTTAAAAATGACTTTAAGCAGCTCCTCGTTCGCTGACGATGCCATTTCCGAAATCCACGCAGCAACCATCTCCCGTTCTTCTGCATCGCAGTCAACACGAGTGGAAAGTTTCGCAATCAAAGATATGCGTTCCAATAGTACTGCCGTGTGTAAAAAATCCATTCTGCCCCCAAAAAAATACTGTTTGTTTATACAGTACTATAAAATTATATGAATATAATTTCCATAAAAATCTATATGTTATTGAAATTTATATATCTAGAACGTATAGATATCATCCATCGCCCTAACGTTATGCTCGATACACATCATTCAAATTCAGCCCAATCGTGCAGCGGTTCAAAACTCATAACCAGACCACCAAAGCTAACTTTCGCCCCGCGGCTTAATGCTTCCAGCTCCCAGCGATGCGCAGTGATGCCGTTTTTCATCAATTCCCGTCCAATCTGAGGCAATCGCGCCCGTTCCTCAGCAGTCAGTCTTGCCGATGGAGCAACGTCCCGGGCTTTCGTTGGGTCAAAACTTCGCTGTAACTTACTCACCCTCGGTGTTTCCTCTCGTATACGCGCCACAATCGCCCTCACGGCGGCTGTGTCTGTCCAGTCAATAACTCGCAGGTTGTCAGAATTGGACGCTGTAGCAGTGCTCCCAGCCTGGCTATCACGCCAATTTGTGGCCTGTTTCTTTCCACCTAACCCACAGTTATTGACAGGACTCCGAGGCGCGCCGGAGGCGCTTTTTAAGGTCAAAACCTCAACGTCAACGGCGGAAGAAACGATGCGCCATTGTGTTGTACGGGTTTCATAAACGCGGGAGTCGCCGAGGTGAGGCGCGAAAATGCCCACAACCTTTTTCACTTCCTCATCGTATGCGTTCAGCTCATCAGCAACGCGGCGAGCTACACGCACAGTTTGATCATCGCGTGGAACATTTGCGCCGCCCTGGGCTGACATGTACGCCATAAAATCACCGGCATCAGCAGCAGCGCGGACAGCTTCCACTTCTTCGTCAAAGGTTTCAGTCAGACTGATGGAACGGATGCGGCGGCACTCACGGTATGAACCCATGGTAGGCAGGCCGATAGGATGGAACTGAGGTATACGCCAGGTAGCAGCCCAGGCAGTAACAGCAGCAGCGGAGTCTGTCAGCAACTCGCCTGTTTCGTGGTCGCGCTCGCCTTCCAGTGCGTAACCGTCGATGTTCTTTGCAATGTATTTGGCGATGTAGCCAGCCGCGCCGCCACGGTTCAGGTGCTTACAGTCAAAGCGGTTTTTAGCTGCGCCGCGTTCGTCACCGTCTTCTTTCATGGCGTATTTGCGCATGATATCGATCACCCGCTGACGCATGGCGGGCTTTGTGAATAACATCATGTGCCAGTGCGGGGTCGCGTCGTGGTGAGGCTCAACAACGCGCATCCCGTAAACAGACAGGCCGCTATCCTTGAACGCGGTGCGCATTTTACTCCAGATCCCGCACAGATAACGCTGCGCATCTTTCGGGGTATAGGCTTCTTTGTCCCAGGCGTGATTTCGCTGAACACGCTTTTTATCGCCCTTACCCACCATGCGGGTCGGGTGATATTTGGAAGGCGTGGTGATGGTCAGGAACATCCCGACGTCGCCATTTGCAGCGGCATATTTTTCGGTGCCGGCGATCGTGCTCATTAACTCCATGCGGCGGATTTCAGGGTTTGAAATACTCGCCATCACTTTGTCGATCAGACTGAAACGCTCGCCGGTTTCGATGTTCTCCAGGTCGCAGCTTTTCAGATAGTCGAGATTCGACAGACGGCGCGCACGTACTTCACGGATAGCCTGCTTACTCGCATACGGGGAAGCGTCACGGTTAACCTTGCCGATGGCGATCAGCAAGGATTCACGCCAGCGTGTGCGCTGACCTTTAAACTGGCGTAACCACCAATCCGGATTAACCAGGCGCGACATGGAGGCGATAGCGGAAACGGCATCCAGCTTGCCTTTGCAAAATCTTGTCCAGTACATCGGCGTGACATTGAAAGCCTGTGCCATACCTGCGATTTCGCTGTACAGCTCGCACTGGGTATCACCTTCAAAAAGAATCGAATTATCCCCGTTGTACTGAGCAAGAAGCTGATCACAGCGGTCTTCATAGATTTCTTTCAGTTGTCCGGCGATGTCCTGGGCGAACCGGCGCAAAGGTTTATCGCTCATGCTCGGCAGCCGGTGATAGGTGTCTGCCTCAGACATAAACTTTATGGAGGCATTAAGATTCATTTCATGCGCAGAATTGACTGCATCCACACGCGGCAGAATGCTGCGCCCCAACGTATAGACCAGATATTTATGTGCAGCGTGAACTCCCTGCTCTTTCAGCAGAAATTTATAGCGGCCTGTAAAAATTTCGCGGAGATCGGTGGAGAGGTTTTTTACTTTGATTAAAACAGCTTGCCCCTGATCGTATTCATCACGGGTAAGCGGTCTTTCCAGGCCAGAAACGGCCTGACGTGGTTTGTTCCAGGGAAACGCCCAAACTTCGGGCACGATAATTTCAGAAGAAAAACGGTTCATTGCAGCAGGAGTTTTCATCTAAAACTCCAGACACATCTGGGGAGAACGCTTTGCTTCATAACGTTCGAAGTATTCCACCAATGTTGGCGGGTGAACCATCTCGATGGTTTTCCGTAAGATTGCGCAGCGACCCGCAAGTACTTCTTCATCAGTACAGCCGATAGCGCGGAGCTGGGATGTCAGCTCAGGATATTTCACTTCGGTTTTTGGCACGTTGCATGCCAGATTTGTACTGTCCGCTGTAGTAAGCGGATAATTTCCAAAGACGCGACCGTCTAACATGCGCAGACCGTGGACGTGAATGCCTGGATTTTCGTCCCGAATAGCAACGAAGGCTTCATGCATCCTCACGTGCCAATGTTTTGTCCGAATAGCCGCATATTTGCCTGATGATCCTAAACAGACTCGCTCCCATCCGGAAGCGAGCCTTTTTAAACGGTCAATCGATTCATGCAAATGCCAGACAGGTGCAGCTTTATCGCGAAAAACAGAAGGTAACGTTTTAATCAGAAGATCGTTGTCTTGTTCCCCGCCCTCAATCACGTCAGGTATGCAAAAAAATTTAAGCTTGTCATGCCCATACCAAATCGACAGAAACTGATAAAACTTCGTCCAATCAATCAACAGACCGCGCTTCCATGCACTAAACGCTCCGCAATCCAATCCCACAGAACTGGCATAGGTGAAGCATTGTTTGATTTGATCAGGGCGCGCATAAGAGACGAAAGCGCCGCTATCACGGATTGCCACTTTTAAAACGTTTCCTGCGCCACCCCAGACTGGCGTCCCATGAAAATGCCGCATCATCACTGGTTGTCTTTTATATCGGCGAACAAGAAATGGGCATTAATAACTGCCAGCAAGGTAAGAACGACCGAGAAAGCCATCATCAATTACCTCGAAAGTGTTTGGCATTCATCTCAGCAAGCTCTTTGCAATACACACAAAGCTCAACACCTGGCAGAGCTGCGCGGCGTTCTTCGGGAATTGGGCGCTCACAGTCAAGACAGAACATTGCAGAAACACCCGTCACTACCTGTCTAACTGCGTTAATCT
>Ga0308172_1000809_pt1 | contig 29928 bp, 22 predicted proteins | sample PhyGR2_FD_202134 | JGI IMG/M metagenome (GOLD analysis project Ga0308172, IMG submission 202134) | Phyllosphere microbial communities from UC Gill Tract Community Farm, Albany, California, United States - DLSLSG.R2 | ecosystem: Host-associated > Plants > Phyllosphere > Unclassified | place: USA... | reverse complement strand
CGGTCGGCGGTGCCTAACCAGCGAACCTGCCAGCCCTGTTCCATCAGATGATGGGCGACAGCCAGACCGGGAAAAACATGTCCGCCGGTTCCGCCTGCCATCACCATCAATCGCTTACCGCTCATCGACCACCTCGGGTAAACGCCTGCGCTTTCGCCAGGCGCGTTTCATAATCTATGCGTAACAAAAAGACGATGGCGGTCGACATAATGATCAGACTCGAACCACCGTAACTGATCAGCGGTAAGGTCAGGCCTTTAGTCGGTAACATACCGGCTGCAGCCCCGACGTTAACCAGCGCCTGGAAGCTGAACCAGACGCCAATTGAACAGGCTAAAAAGCCGGAAAAACGCTGATCCAGCTCCAGCGCGCGCCGGCCAATCGACATCGCACGAAAAGCGACGAAGAATACCATTAAAAGTGCCAATACCACACCGATGTAACCGAGTTCTTCCCCTATGATGGCGAAAATAAAGTCGGTGTGCGCTTCCGGCAGATATTCCAGCTTTTGCACGGAGTTACCGAGCCCCTGCCCCCAGAATTCACCGCGGCCAAAGGCCATCAGCGACTGGGTCAGCTGGTAGCCACTCCCAAACGGATCTTCCCAGGGATTCCAGAACGACGTCACGCGGCGCATACGGTAGGGTTCTGCAATGATAAGCAGGATCACCGCAAAGATGCCGGAGCCGATGATCGCCATGAACTGCCACAGCTTGGCCCCCGCCAGGAAGAGCATCGCCAGCGTCGTAACAAACAGTACCACCACCGTTCCCAGGTCGGGCTGCGCCAGCAGTAACACCGCCAGCACGACCATGACGCCCATCGGTTTACAGAAGCCCCAGAAGTTATTACGCACCTCTTCCACTTTGCGCACCAGGTAACTGGCGAGATAGCAGAACAGGGAGAGCTTCGACAGCTCCGCAGGCTGGATACGCAGCGGACCCAGCGCAATCCAGCGCGATGCACCGTTAACCGAGCTGCCGACCACCAGAACAATCAGCAGCATGACGATCGTGACCATCAGCATCACGTTGCTGTAGCGCTGCCAGAAATCCATCGGCACCCGCAGCGTGACCAGCGCCATGCCCAGCGCCAGCGCAATGTAGAAGGCGTCACGCTTGGCAAAGTAAAAGAGATCGTCATTCAGACGCTGACCGACCGGCATAGAGGCCGAGGTCACCATCACAAAACCAATCACTGCCAGACCCAGCGTCAGCCATAACAGCGTGCGGTCATAGAGCACCAGTGACGTGTCATCACTTTCACGCGCTCCCATGACCCAATCTTTCAGGCGTACTGAGAAATAGTGAGCCAGTCCGGCGCCAGGAATACGCATCAGCTCAGCTCCTTCGCCAGCTGCGCGAACTGATCGCCGCGCTGCTCAAAGTTACGGAACTGGTCAAGGCTGGCACAGGCGGGCGACAGCAGGACCATATCGCCGGATTTAACCTGTGAAGCTATCTGCTCCATAGCCTGACGCATCGTCTCCGTGCGTACGGCGATCTCAGGGCGTAGCGCCGCCAGCGCATCGCCGTCGCGGCCAAAACAGTAGAGACGCACATTGTCACCCTGCAGCCAGGGGATCAGCGGCGTAAAGTCGGCTGATTTGCCATCACCGCCCATCAGCAGCCATAACGTGCCGTTCACCTGCAGACCATTCAGTGCCGCTTCGGTGCTGCCAACATTGGTGGCTTTAGAGTCGTTAATCCAGCGCACGCCCTGATGCTCATGCACCAGCTGGAAGCGATGTGCCAGACCATTAAAATGCGTTAAAGCGGCCAGGCTGGAGGCGCGTGGCAACCCTACGGCATCAGCCAGGGCCAGCGCCGCCAGTGCATTGGTGTAGTTGTGCTGGCCGGTCATTTTCATTTCAGTGGTGTTCAGCACTTTCTCACCCTTCACCCGCAGCCAGATACTGCCCTGCTGCTTGTTAAGGTGATAGTCACCGAAATCGATGCCAAAGCTGACGCAGCGCGTGTCCGCCCCGCGAACCGGCATCGTCAGAGCGTCATCAGCGTTAACGATGCAGGTCTGCGCGTTCTCGTAAACCCGCAGCTTGGCGGCACGGTACTGCTGCATCCCCAGCGGATAGCGATCCATATGATCTTCGCTGACGTTCAGCACGGTTGCCGCCGCGGCTTTCAGGCTGTGCGTCGTCTCAAGCTGAAAACTGGAGAGCTCCAGCACGTAGAGCTGCGCCGGAGACTGCAGCAGGCTCAGCGCGGGCAGACCGATATTGCCGCCCACACCCACCTGCCAGCCTGCGGCTTTGGCCATCTCGCCCACCAGCGTCGTCACCGTGCTTTTGCCGTTGGAGCCGGTGATCGCCACGACAGGCGCCTGCGCCTCGCGGCAAAACAGCTCGATGTCGCCGACGATTTCGATGCCGGCATCTGCTGCTTCGCTGAGAAGCGGATGCGCCAGCGCGATGCCCGGACTGGCAACAATCAGATCGGACGTCAGCAGCCAGTCGCCGTTAAGACCGCCCAGATGGCGTTCAACCTGCCCGGGCAATTTATCCAGCCCCGGCGGCGAGACACGGGTATCCATCACGCGAGGCGTTACGCCCTGCGCCAGAAAGAAATCAACACAGGAGAGCCCGGTCAGGCCCAGCCCGATGATGACGACTTTTCTACCCCGATAGTCAGCCATGATTAACGCACCTTCAGCGTGGCCAGGCCAATCAGCACCAGCATTAGCGAAATAATCCAGAAGCGCACAATCACGCGCGGTTCCGGCCAGCCTTTCAGTTCATAGTGGTGATGGATCGGCGCCATGCGGAAAATACGCTGACCGCGCAGCTTGAACGATCCCACCTGCAGGATCACCGACAGCGTCTCAACCACAAACACGCCGCCCATGATCACCAGTAAAAATTCCTGACGCAGTAACACCGCGATGGTTCCCAGCGCGCCGCCCAGTGCCAGCGAGCCCACGTCACCCATAAAGACCTGTGCCGGGTAGGTGTTGAACCACAGAAAGCCCAGCCCTGCCCCGACGATAGCGGTGCAGACAATCACCAGTTCACCGGCATGACGCAGGTAAGGGATGTGCAGATATTCTGCAAATTTCACGTTACCCGTTGCCCAGGCAACCAGCGCGAAGCCGGCCGCTACAAAGACGGTCGGCATAATGGCCAGACCATCCAGACCATCGGTCAGGTTGACCGCATTACCCGTTCCGACAATCACAAAGTAGGCCAGCAGCACATAAAAGAGGCCGAGCTGCGGCATGATGTCTTTGAAAAATGGCACCACCAGCTGGGTCGCCGGCGTATCTTTGCCTGCCGCATACAGCGCGAACGCCACGCCCAGCGAAATCACCGACATCCAGAAATATTTCCAGCGGGCGATCAGCCCCTTCGTGTCTTTACGCACCACTTTGCGGTAGTCGTCGACAAAGCCGATGATGCCAAAGCCGATTAACACCACCAGCACGCACCAGACATACGGATTCGACGGATAGGCCCACATCAGCACCGAAATGGTGATTGAGGTCAGGATCATGATGCCGCCCATGGTCGGCGTGCCGCGCTTGCTGAAGTGAGACTCCGGGCCGTCGTTACGGACAACCTGACCGATCTGTAACTTCTGCAGCCAGGCGATCAGGCGCGGTCCCATCCAGAGCGAGATAAATAACGCGGTCAGCAGGCTGACAATGGCGCGAAACGTCAGATAGGAAAAGACGTTAAAACCGGAATATAAAGCGACCAGATGCTCGGCCAGCCAAACTAACATGTTCCTTTCTCCTGTAAGCTCTGTACTACCTGCTCCATGGCGGCACTACGCGAACCTTTTATCAAGACAGTAATTTCTGAGTGTTCGGACAACAGCTGGCGTAAACGTTCAGTCAGCGCCGTCTTATCGCTGAAATGTTCGCCAGCTTTGCTGCTTTCGCTGATGAAATGGCTGAATCTGCCGGTCGTCAGCACGCGATCAATGCCTGCGTCACGTGCCGCCTCGCCGACTTCGCGGTGACATTGTTCGGTCTCGTCGCCCAGTTCGGCCATATCCCCCGCCACCAGTACCCGATAGCCCGGCATCTCGGACAGAACCTGAACCGCTGCGGTCATTGAACCGACGTTAGCGTTGTAACTGTCATCCAGCAGCAGCTGCTGCGCAGAGAGGCGCACCGGGAACAGACGGCCAGGCACCGCCTGCAGACTCTTCAGCCCCTGCTGTACGGCGCTCAGCGGCGCATCCACTGACAGGGCCAGGGCCGCAGCGGCCAGAGCATTAGCGATGTTATGGCGACCCGGCAGCGGCAGAACGATCTCCGCTTCGCCACGCGGAGTCACCATGACAAAATGGGTGCCGTCCTGAGCAATGCGAATATCCCGGGCGGAGAAGTCGCACCCTGCCGCCTGCGGTGCAAAGCGCCACACGGTTTTATCCTGCAGATTCGCCTGCCACTCTGGCCAGTCATTGCTCTCGGCATTCAGAATCGCGATGCCGTGCGGTGGTAAGCCCTGAAAAATTTCGCCTTTGGCTTTGGCAACGCCCGCCAGTGAACCAAAGCCTTCCAGATGCGCTGCCGCCAGGTTGTTAACCAGCGCACTCTCTGGCCGAACCAGATCGGTGGTATAGGCGATTTCGCCCTGATGATTTGCGCCCAGCTCGATCACCGCATACTGATGTTCAGGTGTGAGGCGCAGCAGCGTCATCGGGACGCCATAGTCATTATTGAAATTACCGGCGGTATAGAGCGTTTCACCGCACTGACGCAGAATCGCCGCGGTCATCTCTTTCACCGAGGTTTTCCCGGAGGAGCCGGTCAGCGCCACGACGCGGGCGGTTGACTGCTGACGAACCCAGGCTCCCAGTCTGCCAAAGGCAAGACGGGTATCCTCAACGACCACCTGCGGTACAGTGACAGGTAGATGCTGACTGACCAGCAGCGCCTGCGCGCCATTCGCAATCGCATCGCCGACAAAGTCATGCGCATCAAAACGCTCACCCACCAGCGCGACAAACAGGCTGCCAGCCGTCACCTTGCGGGTATCTGTGGTAACCGCGCTCAGGGTGAGGTCGCTGCCGTAAAGCGTGCCGCCGGTGATTTGCGCCAGGGTCTGTAATGAAACCGGAATCATGCTGTGCCTCCCAGCAGAGCCGCGACCGTTGCACGGTCGGAGTAATCAAGCCGGTGTGTACCGATGATCTGATAATCTTCGTGGCCCTTGCCCGCGACCAGCACGATGTCGTCAGGCTGCGCCTGCATAATGGTGTTAGTCACCGCCTGCGCACGACCGGAGACCACACGGGCGCGGCCCGGGTCCAGCAAACCGGTCAGGATATCGTTGACGATGGCCTGCGGATCTTCGCTGCGCGGGTTGTCATCGGTAATCACCACTACATCGGCAAACTGCTCGGCAATCGCCCCCATTAACGGGCGTTTACCTTTGTCACGATCGCCACCGCAGCCAAACAGGCACCACAGTTTTCCTGTGCAGTGCAGGCGTGCCGCTTCCAGCGCTTTTTCCAGCGCGTCTGGCGTGTGAGCGTAATCGACCACGACCGTGGGTTTGCCTGCGGCACTGAACACTTCCATACGCCCGTTGACCGGCTGTAACCGGGGGGCGGCGTCGATTAGCGCCGCCAGCGGGTAGTCGAGCGCCAGCAGGGTCGCCAGCGCCAGCATCAGATTGCTGACATTGAATGCGCCCATCAGCGGGCTGTCGATTTCGCCATTGCCCCAGCTGGAGCTGAAACAGATATGGGCACCGTTGTCGTGGTACTCCACCGCGTCGGCTTTCAGCCAGCGGCCATGGCAACCCGGCTGGAGGTTATTCTCCATAGTGACCGCGACCGCATCCGGTAAGCGCGCGAGCCAGCGACGCCCCACCTCATCATCCGCGTTGAGGATCGCCTGACCGACCTGATGCTCAGAGAAGAGCAGCCATTTGGCGGACTCGTAGCTCTCCATGTCACCGTGATAGTCGAGATGATCGCGGCTGAGATTGGTGAAGACCGCAGCGGCAAACGGCAGTGCCGCGACGCGATGCTGAACCAGCCCGTGTGAGGAGACTTCCATGGCGGTCAGGGTCGCCCCTTTTTCAGCCAGATCGTGCAGCAGATGCTGTACGTCTACCGCAGAGCCGGTGGTATTTTCGGCGGCTGCCAGCTGGCCTACCAGGCCGTTGCCGACCGTGCCCATGACCGCGCTGGTTTCACCCAGCAGCATTGCCCACTGCGCCAGTAACTGCGTGGTGGTGGTTTTACCGTTGGTGCCGGTCACGCCGATCAGCTTCTGTTTTTCACCTGGCTGCTGATAAAAGCGTCCGGCTAATGCCGAAAGACGCTGATGCAGCTGCGCCAGATAGATAACCGGCACGCCGTGCATCTCACGGATTTCACCATCGGCGGCTTCGCCTTCGGCTTCCGCCACAACCGCAGCGACGCCCTGCGCAATCGCCTGCGGGATAAAGCGGCGTCCATCAATCTGATGGCCTGAAACAGCGACAAACAGATCGCCAGAAGCCGCAAGGCGGCTGTCCAGGGTCATGTCACGCAGTGGGCGCGCCGGCGCGCCTGGCACCCAGGGGCCGAGTAAGTCGCGCAGGTTACGATCTGTCACTTGATTCCTCACTTCTGTTAGTCACCAGCTCGTTTCTGTCATTGGTCGGTAACGCATCCGGTTCGATGTTCATGGTGCGCAGTACGCCGCCCATGATGGCACCAAATACCGGAGCAGAAACCGCACCACCATAATATTTGCCGGCCTGGGGATCGTTGATCACCACCACCAGCGCGAACCGAGGATGACTGGCAGGTGCAACACCTGCGGTATAGGCGATGTATTTGTTGACGTAGCGACCATCCGGCCCGACTTTTTTCGCCGTACCGGTTTTTATCGCAATGCGATAGCCCTTGATGGCCGCTTTGACACCGCCACCACCGGGCAGCGCCACGCTTTCCATCATATGCATCACGGTTTTCACCAGCGATTCATCGAAAACGCGCTCTCCCGCGACGGGCGGGTCGACTTTGGTAATCGACAGCGGGCGATTAATGCCATAGCTGCCAATGGTTGCGTAGACTCGCGCTAACTGTAACGGCGTTACCATTAGCCCATAGCCGAAAGAGAAGGTGGCCCTCTCTATGTCAGACCACCGTTGTTTTTTAGGGTATAAGCCACTGCTTTCCCCGACCAGCCCCAAATTGGTCGGTTTGCCCAGTCCAAAACGCGAGTAAGTTTCTACCAGCGCTGAGGAGGGCATCGCTAACGCCAGACGTGAAACCCCGACGTTACTCGACTTCTGCAGAACCCCTGTCAGGGTCAATTCGTTGTAGCGCGCCACATCTTTGATCTCATGACCATTGACGCGGTACGGCACGGTATTCAGGACGCTGTTCTCTCTGACCACGCCGCGTTGCAGCGCCGTCATCACCACCATCGGCTTCACGGTTGAGCCAGGCTCGAAAATGTCGGTGATGGCGCGGTTGCGCATCAGATCTTTGGAGGTATTACTGAGATTGTTCGGGTTGTAAGCCGGGCTGTTAGCCATCGCCAGCACTTCACCGGTGTTCACATCCACCAGCACCGCCGTGCCCGACTCCGCTTTGTTGAACGCCACGGCGTTATTCAGTTCGCGGTAAACCAGCGCCTGCAGACGTTCATCAATGCTCAGGGTCAGGTTGTGGGCCGCCCGGCTGTCGACGGAAGAGATATCTTCGATGACCCGACCGTAACGGTCTTTACGTACCGTTCGTTCGCCCGGCGCACCGGTGAGCCACTTATCAAAGCTCTTCTCGATGCCTTCAATGCCCTGTCCGTCGATATTGGTAAAACCAATCAGATGGGAGGTGACCTGCCCGGCAGGATAGTAGCGGCGCGACTCTTCGCGCAGATGAATACCGGGAAGTTTGAGTTTTTTAACGTACTCGCCGATAGCCGGATTGACCTGGCGCGCCAGATAGACGAAGCGGCCTTTCGGGTTGGCGTTAACACGCGCCGCCAGCTGATCCAGCGGAATCGAAAGCGCATCGGAGAGCGCCTTCCAGCGGCTGTCCAGTGTGACGCCGCCGCCGGCATGGAGCTCTTTGGGATCGGCCCAGATGGCATTCACCGGGACACTGACGGCGAGCGGGCGTCCGGCACGATCGCTGATCATCCCGCGCGACGTCGGCACCGCCTGCACACGCAGCGAGCGAAGATCGCCCTCTTTGACCAGCTTGCCAGGATTGATCACCTGCAGCCAGGCAACGCGTGACAGCAGTCCCCCCAGCGCCAGCAAAATACAGCCGCACAGCAACGCAAAACGCCAGCTTACAAAGCTGGCCTTATCTTCCGGTTTCTTTAACTTCAGCGTTCTGCCTGTACCGCTCATTCGCTATCTGAGGTCCTTATTTCTGCACCACGATATTTTCTTGTGAAGGATCAACGTGCTGCAGCTGCAGCTTCTCGGTGGCGATGCGTTCGACACGGCTGTGATCGCCCAGCGCATTCTCTTCCAGAATCAGATTGCGCCATTCGATATCCAGCGCGTCGCGCTCCAGTACCAGCTGTTCACGCTGTGCGGTTAACAGTCGGGTTTTATGGGTGGTGGTGACCACCAGCACGGCAGACACCACCACAGCGATCAGCAACAGCACCGGGATCTTGCCCTTTCGCAGCAGATCCCCGCCGATAACGGCGGGCAGACTGTGACGCTCGTTACCGATCATGCGTCGGTTTTCTCCGCAATACGTAATACCGAACTGCGCGCACGCGGGTTCTCAGAAACTTCGGCATCGCCCGGCGACATTTTGCCCAGTAATTTCAGTTCACGACCGCCCAGGGCACGCAGCTGATGTTCCGTCATTGGCAGCCCGGCAGGGACCTGCGGCCCGCGACTCTGATCGCGCATAAAGCGTTTCACCAGCCGATCTTCCAGCGAGTGGAAGCTGATAACCGAAAGGCGCCCTTGTGGTGCCAGCACCTCAACTGCCCCTTTCAGCGCAATATCGATCTCTTCCAGTTCACTGTTAATCCAGATACGGATCGCCTGGAAGCTGCGCGTCGCCGGATGCTTGAACTTATCTTTAACCGGCGTGGCAACGGCGATCACCTCAGCCAGCTCCCGTGTCCGGGTCATCGGCGCTTCGCGATTGCGCTCAACAATGGCGCGGGCGATACGTTTGGCGAACCGCTCTTCACCGTAGGTTTTCAGAACGAAAGCGATATCTGCCTCTTCCGCCTGCAGCAACCACTCAGCGGCGGAGTGGCCGCGCGAAGGATCCATACGCATATCCAGCGGTCCGTCACGCATAAACGAGAAGCCGCGCTCTGCATCATCCAGCTGCGGTGAGGAAACCCCCAGATCCAGCAAGATGCCGTCAATTTTTCCGACCAAATCACGCTCAGAGACATACTCTGCCAGGGCGGAAAAAGGGCCATGAATAATGGAGAAGCGGGGGTCTGTAATCTCAGCGGCAGCGGCGATAGCTTGAGGGTCGCGATCGATGGCGATCAGTTGTCCCTTCTCTCCCAGTTGCGAAAGAATCAGACGTGAATGACCACCACGACCAAACGTGCCGTCGATGTAAATACCGTCTTCCCTGATATTGAGGCCGTTAACCGCCTCATCCAACAGCACGGTGGTATGTTTAAAATTTTCCTGCATAGCTATAGCGACAAGTCCTGCAACCGCTCAGATAAAGGCTCCTGAGCTGACTGTTCTGCGTCAATATCGTCCCTGACCTGTTGATACCAGGTCTGTTCATCCCACAGCTCAAACTTGTTGAACTGTCCGACCAGCATCACTTCTTTGGTTAATTTTGCGTGCTGCCGAAGCGTATTCGCCAGCAGCAGGCGTCCTGCATTATCCATCTGACATTCACTGGCATGTCCCAGCAACAGACGCTGCACACGGCGCTCAAGTGGATTCATACTGGATAAGCGGGCGAGCTTTTTTTCAATGATTTCCCATTCGGGCAGGGTATAAAGCAACAGGCATGGCTGGTGGAGGTCGATGGTACAGACCATCTGCCCCTGAGATTCCCCGATCAGCAAATCGCGATATCGCGTGGGTACGGCAAGCCGCCCTTTACTGTCGAGATTGACTAACGTTGCTCCGCGGAACATGCCAGTCTCTCCCCCTGGTCACCCGTTTGCACCACTTTATCCCACTTTTTACCACGAAACGAGTTTAAGGATTCGATGAAATCCTTGTCAAGCCGGAGCGGCAGTTGAATATCACTATTTACAGAGCGCCGAATTAATGGCTGCCGGCGCCCTGATCAAATAAAAAGAGAAAGAAAAAATTAAGCCAATGAATACCTGAATAAAAAAAGCGAGCGCGGAAAAAACGATTAAAAATGAAACAGCGTCACACGCTGAATATTTCTTGTGGTTTCTGAGACAGCGGCGGCATTTTAGGGGATTTCCGAAAGAAAGCCCAGCGGCTCAGGCCGGACAGGAAAGCGGCATTTGTTGAAGTTGTAAGCAGATAATAAAAATAACCCTTTCTGCTTTGTTAGAATTGATGAGCAGAATTTACGCTTTTTTACGTCGACCTGTTTATTTAATCAGTAATTTGAAAAAATAAACGTGGCGGGCAGCATAATACTGCCCTTCCCTCATTTAACTCTTCGGCTTAATTGTCCGCGACGATATAAATTACGGCGGATACGGGTTAAACCGGGTTTAGGTTTTCTTGGTTCATCCAGCGAGGCTAAAACTAATTCCAGTACCCGTTCGGCGACGTCACGATGGCGCTGTCCTACGGCCAGCACCGGGCACTCAAGAAAGTCCAGTAATTCGTGGTCGCCAAAGGTGGCAATCGCCAGCTCGGTGGGCAGCCGGCCGTCTCGTTTCAGCGTGACATCCATGACGCCCTGCAGCAGCCCGAAAGAGGTGGTAAAAAGCGCCTCCGGCATCGGGTGCTCTTCAAGATAACGCTCAAACATCGTGGCGGCAGCGGTGCGTTCGAAGCTGTTGCAGTAGATATAATCTATCGGCCGCGGGTCATCTTTCCAGGCATCACGGAATCCCATCTCACGCAGGAAGCTCACTGACAGCTCAGGCAGGGCGCCAAGGAACAGTACGTTTTTGACCTCAAGCTGTCGCAGTTCAGCCGCCAGCGTATGGGCATCGTCCTGATCGGCCCCCACGACGCTGGTGAAATGTTCACGATCCAGCGCACGGTCTAAAGCAATGATCGGCAGCGGATCGTTGACCCAGCGCTGATAGAAGGGATGCTCAGGCGGTAGCGAGGTGGAGACGATGATCGCATCGACCTGACGCTGTAGCAGATGCTCAATGCAGCGCATCTCGTTATCAGGCTGATCTTCTGAGCAGGCGATCAGCAATTGATAGCCTCGCTGACGGGCCTGTCGCTCAAGATAGTTTGCAATACGGGTGTAACTGGTATTCTCCAGATCAGGAATTACCAGCCCAATAGAACGCGTTCGCCCGGCGCGCAGGCCGGCAGCCACCGCATTGGGGTGATAATTATGCTCACGCACGACCGCCATCACTTTCTCGACGGTTTTGTCGCTGACTCGATATTGCCGCGCTTTGCCATTAATCACATAACTGGCCGTGGTGCGCGACACGCCTGCCAAACGCGCAATTTCATCCAGCTTCACGATAACCCCACCATCAAATCCGCTTTTACGGCATAAATAGCCGCAGTTAAACTATGGATAACTCATGGCTATCATCTAACAGCAGAAAAGTGCGCGGAGCAACCGCTTTTCTGAATGTAACCAGCCTGGCGCATAAAAAATAAAAAAACCCGGCATTTCGCCGGGTTAGGTGAGGTTCGATGGTGACGCAGCGTGATTAACGCATGATGCGATCGCCGCGTGACACTCCCACAATACCGGAACGGGCCACTTCAACGATTTCGGCAACCTCACGCACGGAATTGAGAAACGCGTCCAGTTTATCACTGGTGCCTGCCAGCTGAACCGTGTACAGCGTGGGCGTTACATCAATGATCTGACCACGGAAGATCTCGGCATTGCGCTTCACCTCTTCACGGCCATAGCCACTCGCCTGGATCTTCACCAGCATGATCTCACGCTCAACGTAGGCACCCTGCCCCAGTTCGGTCACGCGCAGCACATCCACCAGCTTGTGCAGCTGCTTTTCGATCTGCTCCAGCACCTTCTGGTCGCCCACCGTCTGAATGGTCATCCGCGACAAAGTGGGATCGTCGGTAGGCGCAACGGTCAGGCTTTCGATGTTGTAGCCGCGCTGCGAAAAGAGGCCGACGACACGGGATAATGCGCCAGATTCGTTCTCCAGCAGAACTGATAAAATGCGACGCATAATTATGTCCTCTCCGTTTTGCTTAACCACATCTCATCCATGCTGCCACCGCGAATCTGCATCGGGTAGACATGCTCGCTACCATCCACGGCGACATCCACAAACACCAGACGCCCCTGCGCCAGTTTCTCCAGCGCCAGCGTCAGCTTCTCTTCCAGTTCTGCCGGGTGCTCAATGGCGATCCCGACGTGACCGTAGGCTTCAGCCAGACGCACGAAGTCAGGCAGTGACTCCATATATGACTGCGAGTGGCGACCGGAGTAGATCATATCCTGCCACTGTTTCACCATACCCAGAACCCGGTTATTCAGGCTCAGCACCAGCACCGGCAGATTGTACTGCAGCGCGGTAGAGAGTTCCTGAATGTTCATCTGGATACTGCCATCGCCCGTCACGCAGATAACGGTTTCGTCCGGCAGCGCCATCTTGACACCCAGCGCAGCGGGCAGGCCAAAGCCCATCGTGCCCAGCCCCCCGGAGTTGATCCAGCGACGCGGTTTATCGAACGGATAATAGAGCGCAGCAAACATCTGATGCTGGCCCACATCGGACGTGACGTAGGCGTCGCCATGAGTCAGACGGCTGATGGTTTCAATGACGGCCTGCGGCTTGATTTTGTCGCTGGTCCGATCAAATTCCAGGCACTGACGACTGCGCCAGCCCTCAATCGCGCTCCACCACGCCTGCAGACTCTCAGAGCGGGGCTCACGTTCGTTTTGCGCCAGCAGCTCCAGCATCTGCTGCAGCACCTGCTTTGCATCACCCACGATCGGGATATCCGCCGCCACCGTTTTGGAGATAGAGGTCGGGTCAATATCAATGTGCATGACGGTGGCGTTGGGACAATACTTCGCCAGATTATTGGTGGTGCGGTCGTCAAAGCGAACGCCGATACCAAAAATCAGATCGGTATTGTGCATCGTCATGTTGGCTTCATAGGTACCGTGCATGCCGAGCATCCCGACGCACTGACGATGCGTGCCAGGAAACGCACCCAGCCCCATCAGCGACGTGGTGACCGGTATGTTCAGGCTTTCGGCCAGCTGTAACAGCTCCGCTTCACAGCCCGCGGTGATGGCGCCGCCACCGGCATAAATCACCGGCTGTTTTGCGGCCAGCAGTGTCGTCAGCGCACGCTTAATCTGCCCTTTATGGCCCTGGATGGTCGGATTGTAGGAGCGCATGCTGACAGCGTCCGGCCAGTGATAAGGGAGCTTATTGGCCGGGTTGAGAATATCTTTCGGCAGATCGATAACCACGGGTCCCGGACGTCCGCTGGCGGCGAGCCAGAACGCCTTTTTCAGCACGGTGGGGATCTCTTCAGTGCTTTTCACCAGAAAACTGTGCTTCACCACCGGCCGTGAAATGCCGACCATGTCGCACTCCTGAAAGGCATCATAGCCAATCAGCGAGGTAGGCACCTGGCCCGACAGAATCACCAGCGGAATAGAGTCCATATAGGCGGTGGCGATCCCGGTGATCGCATTGGTCGCGCCGGGGCCGGAAGTGACCAGCACGACCCCGACTTCACCCGTGGCGCGTGCGAGGCCGTCAGCCATATGCACCGCAGCCTGCTCATGGCGTACCAGAATGTGATCGATACCCCCGACGGTTTGCAGCGCATCATAGATATCTAATACCGCGCCACCCGGATAACCGAATACCTGCTTAACGCCCTGATCGATTAACGAACGGACGACCATTTCGGCTCCTGACAACATCTCCATTTTCTGCCTCCAGGCTTCAGGACCGGGCGCCATCAATAGGGCCGTTTGCACGTATCGCGCCGCGCCGGTGCCTGCTCTGCCAATCAAAATCTTATGTTTATGCACGACAGCGGAAACCTGTGCCGCTGTCCGGTTACAGAGAAATCTGTCGAGTTCATTGTTCTGAGAGTAGGTCGATTACCATAACCGCACTTCAGCGGGCAGGCAAACCGCAAAGCCGTGTAAATTAAATGGCAGGGACGTAAAGGCTCTGCCCGATAAGAATTGGCTGCGCGGATTAAACTAATTACGCCGCAGAACCGCAGAGGAAAATGCTGACTAAGAAATTATTTTTAGCGCGATCTAAGAAATAACGAAAACTTATTGTGACCTGCCCCAGCCCACAATCGCCCCACCGTTTTATTTTCTGGGTTAATTAACCAGAAAATCGCTAAAGCGCATACGATTATGCTAAGCAAACGGACGTAAACTCTGCGTCATGCTTGAGAGCGACAAAAATAAAAACATTATATTTCAGATAGATGAAGCAACCATCACGTGAAGGCAGCGTGCTTACCCCGCCTGACCGGCGCGGCACTCACTTCTGCGCTATTCATTACGCTGCCAGGCCGTAAAATAACAGACGATCTTCCTTTAACGCGCTGGAGAATACCCCTGCACAGAAGGTTGACATCCCTGAGTGATTGCAGTACCAATATAGGCAGCACAACAATTTATAAGGTTTGAATCCATGTTTCGTTTTGCTCGCCTTCTCGGTCTACTACTAAACGCATACAGCTTGCGCGGTAGACTTGTGGGCGGAATCAAACACTGATTCAAACCTGCTGAAAGTTAAAAACCCGCGCCTGTCGCGGGTTTTTTTATGCTCGTTGCCAGGCCAGAAAATGCATAAGGATGAATACAATGAGTCAGCAAGTCATTATTTTCGATACCACTCTGCGCGACGGTGAGCAGGCATTACAGGCCAGCCTGAGTGTGAAAGAAAAATTGCAGATTGCATTAGCGCTGGAGCGTATGGGCGTGGATGTCATGGAAGTGGGTTTCCCGGTCTCCTCACCTGGCGATTTTGAATCCGTACAGACCATCGCGCGCACCATTAAAAACAGCCGGGTCTGCGGTCTGGCCCGCTGTGTGGAGAAGGATATTGATGCGGCGTACGAATCACTGCGTGTTGCCGAAGCCTTCCGTATTCATACCTTTATCGCCACCTCACCGATGCACATCGCCACCAAACTGCGCAGCACGCTGCCTGAGGTGATTGAACGCGCGGTACACATGGTAAAACGTGCCCGCAACTACACCAATGACGTCGAATTCTCCTGCGAAGATGGCGGCCGTACCCCGATTGATGACCTGTGCCGAATGGTTGAAGCCGCAATTAATGCGGGTGCAAACACCATCAATATCCCGGACACCGTGGGTTACACCCTGCCAGGCGAATATGCTCACATCATCAGCCAGTTGATCAACCGCGTGCCTAACATCGATAAAGCGATTCTCTCTGTCCATACCCACGATGACCTGGGTATGGCGACCGGTAACGCCCTGGCTGCTGTCCAGGCGGGTGCACGTCAGGTTGAAGGCACCCTGAATGGTCTGGGTGAACGTGCCGGTAACTGTGCGCTGGAAGAGGTGATCATGGCGATCAAAACCCGCCAGCAGATCATGAATGTGCACACCAACATCAATCATCAGGAGATCTACCGCACCAGTCAGATGGTGAGCCAGATCTGCAATATGCCTATCCCGGCGAACAAGGCGGTGGTCGGCTCCAACGCCTTCGCCCACTCCTCCGGTATTCATCAGGATGGCGTGCTGAAGAATCGCGAGAACTATGAAATCCTGACGCCGGAGTCGATCGGCTTACATAAGATTCAGCTGAACCTGACCTCACGTTCTGGCCGCGCGGCGGTAAAACATCGCATGGAAGAGATGGGCTATGCAGAGCAGGATTACAATCTGGATGCCCTGTATGACGCCTTCCTGAAACTGGCTGACAAAAAAGGTCAGGTGTTCGACTACGACCTGGAAGCGCTGGCCTTCATCAATAAACAGAATGAAGAGCCGGAGCATTTTCAGCTGCATGAATTTAATGTTCAGACCGGTTCCGGCATCACGGCTACCGCCTCTGTCAAGCTGGGCTGCGGCGATGACGCCAAAGCGGATGCGGCCACCGGCAACGGCCCGGTTGACGCGGTCTATCAGGCCATTAACCGTATTACCCAGTTCGACGCGGAGCTGGTTAACTACAAACTGACCGCCAAAGGCCACGGCGAAAACGCGCTGGGTCAGGTTGACATTGTAGTGAGCTACAACGGCCGTAAGTTCCACGGCGTCGGTCTGGCGACCGATATCGTGGAATCGTCCGCCAAAGCGATGGTGAACGCGCTGAACAATATCTGGCGTGCCCGCCAGGTTGAACAGGAATTGCAACGCAAATTTAAAGATCAGAAGGAAACCGTATAACTATGTCCAGCTCTTCTCATATCGCAGTTTTACCCGGTGACGGCATTGGCCCGGAAGTGATGGCACAGGCAATGAAAGTGCTGGACGTCATTCGTCAGCGCTTTGATATGCAGATTACCACTCAGGAATATGCGGTCGGCGGCATCGCTATCGATCAGCACGGCGAACCCCTGCCTCCTGCGACTGTCGCGGGCTGCGAGCAGGCGGATGCGATCCTGTTTGGTTCGGTTGGCGGACCGAAGTGGGAACATTTGCCTCCGGCCTCACAGCCGGAACGCGGTGCCCTGCTGCCACTGCGCAAACACTTCAGACTGTTCAGTAACCTGCGCCCGGCGGCACTCTACAGCGGTCTGGAAGCTTTCTGCCCGCTGCGCGCCGACATCGCGGCGAAAGGCTTCGATATCCTGTGCGTGCGTGAACTGACCGGCGGCATCTATTTTGGTCAGCCTAAAGGACGCGAAGGCAGCGGCCCGGAAGAGCGGGCATTCGATACGGAGGTTTACCACCGCTTCGAGATCGAGCGCATCGCCCGTATCGCGTTTGAGTCTGCGCGTAAACGCCGCAATAAAGTGACCTCAGTGGATAAAGCCAACGTCCTGCAGACCTCAGTCATGTGGCGTGAAATCGTCAACGAGGTCGCTAAAGAGTATCCGGACGTGCAGCTGAGCCACATCTATATCGACAATGCCACCATGCAGTTGATCAAAGATCCGTCACAGTTTGACGTGCTGCTCTGCTCCAACCTGTTCGGCGACATTCTCTCTGATGAGTGCGCCATGATCACTGGTTCGATGGGGATGCTGCCTTCCGCCAGCCTGAATGAAGCGGGCTTTGGCCTGTTTGAACCGGCAGGCGGCTCCGCACCGGATATCGCCGGACAGAATATTGCTAACCCGGTCGCACAGATCCTGTCGCTGTCCCTGCTGTTACGCTACAGCCTGAATGCCGATGAGGCTGCCGACAGTATTGAACGCGCCATCAGCCGTGCGCTGGAAAAGGGCTACCGCACTAAAGATTTAGCTGGTGATGGCCCAGCGGTCAGCACAGATGAGATGGGCAGCATCATTGCCCGCTTTATCGCCGAGGAAAAATAAAAAAATGAAAACCTTATACCAGAAGTTATTTGATGCACATGTCGTCCACGAAGCGCCGAACGAAACGCCGTTACTCTATATCGATCGCCACCTGATCCATGAAGTCACCTCGCCACAGGCTTTTGATGGTCTGCGCGCGCACGGACGTAAGGTACGTCAGCCGGGCAAAACCTTTGCCACCATGGATCACAACGTCTCTACTCAGACCAAAGACATCAATGCGTCGGGCGAGATGGCACGGATTCAGATGCAGGAGCTGATGAAGAACTGCGCTGAATTTGGCGTACAGCTCTATGACCTGAACCACCCCTATCAGGGAATTGTCCACGTTATCGGCCCTGAGCAGGGCATGACGCTGCCAGGCATGACCATCGTGTGCGGTGACTCGCACACTGCGACGCACGGTGCCTTCGGCTCACTGGCCTTTGGTATCGGCACCTCCGAAGTAGAACATGTGTTTGCCACCCAGACCCTGAAGCAGGGCCGGGCGAAAACCATGAAAATTGAGGTGCTGGGCCAGGCTTCAACCGGCATTACGGCAAAAGATATTGTCCTGGCGATCATCGGCAAAACCGGCAGCGCAGGCGGAACCGGCTATGTGGTGGAGTTCTGCGGTCCGGCCATTCAGGCGCTGAGCATGGAAGGTCGTATGACTCTGTGCAATATGGCGATTGAAATGGGCGCGAAAGCGGGCCTGGTGGCACCGGACGAGACCACCTTCAGCTACCTGAAAGGCCGCCAGTTCTCCCCACAGGGTGAGAAGTGGGAGCAGGCTGTAGAGTACTGGCGCACGCTGAAGTCAGATGAAGGCGCGACCTATGATGCGGTGGTCACGCTGCATGCAGAAGAGATTGCGCCACAGGTCACCTGGGGCACCAACCCGGGTCAGGTAATCGCCGTTGATCAGGTGATCCCGAACCCGGCCTCATTCGCCGATCCGGTGGAGCGCGCCTCAGCGGAAAAAGCGCTGGCGTATATGAATCTGCAGCCGGGCATCCGACTGACCGATGTCGCGATTGATAAAGTCTTTATCGGCTCCTGCACCAACTCACGTATTGAGGATCTGCGTGCCGCCGCCGCTATCGCCAAAGGCCGCAAAGTTGCGCCGGGTGTGGTTGCGATGGTGGTGCCCGGTTCCGGTCCGGTAAAAGCACAGGCGGAAGCGGAAGGTCTGGATAAAATCTTCCTGGAAGCAGGCTTTGAGTGGCGTCTGCCAGGCTGCTCCATGTGTCTGGCGATGAACAATGACCGCCTCAACCCCGGCGAGCGTTGCGCGTCAACCAGCAACCGTAACTTTGAAGGTCGCCAGGGCCGCGGTGGACGAACCCATCTGGTCAGCCCGGCGATGGCCGCAGCGGCAGCCGTCACTGGCCACTTTGCCGACATCCGTGAACTGACGACAGGAGCATAAGTCATGGCGAATAAATTTACTCAGCACACCGGCATCGTCGCGCCGCTGGACGCCGCAAACGTCGATACCGACGCGATCATCCCTAAGCAGTTTTTGCAGAAGGTGACCCGCACCGGTTTTGGTCAGCACCTGTTCCATGACTGGCGCTTTGAAGATGACGCCGGCACGGTCCCTACCCCCAGCTTTGTGCTGAACAAGCCAGAGTTTAAAGGCACCAGCATTCTGCTGGCGCGCGAGAACTTTGGCTGTGGCTCCTCTCGTGAACATGCGCCCTGGGCGCTGACCGATTTCGGTTTTCACGTGGTGATTGCGCCAAGCTTCGCCGATATCTTCTACGGCAACAGCTTCAACAACCAGCTGCTGCCGGTGAAGTTAAGCGAAGAGGAAGTGGATGAGCTGTTCCGGCTGGTTGCGGCTCAGCCAGGCATCAGCTTTACGGTCGATCTGGAAGCGCAGACGGTGACCGCAGGCGATAAAGTCTACCCGTTCGAACTCGACAGCTTCCGTCGCCACTGCATGATCAACGGCCTCGACAGCATCGGTCTGACCCTGCAGCATGAAGCGTCAATTTCGCAGTATGAGCAGAATCAGCCCGCCTTCCTGCGCTGATTGCGTTAAGACAGGGCTAATCTGACAGCAACAATTTAGCTTAACGCGCAGGGAACACGGTCAGAGGAGGAAAGCGTCCCGCGCCAGGGACGGCGCGGGCCGAGCGGCCAGGGATTGGCTTAAGCGCCTTTCCGATCTGACCGTGTTCCCTGAGCAGGCTCGCTATCACAGCGACCGGTCCAGATTCCTCAATAGTTAAAAAAAGGGCGACATCCTGTCGCCCTTCTTCTTTATACGTCGCGCACCCGCGCCGACATCACCAGCGCCACAATCGCCAGCCCGAATGCCAGCCAGTAGACCGCCTCATGTCCCAGCCGCTCGCTCAGCGTACCCTGAATCACCCCGGCCAGAATCATGCCGGTTGAGATGGAGTTGGTGAACAGGGTGGTTGCAGCACCAGGTCGTCCCGGCATCAGATCCTGGAACCACAACATCCCAATCCCGGCAATAATTCCGACAAACACCGCATTAAACAGCTGCAATACCATCAGTGACGTGCGGGAGTTAAACAGCACCAGCCCCAGGTAAAACAGTACCCCGGCGGCCACCGCCACCAGCATTAACCGGCGCTTGCCCATGCGGCGGGCGTAATGCCCGGCCAGCAGCATCACCGGGATCTCCAGCCCGGCGGCCGTGCCCATCAGCAGTCCCGCCAGCTTTTCCGGCAGGCCAAGCGTCGTACTGATATAGAGCGGCATATCAATGATATACATGGTATTGCAGGTCCACATCACCACCGACGCGATAAACAGCAGGCGCACATCCCGATCGCGCCAGCCGCTTAACGGCAGACCGCCGCTCTGCAGCAGAGGCTGCGCACGGGGCACTGAAGGCAGGGTAAACCAGACCAGCAGGAGACAGATCAGAAACAGCGCGGCGGCCACCATAAACAGCGTGACAAAACCATAGTTCAGCGCCAGCGCAAATGAGAGCGGTGGCCCGATGACCCACGCCAGCGACAGCTGCGCGCGCATCACCGAACTGAACATGACCGCCTCACGCGCAGACTGATCGGCATATTCCCGCGCCAGCGCAAAGAGCTGAGGCATCGAGACGCTGGCGAGCGCCGACAGCAGCACACCCAGCGTAATCAGCGTCAGGTAGTGGCGACTGAAGGCAAACAACAGCGCATTAACCAGCGCCATCAGGCAGCAGAACAGAATGATATGACGGCGGTCACCCACGCTGTCTGAACGCTTCGCCACCAGCATGCTCACCAGAATACCGGCCACCGCATTGATGGTAAAAAACAGTCCGACCCAGAAAGGGCGCGCCTGCACTTCACGCGTCAGAAACAGGCTCAGTGTCGGTGCCTGCAATGCGCCCGCCACGCCCAGCATGAACGAGGCGACCATAAAGGCGAGGTAAACCGGATTGATGCGGCGCTGCCGCGTTAACAGCGATTTCATAGCGAAATCCCTTAGAGGATAATCAGAGGGGAAAAAAAGAAGGGTAGACCATACCGCGCACGATGAAAAAAGCCAGCAGAGATCCTCTGCTGGCGGTGTAAATGCACCCTACTCAGAAAAGCACTCCGCTGAACAGCGAAGTCAGGGTTGAACGCCATTCCAGACTGAATGCCTCCCGCTCTTCCCATAGCGCAAAGTTTGCTCTTAAAATGAGGCAGAAAAAACAGAGCGCTTTTCCGCGGGAGTTCCTCTTTTATGTCCTCGTCACGTCTGAAGCAGCAGTTCATTCGCCTGTGGCAGAGCTGCCAGGGCCAGTCGCAGGCCATTACCCTCAGCGAACTGGCTGACCTGCTGCGCTGCTCACGCCGCCACATGCGCAATCTGCTTAACCGGATGCAGGCGGCAGGCTGGCTGGTCTGGCAGGCAGAAGCGGGACGCGGCAGGCGGTCACACCTGACGTTCTGCTATACCGGACTGGCTTTACAGCAGCAGCGTGCCGAAGATCTGCTGGAGCAGGATCGCATCGATCAGCTGGTCCAGCTGGTGGGCGATAAGGATCAGGTGCGGCAGATGATCAGTGCGCATCTCGGCCGCAGTTTCCGGCAGGGCAAGCATATCCTGCGGGTGCTCTACTATCGTCCCCTGCTCAATCTGCTGCCTGGCTCGCCACTGCGGCGCTCTGAAACGCACATCGCCCGGCAGATTTTTAATGGGCTGACGCGGATAAATGAGGAAAACGGGGAAATCGAGCCCGATATCGCGCATCACTGGCAGCAGACCTCCCCGCTTCACTGGCGCTTCTTTCTGCGTCCGGCTATTCGTTTTCACCACGGTCGGGAGCTGGAGATGGCGGATGTCATCGCCACCTTGGAGCGTCAGCGCCCTCACCCGCTCTTTTCCCATATTGCGCAGATCTCCTCACCCGCACCCTGGACGCTGGATGTGCATCTGAACCAGCCCGACGACGGCCTGCCCTGGCTGCTGGGCAGCGTCAGCGCGATGATCCTGCCGCGCGAGTGGCCGACGATTCAGGACTTCGCCCGCCAGCCAGTCGGCACCGGCCCCTACCGGGTGATCCGCAATCATGAGAGCCAGCTGAAGATTGAAGCCTTTGATGATTACTTCGGTTTTCGCGCCCTGATCGACGATGTCTCTATCTGGGTGCTCCCCGACATCAGCGATGAGCTGGTCTATGCCGGCGTGCGCCTGCAGGGGGACGCTGCGGATGAGATTCAGGAGGAGAGCCGCCTTGAGGAGGGCTGCTACTATCTGCTGTTTGACCAGCGTTCAGCGCAGGGCCGCAGCGAGGCCGTCAGGCGCTGGGTCAGTTACCTCTTCAACCCTATCGCCCTGCTCAACCACGCAGGCGTCGGCTATCAGCGATACTGGTTTCCGGCTTATGGCCTGCTGCCGCGCTGGCACCACCGCCGGGACCTGACTCCGGTCGAAAAGCCGCCCGGCCTGACCCATCTGACGCTGACCTGGTACAGTCAGCACGTGGAGCATGAGGGCATCGCCAATGCGCTGCGTCCTCTGCTGGCCCAACAGGGCGTCACGCTGGAAACGCGTGAGATCAGCTATGAAAGCTGGTATCAGGGCGACGCGGAGAGTGATATCTGGCTCGGCAGCGTCAACTTTACCCTGCCGCTGAACTGGTCGCTGTTCGCCCAGCTCTATGAGATCCCGCTGCTGCATCACTGCCTGCCGATTGACTGGCACAGTGACGCCGCCCGCTGGCGCGAGAAAACGCTGCCGCTGGCCGAGTGGAGCAAACAGCTGGTTGAAGACGCGGGCCTGCATCCGCTGTTTCATCACTGGCTATTGCTGGAGGGCCAGCGCAGCATGCGTGGCGTCCGGATGAATACCCTGGGCTGGTTTGATTTTAAATCGGCCTGGTTTGCGCCGCCGGCACTGTGACGCTTTCGCCACGGCGCTGAAATGACTAGAATGTGACGTTCTCAACGGGGTGCCGCCTGCCACCAGCAAGCAGCTGAGAGAGACCCGTCGAACCTGATTCGGTTAATACCGACGTAGGGATTTGAGAGGCTGCTGTGCTCAGATCCTTTGCGACTCATCCCCTATTCTCCTGAAGGAGCGCAAAGTGTTAAACAAAGTTCTGCCGGTATTCCTGTTACTCTCCGCCCCCGTTCTGGCGGCTAAGCCGGTCCTCACGGTCTACACCTACGACTCCTTCTCTGCCGACTGGGGCCCTGGCCCGGCGGTAAAAAAAGCCTTTGAGGCGCAGTGCAACTGTGAGCTGAAATTCGTCACGCTGGAAGATGGCGTCTCGCTGCTGAACCGCGTGCGGATGGAAGGCAAAAACAGCAAAGCGGATCTGGTGCTGGGGCTGGATAACAATCTGGTGCAGGCGGCGCAGAAAACCGGTCTGTTTGCTGAAAGTCAGGTCGACACTGCAAAACTTACCCTGCCTGGCGGCTGGCACGACACCACCTTTGTGCCGTTTGACTATGGTTACTTCGCCTTTGTCTATGACAAAACCCGTCTGAAAAACCCGCCCAAAAGCCTGAAAGAGCTGGTCGACAGCCCGGAGAAGTGGCGAGTGATCTACGAGGATCCCCGCACCAGTACCCCCGGCTTAGGCCTGCTGCTGTGGATGCAGAAGGTCTATGGCGACCAGGCTCCGCAGGCGTGGCAAAAGCTGGCGCAGAAAACCGTAACGGTGACCAAAGGCTGGAGCGAAGCCTATGGCCTGTTCCTGAAGGGCGAAGGCGATCTGGTGCTGAGTTACACCACCTCTCCGGCTTACCACATCATTGAAGAGAAAAAAGAGAACTACGCCGCCGCCCCGTTTGCCGAAGGACACTATCTGCAGGTGGAAGTGGCCGCACAGTTAGCCAGCAGCAAACAGCCTGCGCTGGCACAGCAGTTCATGCAGTTTATGGTCTCGCCTGCATTCCAGCGCACCATCCCCACCGGCAACTGGATGTACCCGGTGATCGATACGCCGCTGCCTGCCGGTTTTGCCAGCCTGACGGTGCCGTCCACCGCCCTGCAGTTCTCGCCTGAAGAGGTGGCCACACAGCGTTCAGGCTGGATCAGCCAGTGGCAACGCGCCGTCAGCCGCTGATGCCGCGCTGGCTGATCCCCGGCTCGCTCGCCACGCTGCTGCTAACCGGCGTGGCGCTGCTGGCCTTTGGCGCGCTCTGGATGGCCGCGCCAGGCCTGGAGTGGCGCAGCGTACTGCAGGATGCGTATCTGCGACACGTCATCGGCTTCTCTTTCGGTCAGGCGCTCCTCTCCGCCCTGCTCTCCCTGCTGCCTGCCGTGCCGCTGGCGCGTGCGCTCTATCGACGCCGTTTTCCCGGCCGCCAGTTGCTGCTGCGGCTCTGTGCCATGACCCTGGTCCTGCCGGTACTGGTGGCGGTGTTTGGTCTGCTGACCGTCTATGGCCGCACCGGCTGGCTGGCGCAACTCTGTCAGCTGCTGGGCATCGGTTATCACTTCTCACCCTATGGTCTGCCGGGCATTTTGCTGGCGCACGTCTTCTTTAATCTGCCGCTGGCGACGCGCCTGATGCTGCAGGCGCTGGAGAGCATACCGGCCGAACAGCGTCAGCTTGCGGCGCAGCTCGACCTGCGCGGCTGGCACCATTTTCGCCTGCTGGAGTGGCCGTGGCTGCGGCGTCAGTTGCTGCCGACCGGCGCGCTGATCTTTATGCTCTGCTTTGCCAGCTTTGCCACCGTGCTGTCACTGGGGGGCGGGCCGCAGGCGACCACGCTCGAACTGGCGATTTTCCAGGCGCTGAGTTATGACTACGATCCGGGCCGTGCCGCGCTGCTGGCGCTGATTCAGCTCGGCTGCTGCCTGACGCTGGTGCTGCTCAGCCAGCGCTTCAGTAAGGCGATCCCCGCCGGAACCCGTCAGCTGAAGGGCTGGCGCGATCCGCAGGATTCATGGGGCGCACAGCTCAGCGATGCGCTGCTCATCCTGCTGGCGCTGCTCCTGCTGCTGCCTCCGCTGGTGGCGGTGATTGTGGAGGGCCTGCATGGCGGAGTGCGCGGTGCGCTGGCTCAGCCTGCTCTCTGGCGGGCAACCCTGACCTCATTACGCATCGCCACCGGGGCCGGATTGATCTGCGTGGTGCTGACCATGATGCTGCTCTGGAGCAGTCGCGAGCTGCGTCTGCGCCAGCATCTGGCGGCGGCCATGCTTATCGACACCAGCGGAATGCTGATTCTGGCGATGCCGGGTATTGTGCTCGCCACCGGTTTTTTCCTGCTGTTTAACGCCACCATCGGCCTGCCCGACTCCGCCGAAGGGCTGGTGATGTTTACCAATGCGCTGATCGCCATTCCCTATGCGCTGAAAGTGCTGGAAAACCCGATGCGCGACGCCGCGGAGCGGTATGGCAGACTCTGCGATTCACTGGATATTCAGGGCTGGAACCGGCTGCGGCTGATTGAACTGCGGGCGCTGAAACGTCCGCTGGCTCAGGCGCTGGCTTTTGCCTGCGTCCTGTCGATTGGTGATTTTGGCGTGGTGGCGCTGTTTGGCAGCGCCGACTTCCGCACGCTGCCGTTCTACCTCTATCAGCAGATAGGTGCCTATCGTGGCGCTGATGGTGCGGTCACCGCCCTGCTGCTGCTGCTGCTCTGCTTATTGCTGTTCACGCTAATGGAAAAATTACCGGGCCGCCATGCTGACTCTTGATAACCTTACCTATCTCTACCAGCATCTGCCGATGCGCTTCAGCTTCAGGGCCACACGCGGTGAACGCATCGCGATTCTCGGCCCCAGCGGCGCGGGTAAAAGCACCCTGCTGAGCCTGATTGCCGGTTTTCTGCCGGTGAATCAGGGCACCCTGCTGATCGACGGTCAGGAGCACACCCACACTGTCCCGGCCCGACGACCGGTCTCCATGCTGTTTCAGGAGAACAACCTGTTTCCGCACCTCAGCGTGCAGCAGAACATGGCGCTGGGGCTGCACCCCGGTCTACGACTCAGCGCGGAACAGCAGCGGCAGCTGACTGCGCTGGCTGAACAGGTGGGATTAGGCGATCTGCTGTCACGCCTGCCAGGCGAACTGTCGGGCGGCCAGCGCCAGCGGGTGGCGCTGGCCCGTTGCCTGCTGCGTGACCGTCCGGTGCTGCTGCTGGATGAGCCCTTTTCCGCGCTGGACCCCGCCCTGCGCGGCGAGATGCTTCAGCTGGTGCGGTCGGTGTGTGAAGCGCGCAGCATCACGCTGCTGATGGTGTCACACAGTCTGGAAGATGCACAGCAGATCGCGCCGCGCAGCGTGGTCATTGTGGATGGCCGGGTTTACTGGGATGGCGAAACCCGACAGCTGCTGTCGGGCGACACGCGGGAGGCCGACGTGCTCGGCATCCCGCGTCGTTAAGCAGCTCAGGCGATGAAAACCTGCCACAGCAGATGGCGGAAAACCGGCATCATCGGATGGAACTGGATCGCGACAAACGCCGCCACGGCGATCGCCAGCCCCAGCGGGCCAGCCCAGCGCAGGCGCGCCGGGGGCAGCCAGGCGGTGGCCCAGTCACGGCTTTTGCCACTGCGCCACCAGCGCCAGCCTAACCAGCCGCCCAGCCAGATCAGCAGCGCTGCGCCGAGTAACAGCCATTTAAAGCTGTCGCCCTGTGCCGCTTTTGGCACGTCAATCGCCACCCCGGCCAGAATGCCGGGCAGCAGATAGATCGGCGGCCAGAGAATACAGCCGATGAGATTAGGCGGCAGAAATTTACGCACCGGCAGCTCCAGCATACCGGCGGCCAGCGGGATTAGCGGTCGCGTGGGGCCGACAAAACGTCCGACCAGGATGGTAAACATACTGTGCTGATGCAGGGCATGCTCGGTTTTATCCAGCAGGCCTTTGTGCTTTTGCAGATACTTCCAGCGGTGCAGCGGCCCCTGGAATTTCCAGCCGATACCGTAGGAGACCCAGTCACCGATCAGGCAGCCCGCAAAGCCCGCCGCCCAGGCAGGGTAAAGGCCAAGCTCACCACTGCCGACCAGCGCGCCCAGGCTGGCCATCATCACCGTACCTGGCAGCAACAGCCCGACCAGCGCCAGCGACTCCAGAAACGTCACCAGCGCAACGGCAAACAGCGCCCACTCCAGGGACTGCGTAATCAGTTGTTGAATCCAGGCTTCCATAGTCGTCCTCAGTCATAGCAGAAGGCTGGATTGTCCAGAGCCAGCCACACAGCGTCAAGGCAAGAATTGTAGGACAATGTTGACAAAGCGTGGCGACAGGAACTGTATAAATATCCATGATATACTCAGGTTGTTTGCTCATCCCTGAAACACAGCGTCCGGAGAACATCTGACTATGCCCCGCGCAGGTTTTCTGCTCACCCGCCACTGGCGCGACAGCCCGTATGGCACCGAAATTATCCTCTGGCTCGCCACCGATGCGGGCGCGCAGCGCGTGGTGCTGCCCGTGCAGGAGTCTGTCGCTTTTGTGCCTGCGGAATATCAGGCGCAGCTCAGCGAGTTGCAGAGAGAGGAACGGCAGCTGCGTATCCAGCCGCTGGCGCTGAAAGATTTTCGTCACCGTCCGGTGCTGGGCCTCTACTGCCAGCAGCATCGTCAGCTGCAGCGCATCGAAAAACGGCTGCGCGAACAGGGGATTCCGATCTACGAGGCGGATATCCGCCCGCCGGAACGCTATCTGATGGAGCGCTTTATTACCGCTCCCGTCTGGTTTGATGGCGAACAGCAGGGCGACACGCTGGTCAACGCGCGGCTCAAGCCCCACCCCGACTATCGTCCGCCGCTGAAATGGGTCTCGCTGGATATTGAAACCACCCAGCATGGCGAACTCTACTGCATCGGGCTGGAGGGCTGCGGTCAGCGCCAGGTCTATATGCTCGGCCCCCCTAACGGCGATGCCAGCACGCTGGATTTCGAGCTGATCTATCTCGACAGCCGTCCACAGCTGCTGGAAGCCCTGAACCAGTGGTTTGCAGAGCATGACCCGGATGTCCTGATTGGCTGGAACGTGGTGCAGTTTGACCTGCGGGTGCTGCAGAAGCATGCCGACCGCTACGGCATTCCGCTGCGTCTTGGCCGCCAGCAGACGGCGCTGGAGTGGCGGGAACATGGCTTCAAGCCGGGCGTTTTTTTCGCGCAGGCCAGCGGCCGCCTGATCATTGATGGCATCGACGCACTGAAATCGGCGTTCTGGGATTTTCCGTCGTTCAGCCTGGAGTCGGTGTCGCAGCAGCTGCTGGGTGAAGGCAAAGCGATCGACAATCCCTGGCAGCGCATGGAGGAGATTAACTGGCGGTTTGCCAACGATAAACCGGCGCTGGCTCGCTACAACCTGAAAGATTGCGAACTGGTGACGCGCATCTTCCACAAAACGGCGATTATGCCCTTTCTGCTGGAGCGCGCGGCGGTCAATGGTCTGGCCGTGGACCGCCACGGCGGTTCGGTGGCGGCGTTCAGTCACCTTTATATTCCGCGCATGCACCGTGTCGGGTTTGTCGCGCCCAATATGGGTGAGGTGGCCCCGGAAGCGAGTCCGGGCGGTTATGTCATGGATTCGCGTCCCGGTCTCTACGACTCGGTGCTGGTGCTGGATTACAAAAGCCTCTATCCGTCGATTATCCGTACCTTCCTGATCGACCCGGTGGGCCTGGTGGAGGGTCTGGCCCATCCTGATGAGGCGGATTCGGTTGCCGGTTTCCGGGAAGCACGCTTCTCTCGCCACACCCACTGCCTGCCGGCGATGGTTGAACAGATCTGGCTGGGGCGCGAAGCGGCGAAAAAACAGAACAATCAGCCGCTGTCACAGGCGCTGAAGATCATCATGAACGCCTTTTACGGTGTGCTGGGCACCAGCGCCTGCCGCTTCTTCGATCCGCGACTCGCCTCCTCAATTACCCTGCGCGGTCACGCCATCATGCAGCAGACCCGCGCGCTGATCGAAGCGGAAGGCTACGACGTCATCTATGGTGACACCGACTCCACCTTTGTCTGGCTGAAGTCGGCCCACGATGAGGAGCAGGCCGCCGCCATTGGTCATCAGCTGGTGCAGAAAGTGAATGCCTGGTGGCGCGATCATCTGCAGCAGACGCAGGGCCTGACCAGCGCGCTGGAACTGGAGTATGAAAACCACTTCTGCCGTTTTCTGATGCCGACTATTCGCGGCGCGGAACAGGGCAGCAAGAAACGCTACGCCGGATTGATTCGTGATGCCGACGGTGAGCGCATGGTCTTTAAGGGACTGGAGTCGGTGCGAACCGACTGGACGCCGCTGGCCAAAACATTTCAGCAGCAGCTCTACCACCGTATTTTCCACCGCGAACCGTGGCAGGATTACATCCGGGAGACCGTGTCGCAGCTGCTGGCGGGCGAGCTGGACGAGCAGCTGATCTACAAAAAGCGCCTGCGGCGTCCGCTGAAAGAGTATGAACGGAATGTGCCCCCGCACGTGCGCGCCGCCCGGCTGGCCGATGAGCAGAATCGCAAACTGAACCGGCCACTGCAGTATCAGAACGGCGGCCGGATTCGTTACGTCATGGCTACGGCTGGCCCCGAACCGCTGGAGGCGCGCAGTACGCCGCTCGACTATGACCACTATGTGACGAAGCAGCTGCAGCCGGTGGCAGAGGGGATTCTGCCCTTTGTCGGAGGAGATTTTGCTACACTGATTACGGGGCAGCTGGGGCTTTTTTGACAGGTGACGAATGCCCTGCCATCCAGTACCATAGCGCCCTTCCTGAAACTCACCGCTCTTAAGTACGCTCCAGACCTTGTTGTCTGGTGGTAACGCTATTGCCTGAGATTCGCGAACACCTCTAAAAACGTTAAAATTCGAGCTAAAAATATATGGTTTTTACATTAGGTCAGCGCTGGATTAGTGATACGGAAAGTGAACTGGGACTGGGCACCGTGGTGGCGATCGATACCCGCATGATCACCCTGCTGTTTCCGGCCACGGGGGAAAACCGCCTCTACGCCCGCAACGATTCGCC
>Ga0308172_1000807_pt1 | contig 29984 bp, 23 predicted proteins | sample PhyGR2_FD_202134 | JGI IMG/M metagenome (GOLD analysis project Ga0308172, IMG submission 202134) | Phyllosphere microbial communities from UC Gill Tract Community Farm, Albany, California, United States - DLSLSG.R2 | ecosystem: Host-associated > Plants > Phyllosphere > Unclassified | place: USA... | reverse complement strand
GTTCATCGGCTGCTCGGCGGCGATCTTGTGCTGGGCCACCACCTTCTTCGAATCGGTGCCCACCACCACCAGGTCGGCCAGCAGGTTGCTGGTGTAGACGCGCTTGTTGGCTGCGTCCAGCGCCAGGCCCGGCGCCTTCGCCTTGCCCAGGCCCGGGATGGTGTCGATCAGCTTCAGCGTGGTGGTGTCCACCACGAACAGCACGCTGCCCTCGCCGGAATGGCCGGTGACATACAGGCGGTTGGCTGCGCTGTCGACCACCAGCTCGCGCAGGTCATGGGTGTAGCCGGCCTTGCCGTCCTTGCCCACCTTCTTTTCCATCAGCTGCACGGTGCCGATGGCCTTGTTCTGCGCGGTGTCGACCACGGTCACCGAGGTGTCCACGGTGTTGCCCACATACAGGCGGTTGTGGGCGTCATCCAGCACCACACCGAAGCCCTTGCGCTCCAGCGGAATGCGGGCCTGCACGGCCAGCGTCGCGGGGTCCAGGCGCAGCACCTGGGACGGGCCGGCGTTGTCGCCGAAACCACCGAACGAGGCCACGAACACGGCGTTCTGGGTGGGGCTGTAGGCCAGCTCGTACAGGCCCTGGGCGATGGCCTGGCGCTGCACGGAGGTGCTGGCGGCGGGTGCTGCGGTCGCGTTATCGGCAAATGCGGCCGGGGCGCCGACGCTGAGCGAGATGGCAACGGCCAGAGCGGCCGAGCGGAAAGCGGAATGACGGGTCATGCGAGCATCCTTGAAAGGGCACGGGAGGGTGTCCTGGCTCGCTGGGCCGTTCTGCGACGGCCCGCCCTGCAACTGTCTGCGCAGGGTGGGCTGGCTGGGTAGCGGAGGAATGGTAGCAGGTGGGGGGCGTGGAGGGGCGTGCCAGATGCCAGCGGGTGCCTGCGGCCTGCGCTGGTGAACCGTGGCCCACAGCCCGCGCCGCCCGCTGCAAACCCATCGCTAACAATTTGCCGGTGACGGTCGATCTTGTTCCTGAAGCTGCGCCCCTGCGCAGCTCGGTACAAATTCGCCCTCTTAACTCTTGAAAGGACGCGCCATGACGGATGAACCGCAATCTTCACCCAACCCCACCCCGAACTCCGATGCAGCACCCCGTCTCTGGACTCAACAGCTCGCTGAAGCATTTTCGTGGGCCGAGAAGCATCCAGTAAAGCTCACCGCAGCGTCCATTGCACTGCCCAGCGTCAGCCTGTCTTGTTACCTTCAATCCGAGCACATTCCACTCAGCGTTCTCTCATCTGATGTCATTTCAGGTTTGCCGTCGCTGCTGGTCATGATCTGCGTGATCACTCTGGCGCTGTTTGCTTTTGCACTCATGCCACTCATGGTGATGTTCGAGGAAGCACAGACGGCAAGCGATGGCAGCTTAAATGTGCTGAAGCTCTCGGAGAATATGGTCGCCAACATCGCTAAGTGGATCCTGAGGCTCATGCTACCTGGAGCGATACTTGCGATCTCAGTCATGCTACTGGCGGCCTATCCTGGCAACGACAAATGGGGTATTCCGGTTGCCATTATCCTGGCAGGCGGCGTGTTCACTGTCTTCGCCTTCTGGCCGGACCCCGACCGCAAGATTCGCCATTGGGTTGAGCGAACCTGGTCTTCCATTGCCTCAAACCTGATTCAGATGATGCTGGCGCTGTTCGTCATGAAGGGCGTGCTGGAACGGTCAACCCACATCGAGAACGCCGTTTGGATCTTTCTGTTGCTTCTGCTCTCAATGGGAGTGATGGCGCTGGTACAAGTTGTGTTGCTCCGGCTGATCGAAGCAGGCAGCAAGGACGGTAAAATTGTCGAGAGAGCCTTCCGAGCAAGTTTGATCATAATTGCCGTCGTCTGCATCTTCCCCCCAACCGGAGGCTGGTTGGCCGGGCGGGTAGTTTCCAACAGCGCGTCAGGCGGTATGAATTGCCTGCGCTTGGTGGTCACTGGCGACAAGTCAGATTTCGGCAGCTTCATTGATCCTGGTGACAAGTCCCAGCAGATCACGAAGGAGCTGAGGATGCGCGCGGCGACCTCCTCGCGGTACTACGTTCGGCTGAAGGGCGAATCGAATGGCATTGGAACCATTCCAAGCGACCGGGTTTCGAAGTTCGTCGAGTGCGCTCCGAAGAGTACAGCGGCTAAAGCGTCCCCTGCCCCAGTTGCGCCGGGAGCCCCACAAAGCTGACCTTCAACCAGAATCACGCGACGCAGCCTGTCGCAGCGCTCCGCACAATGAACACCGACGGATCGACACGGGGCACGGATGCCCCTGCTACCCACCCACGAAAGGAATTCCATGTTCAAGATCATTGGTGCAACGGTGGTTTACGGCTTCGCCCTGTATGGGCTGGGCCGCTGGCTGGTGGAACAGCAGCACGTTGGCGTAGATGACTGAGGCCCTGCTGACCATGTGGGGCCGAGCACAGAAGTTGACGTATCACTGCAAGGACTGCGGCTGGAAGCGAGTCACGCCACCCACCGGCGACGTCCGCATCGAGGGGCTTACCTGGTTCCGCAGCTGCCCCGAGTGCCGTTCGACCGCACTGGAGTGCGGCAATGCAAACGCGCTCGACACCCTCTGGCAGGGGCTGCCCGAGGCGTGGCGCAGGGCACGACGTCTGGAGTAGTTCCCCTGCCACGATCGCCCCGCATAATGGCGGCGATAACAGGGGGAAACATGGATTCGACTGCTCTGAAGGAAGCGCATCGCCTTGTCCGCGATGCGCAGCCGGATTCCACGCGCGTGCGGCTGCACCGCGCCATCAGTTGGCTCAACCGCGCCGAACAGGAAGACCAGGATACGGATGCCCGTTTCCTGTTTCTGTGGATTGCGCTCAACGCAGCCTATGCCCAGGAATTCGGCTTCGAGAACGCCGAGCGCGAACAGCTGCGCAGGTTCTTCGAGGCACTGCTGGCACATGACCGGCAAGGCAGCCTGCAGGACATCCTGTTCAAGCAGTTTCCCGGGCCCATCCGCACGCTTATTGGAAACCGTTTCGTGTACGCACGCTTCTGGAAGGCGCTGCGCGAGCACGACAGCAGCAACCGCTGGGCGGAGCGCTTCGCCACCGATCAGCGCTCGGCGCTGCAGGCCGTCGTTGAGCGGCGCACCGAGGTCGTGCTCTCCATCGTGCTGGACCGCCTGTATGTGCTGCGCAACCAGCTGGTACACGGCGGGGCCACCTTGGACAGCCAGGCCAACCGCGCACAGCTGCGCGACGGTGCTGCCATCCTGGGCCAGCTGGTGCCGGCCATCCTACAGTTGATGCTGCAGGATGGGGCGCCGGAGCTGGGCGAGGTGGCCTACCCGATGCTGCCGGGGTAACCGGCAGCCGTCACACATGCTTCAGCTGTACCGATGGGCTGCTGCGTTCACCTGGGCCGCAATCTCGGCACGCAGCTCAGCCGGCTCCAGCACTTCAACCCGGCTGCCGAATCCCAGAAGCCACCAGCGCAGCGTCTGGTCATCCTCGACCGTCGCTGTGAGCTCGACATCGGCGCCTCCCTCGTCACCGGTAATCTGCTGGTCGGCCGACAACGGCGTATCCCGGAGATGCGCCGCGGCTTCGGCGGCAAACCGAGCCTTCAGCTTCAGCGGACCGGCGGGCCGGTACTTGGGGCCCTCGTGGGCCACATAGTCCTGCAGATTGAATCCCTCTGGCCGCTGGCAGTCTTCCGCCGTCACGGACAGGTCGCTGAGGCGGTGCAGCGCCAGCTTGCGGATGTCACCGTAGTCGCGAAGGGTACAGATCAGGTACTGCGCCGCACCGCGCATGACCAGGCCCAGCGGATGGATCTTCATCCGCTTGGCCTCGCCTGCCGCCCGCGACTGGTACGCGCCTTCCAGGCATCGCCCCAGGCCGAGCGCGGAATGCACGGCTTCCAGTACCGCCGGCTCAACCAGCGGCGCAATCAACGGCATGCCCGACGGCATGATCGCCGTGCGACGGTGCCAGTCGTGCCAACCGCTCGTGGCCAGCTCGCGCTCTGCCATGTCGAACAGCGGCCAGAGATCGGCCATGGCCAGGCGAGGCAGCAGATTGCGCAGATGCATGCGTGCCGACAGCAGCGTCACGGCCTGCGATGTCGTCAGGCGTGCACCAAAGGCGAAGTTGGCATCACGTGCCCAGCTCCATCCATAGGGGCGGCTTGATTCGTCCGATGCCAGCGGAAAGCGTTCGGAGAGCTCCTTCAGGTCACGCTCGATGGTGCGGCTGGTGGTGGTGAATCCCTCCACCGCCAACCGCTCCCTCAGCTCCCGCACCGTGATCTTCCACGGTGCGGGCCGGATCATCCGCAGCATCTCCCACTGGCGCGCGAGCGCGTCATGGGTGGCCGTGCTCATCCCGCACGCAGCCGCTTGTATTCGCCCTTCAGCACGTCCGCCTTCTGGTGCCAGCCGTCGAAGCGCACCTTCTGCGTCGACATGTCCTGCAGCGCAGCCTTCAACGAAGCCAGCATGTCCTGCAGCTCGCGCAGATCCGGGAAGTAGGTGCGGATGAACTGGCTTTCGCTGCCAACACCGTCAAGCTCGTCGTTCAACGACTTGCGCTGGCTCTCCAGCGTCGCCACGAACTCATCCACGCCCGCCTTGAACTTCTTTTCCTTCTCGATCTTCTGGTAGGAATCCCACATTTCCATCGCGATACCCAGGCCTGCGAGCGCACCATTCACGCCGCCGGCCAGCTTGTGCGCGCCCCACGGTGCGAACTTCAGGTTCTTGCCCAGGTCGAAGCCGACCATCTTGCCCGCCGACACCACACCGTCGCGCATCATCAGGATGGACTTGTTGTTCACCAGCTTGGCGTCCAGCAGGTACTTGACGCCCTGCTGGCCCATGGACGAGACCACCGTGTTGAAGTGATTGATCTCGTCCACGAAGCTGCCCTGCACGGCCTCCAGGTTGAGCTTGGCGGTACGCAGCGACTTGGCGTATTCCTCCTGCAGGCGCATGCGGATGATGATGCCTTCCGCCCCGACTTCACGCTCGAAGAAGGTCGGCCAGGTCTGCATGTCCGCGCCACGCGCCTGCAGGATCAGATCGGCAAAGTACTGCCCCAGGAAACGGCGGATCTGGCCCTCCGCATCCCCCGCCTGCTGCGTGGCGAGATTCACCTGCCCGGACAGGTCCTGGACAGTGTCGCTCATGCGCTCCACTTCCGCGTTGATCAGCACCCCGCGCTCAACGGCGATCGGGAGGTGCTTGTTCAGCACGTCCGCAATGATGGCGGTGCGCGTGTCGGCCACCAGCCGCTCGGTGCCACCACTGGACTGGATGCGGTCCACGGTTGCCTGCTGCAGCGAGGGAATGCGCGAGAGCTTGCGGTGCTCGTCCTGGTTCGCCAGCCAGTAGTCGATGCCCTGGTCATACGGGTTGGCCGAGACGGCCACGATGCTCAGTGCTTCAGCCTCTGCCGGCGAGAGCCCGATCAGCTCCACCAGGCGCTGGCGCACCGCGCTCCGCTTCACTTCCAGCAGGCGCTGGTACTCACCCTCGTCCTCGAGGTCGGCCACCGCGTCGAAGCGGCTGAGCACGAACACGGTCCGGGACAGCAGCGCCAGGTCGCGGAACAGCCAGGTCAGCTCCGTCTTGTGGCTCTCCTTGATCGGGTTGGTCGGGTCCATCACGTACAGCACGAGATTCGCTTCGCTGACGTACTTGCGGGTGAGTTCCTTGTAGGTCTCACCGTCGATCTCGCGCTCGCCGAACAGCCCCGGGGTGTCCACCAGCAGCAGATCGTCGCCCACCGGGTACTCCAGCACGTGGTCGGTCGACTCCGCCTGCGAGATCTTCATGCCCTGGCGGTCCAGCCGGTTCATCCACGCAGCGGCGATGGACGTCTTGCCTTCCGAGAACCCGCCCACCAGTGCCACCTTCAGCCGTTCGCCGGTCACTGCGCCAATGGCGGATTCGAGCTTGTGCTCGAATGCATCGTCCATCGTCACGCCAAAATCGGCGCCCGCCTTCAGGAACTCAAGCAGCTCCCGCAACATCCCCGCAGCGCGTTCTTGCTGGGCCTTGAATCGTTCAAGCGTGTTATCCATGGTGATGCCCCCTCAGGCCAGTGTGGTGTCGATCCGGGCGCTGAGCGCGTCCAGTCGTGTGGTGGAAAGCCGCAGCACGGCGGCCTTCGCCTTGATGTCCTTCTGCGGAAGCCCCAGGCGCGCCTTGGCCTCGGTGCAGGCGGTTTCGAGCGCTTCCATCACCGCGCGCTCGCTCTTCTCCAGGTCGTCCTTCAGCGAGGCACGGGCCTTCTCGAGGTTCTCGTCCACCGCCTTGCGCTGCTGGGCCTTCTTGAAGTCTTCATCCACCAGGCCCCACAGCGCCTTGGCGAGGCTGATCACCAGGCCCACCGCGCTGAAGGTGATGATCACCCAGCCCGCCGGACCGGTCATGATCAACGCTGCGGTACCGATGGCGGTGGTCACCAGGCCGACGATATTGACGCCGCTGGCGATCTTCAGATCGAGCGAGAAGCTCGCTGCCGGTGCATCGCGCATCTTCCCGCTGGCAAGCTCGCCCAGGTCCTTCAGGTGCTTCTGGAAGCGCTCGGTGGTCTTGGCAATCGAGTCCTGGAACGTTGCCATCGACTTGCGCGACGCCTTGGCCAGCTGCTCCTGCAGAGCCGTCGCATTGCCGGTCATGCTCGCCTGCAGGCGTTCCTTCAGCGCATCGTTGGAAAGGCCATCATTGATCTGCCCGTAAACCTCCTGGCGCACGCTCGTCTCAAACGTCCGCAGCGCATCAGAGGCATCACTGCGAAGGCTCGAGCGCAGGCGCGTTGCGGCCATGTCCACCTGCCCCTGTGCGGCCTTGGTCTCGGTGACCACCTTGCGCGCGTGGGTTTCCAGACTGGTGGCGTGGAGATCCAGCTCTTCCACCACGGTGCGCAGCGACTGGTTCGCCTTGAACACGTTGGCCTGGCGGATCTTGCGCGGCGCATCCATTGCCATGCTGGCGAGGTGGCTTGCCATTGCGGCAAAGCCGGTCTTGTCCAGCAGCTCGTCAGCCTCGAACTCGGCAAGGAACTTCGCCCGCGCCCCGCGCCGGTCCTGCGCAGCGTCGGCCAGTGCCTCCGGCGGCGGCAGGCGGTCTGCAAGGGCCAGGAAGGCCGGATAGGCACTGACCGGCAGCACGCCCTTGTAGTTGCCCGCCAGCGCTTCGCGCAGTCCCGTGTCCAGATCGGCGATGCCATCGGCATCGGTGGCAAATAGGCCTGCCGGCTTTCGCAGCGGCATCGCGGCGGTCACGCGCTTGTTGAACACCGCCCAGACCTCGGTCTGCGGCCCCAGGTGGCGCTTGATCTTCTCCAGCGTGCCGTCTTCCTTGTCGCCGTGCTGCGGGCGTGCCGCCTTGCCAGTGACATAGAACACGGCGTGCGCGGTCTGCACGGCACGGTCGATGTGCGCCTTTACGCCGGCTTCGCCGCCTTCGATGCCCGGCACGTCCAGCAGGACGATCGGCGCACCGCCGTTGTCGAACACATAGCGCTGCGTTTCACGGGTGAAGTCAGGGCGGCCATCGCCGATGATCGCGCCGTCAGCGTGTTCCACCAGCAACGGCAACGAACGCAGGCGACGGCCCAGCTCATTCTCGGCACTGGCCATTGCGGCGTCGGCGGCCGCCTTCTCCTTTTCAAGCTGCTGGCGCTCCTGCGCCTGGCGCGTGCGGAGATCATCCAGGCGCGCCTGCAGGGCGGCCGTCGCGGCCGTCTGGGGGTCTCGCTTGAACCTGCCCAGCATCCGCTGCCACCACGTGCGGCTGGCGGTAGCAACGGCCATGGCCTGCTTCTGCTCGTCCACTTCGCGCTCAAGCGCCTGCAGTTCGCTCTGCGCCTGCGTTTCCAGTTCCGTGCCACGCTGCAAGGCGGCGGCCGCCGAGTCGCTGGCGCGGGTGATCGACCGGCGCGAGGCCTCGATCGATTCCTCGTCCAGCCCGTGCGATGCCATCAGCGCGTCGTAGCGGCCACGCTGCGCGCGCTTCTCCGCTTCGCCCAGATGGATCCGCAGCGATTCGATGATGGTGGACTTGCCCGCATTGGTTTCGCCATACAACGCGACGGTGAAGTCCTTCCAGTCAGCGGCGGCGCGGAGCTCCTCCTGCTTGCCGGCCACACGGGCCTGCATCAGGCTGAGCGCTGCAAGAATCTCGCTCTGCACCGGTTCATCGTCCGCATCGGCAGCCTGCGTCTCCAACGCGTGGATCACATCCCGAACGCCGTTGGTCACATAGCTGTAGATCTGCTCCGGCGAACCGGCATCAAGATCGGCTACCCCCACTACCCCCACATCACTGGCGCGCATGGTTCACCCGCGCTGCTGGCATGTTGCGGTCACTCTGGCTGCTCATGTTTTCCCCCTGTTCCTGGTTCGCTGGCTGTACTCAGCCGGGTGGTGTCAAAGGCCCTGTGGGGCGTGTGTCTGAAAGGTCATCCCCGGCGCGCGCGCATTGCCGAAGCAACACTGGCAAGCGTGGCTTGCAGCTGGCAGGGCGGTGGGGTTATCGAGGGGCTTGCGCCAACGCAGGCACGGGCAGGCATTGCCGGCGGGTGCGGGGTAATGGCGTGATGGGCACAACATCCTCGTCGTCTTCTCCTGCATCCATGCATGGCCTAAATCGTGCGAACTGCGTCACAGTTTGTCGCAGCCGAAGCGGAGTATAGGCACAGACCGCCCGGTGTAAACAGGTCACCCACGCACCCGGCCGACACCGCCTTCTTCTGCAGCCCTCAGGGCAGCCGATGGAACAGCGCCAGCCATCCCGCCAACGCCAGAATGGCGACGGCCTGGAACACGGAGCGTCGAATGAAGGTCATGCCGAACTGCCTCGGTATGGAAGATGGAATCCATACTCCCAAGCGATGCGACATCTCGTGTCGCGTCAATTTCCCGACTCACGTTCTGCACCGCCAATGGCCAGAAGTCTAGCAACGAGGCACTGCTCGGGAATCTACAACGAATCAGAAAATTGCCAGGCCGCGCTGCAAATCACTGTCCCAGAAACGTAGGCTCAAAACGCTAAAGTTTCTGCAGCCGTGGCCGCCCAGCATTGGGTGCCACAACCACATCGGGTCGGAATGATTCTGCCCGCATACCCACGAGACGGAAGCCTCAATGTCCCAGTTCTATACCCACGAACACTTCAATCTTCTGCAGACACTGGGCGGTACCCGGCATGATCCTGCCAACCCCAGGCTGCAGCGCGGCTACCAGACGCTGCGCGACGCGTACAACGTGACGCTCGAGTGGGCCACGCAGCTCCAACAGGCCCGGTTCCCCTCCGGCCGGCTCAGCATCCGCCGCCGCCCGACCACCCAGGGCAACACCTTCGCCTCCTACAACTGGGCGAAGATCTATCCCGAGCCCGACTCTCCCTCGTCGCTGGCCTACACGGTCGGCCTGAATGGCAGCGAGGGCTTTGTCGTCAAGATCGATACGGTGATGCTGCACGACGGGAACCCGGTGCGCGATGCCTATCGCGCCCTGCGTGACGCGGGCACCGCACGCCCCTTCGTGGCCGTGCTGCCGATCGAGGAAGGCCTTGCCATGACCCTGGACGAGCTGACCGCATGGAGCATCCAGGCGATCGAGCGCTTCGAGATCAGTTATGACGAGGTGGCCCAGCGCATCGGCCTTTCAGGCCATGTGGAAGCAGACGCGGTACTGAAGCACTTTGACATCAGCGAGGCCTTCCGGAAGCTGCGCAGCGGCTGGTCCGCGCAGGAAACCGCGCAGTTCTGCCGCCTTGCCCGCCTGGTCCACGAGGCCGACATGGACTGGTGGTTTGCGGGTACGCGCCTGCATCTGCGCTTTGGCCGTAAGAATCCCAACAGCGGGCGCGCCGTGGCTGTGGTCGGCGCGGTACGCGGCACGCGCACGTGCCAGGTAACGTGGCGCCCGGAACTGGAAAGCATTGCCCGGTTCGTGAGAGAGCCCATCACCGAAGAGATCGTCGACCGCATCGAAGCGGCATTGAATGCAGACGAGGAGATTCTCGAGGATCTCGTTCGCACGGACGACGGACGGGGCGGCTTGTGGCCCGCCCAGGTGGGCGACGACCTCGATACGGACGAGGGCGCCCCCGAAACGGCTGCCAGCCACGGCGCGGATCCGCACGCCAGGCCCCGCAAAGCGGTAGCCACCGAGCTGGCCATCAACCGCATCTATTTCGGCCCGCCCGGCACCGGAAAGACCCATGGCCTTGGCGCTGTGCTCAAGGAGTTCTTCACTGCCGACGAAGAAGATGCCTCCTTCGCCGAAGGCCCGGCCGAGCGCTTCAGCTTCGTTACCTTCCACCAGTCCTATGGCTACGAAGAGTTCGTGGAAGGCCTGCGCCCGGTCATCGACGCAGGCAACGACCAGGGCAATGTCCGTTACGAGATCCGCCCAGGTGTTTTCAAGCAGCTGTGCGAGCGTGCGCGCCGCTTCCCGGACGAGATGTTCGCCATCGTCATTGACGAGATCAACCGCGGCAACATCAGCAAGATCTTCGGCGAGCTCATCACGCTGATCGAGCTGGACAAGCGCACTGGCAGGGAGGGCTGCCATGCAGTCGTACTGCCCTACTCCCAGGAGTCGTTCTCGGTGCCCGCCAACGTCAGCATCATCGGCACTATGAATACCGCCGACCGATCGCTTGCGCTGCTGGACACGGCCCTGCGCCGCCGGTTCGAGTTCGAGGAAGTGCTGCCCAACACCTCAGATGAGGGCGTGGCTCCATTGGCGGGCCTGCGGGTCAACACCAAGGGTGCCTGCATCCACATTCCCAACATGCTGTCGGCCATCAACCAGCGTATTGAAGCGCTGTACGATCGCGACCATCTGATCGGCCACTCGTACTTCACCGAGCTGAAGGACTACGAAGATGGCATCGCGCGCATGGCCAAGCTGGGCAAGATCTTCGACAAGCAGATCCTGCCGCTGCTGGAAGAGTACTTCTTCGATGACTGGCAGAAGATCCGCCTCGTGCTGGGCGACAACCAGAAGCCGAGGGATCTGCAGTTCGTGCAGGAATCCAGCGACGAGGATGAATCACTGTCGCGCCTCTTCGGCGAAGGATCCGTGGGCGAATCGCACGGCGTTCGCGCCCGCTACACCCGCAATACCCGCGTCCTGCTGGATCCGGAAGCCTACGTCCGCATCTACGCCTCGCTGCTGGGTCACGCGTAAACGTGGCGGCTTCCCTTACGCTGCACGAGTACGATGTGCTCGTGCCCGCACCGTTGCTGGGCCCCGCGCCCAGCAACGTCCGCGTGGTGTCGCCTGAGCTGTACGCGTGGCTGGAAGCGCAATCCATCGCGCTGGTGGGTGGCAAGCAGATGCCCTGGGTGCGCCGCAGCCGCCGCGGCGTGCAGGTCACCAGCTACGTGGGCGTCGTGGCCGCGCCTGGCGCCACCCTCATTGAGATCCTGCCCAAGGTCGGCAGGGCACGGGCAGCCGGCACCGGGCAGGCGCGCGCGCTCCTGCTGAAGATGCTGCGGTGCCAACCGCATATCTCACGCCTGCGGTTCAGCAGCGCGCAGCTTGCTGCCGACCGCATGCCGATGCTGGAGGTATTCATCGGTGAGTTCCTGCGGGCGGTCGTGGCGGTCACGCGGGGCGGACTGAGGAGCACCTACCAGCTACGCGAGGATGATCTGCCCACGCTGCGTGGAAAGCTGCTGGTCTCGCAGCAGCTCCGGCGCAACCTGACACGCGCCGATCGCTTCCACACCGCGCACGACGAGTTCAGCGCGGACCGGCCCGAGAATCGCCTGATCCATGCGGCGCTTCGAAAGGTGCTGGGTATTTCGCGCGATGCGGACCACCAGCGGTTGGCGCGCGAGCTGGCATTCGCCTTTACCGACGTGCCGGTCAGCCAGGACCCGGAGAAGGACTTCCAGCGCGTGCAGCTGGATCGCAACATGCGCAGCTACCGCGATGCGCTGGACTGGGCGGGCATGGTGCTGAGGGACTTCACGCCCACCTCGGCCATTGGCGACCAGCAGGCACCCTCGCTGCTGTTCCCCATGGAAAAGCTGTTCGAGGCCTATGTTGCCCACCATCTGCAGAAACAGCTGCCCGGCCACTTCCGCCTGCATGCGCAGGCAAAGCGCCACCACCTGGTACGGCATGAAGGCGCGCATTGGTTCCAGTTGCGCCCGGATCTGGTGGTCAGCCGACAGGGGACCGACGTGCTGGTGATGGATACCAAGTGGAAGCTACTGGATTCGACAGCGGACGGCGGACCGCGCAGGTACGACCTCAGCCAGGGTGACTTCTACCAGCTGCATGCCTATGGCCGCAGCTATCTGGGCGGCCAAGGGGCCGTTGTGCTGATCTACCCGCGCACCGACCACTTCGATCAGCCGCTGCCCGTGTTCGACTTCCCCTCCAGTGAGGGGTTGCAGTTGTGGGTGCTGCCGTTCTGTCTGGAACGCAGCGAGCTGGTGCTGCCTGAGGGCTGGGTGTGGCCCGGGGGTGGTGGCGGCTGAGGGGGTGTCGGCCAGGCCGTTTCGGGGCCGGTTAGTCGGGTCTTTGCCCGCTGCTCGCCCCGTCCCAGCCGGTGAGACACCCCCACGTCATCCTCCCCTGCCCCAGTCGGTGCTTCACTCTTCCCGCTCGGTTTCTTTCACTGGAAAGCTGCAATGGCACGTTGGCAACACACGCTGGCCCTGATGTTTGCCATGGGCATACCGGTTTCCACCGCTGTCGCGGACCCAAGCGTTTCCACCCGCGTAGTGATGGAAGCAGCCGACAATCCCGGCCGCCCGTCACGCCAGGTGCCCAAGGCGCTGTATGCACCCCTGCCCCGCATCCCGCCAGACGTCCTCTCCCCCTCCCCTTCGGAGGTGGTGGTGTTTGCCGACGTAGCGAGCAATGGGGAGGTGCAAGGCGTCTCCATCGCCGTCTCCAGCCGCCTGCGCGATCTCGACCGCGCCGCACTTGCGGCGGTCAGGCAATGGCGGTTCGAGCCCGCTCCGTCAGGCGGCCAGGCCATGCCTGTTCGGGTTCGCGTGAGCGTGGTCTTTGCCCGCCGCTCGCCCCGTCCCAGCCCGTGAGACACCCCCACGTCATCCTCCCCTGCCCCAGGAGGATGACCATGACCAAGATCGACGCAGCGTGGCTGGAAGAGTTTGACGAGGCCCTGCTGGGCCTGTTTGCCGTGGACCATAGCGATGCGGGCATGGATGAGTACCTGCTCAACTGCTACGCGGATCTGGAGCCGCGCGAGGCGGCGATGGCGTTTGGCAATGACTACGATCTGGCCCGCACGCCGTTGCTGTGGCCGATGCCGGGATTGGCGATGCACAGCTGAGTGATGTCGCAATCGGCACGTTTCGCGCATTGGTGCTGCGATGGGGCTGTCGTAATTGGGCTTACAAGAGTTTGTAAACCGGGCATTTTGAGGTGCATTCCGGTTGCAACTTAACAACGGCGGAAACCATTGCCCTGCAAAGCATTCGGGCAATGGGCAGCGTGCAACAATGCCGTAAGCGTCAGCACTTGCGGCCTCTTCGGACGGCGGTTTCTTGGCATCCCGCTGCCAGGCGAGTACACCTTGGCTTGCCACAGAGCACTGTGGCGCGGGACTCGAAAACCCGGGTAAGTGTCAGCAGTAAACGCTTGTCAGCCGGCGTCACCTCTGTGTGGCGTCGGCTGGCAAACCGTTCGCATTCTTTATGGCGGGCGGTGCGTGGGGGCTTCGCGCCCGCCGGTCTGACACTTACCGGTTTTCGAGCCACGCATCGTCCGCCACCTTCATGGGTGGCCCTGCTGTCTTTCTGCATGGAGCATTGCCATGAGCGCAACGAAAGCCCCCGTTCTGAAGATCCAACCCGAACCGGCCATCGACGATCACGAAGAAGACCTGTTCCCCGATCCCAACAGCTTTGTCGCCACGCTGCGGCGCATTGGCGCAGGTGCCGCCGCCGATGGGCAGCCGTGGCCCGAGCTGCACCTGAGCCTGGGCCGCCGCATGCAGATGGCCGATGCGGACTGCGCCCTGTGCGGCCTGCGCACGGTGGCAGAGATGGCGCTGGCCGGAGAGCGATCGCGGCAGAACGGCGCGCGGGAGGATTGCCTGGATGATCGTTCGATGGAGGGGCTGCTGATGGCGGTGCTGTCGCTGACCATCCTGGCTACTGAGCGGACGCAGGGGCGGGTGTGACTGCACGTAGCTGATTGCGCTGTTCAAAGGGGGCTGACATGAGAGGCGAGCGCGTTCGCGGGCTCACGTTTGAGACGCTGGTGACTTTGTTGGAGGCGGGTGGCTTTGTTGGGGAGCAAAGCCACCCGGTAAGGGATCGCGGCATCGTTGTGGGGGGCGATGCCGCGACGAGCCGCTCGGCGGAGGAGATGCTGATGGCAATGGTCGCGTTGAACGTGATGGCGCTTGAGCGTGCGCCGAAGCAGGTTCGGGAAGCTGCATAGTCCTCACGTTGGTCCTGCAAGGGGGTTTTTTTGTGAGCGGCGCACCGTCTTACCGGCATGGCTTCGTTGCATGGGTGGTCGCCCTGGCTGCCACCGCTTGTGTACCGGAGCCATCGCCGGGCATCGATGACGACATCCTTGCTTTCATGGTGGACCCCAACCAGCCACGCATGGTGGAAGGCCGCACCTACTCCACGCAGCCGGTGGCGGCGAACGTGGGCCCGCGCCGTTTCATGTTTCCGGCCAATCTGTACTACAACCAGATCGGCCCGTTTCCTGATGACGGGGTGATGCTTGCCGTGCTGTGGCCGAATCTGGAGGCCGCCGCGCCGGGCGACTTCCCCTTGCGGACGGTGGAGGATGGCTACCGGCAGGTATCCATTGAGCTGCGCTATGTGGGCCACGCGCGGACGGGCGATTATCTGGCTCCGCACATTGGAAGCGGCTGGGCGCAGAGCCTGGCAGAGCGTGTGGCGCAGCCGCCACGGTTCGGGTTGACGCCGTATGCCATCGACCTTGTTGCGGGGGCGGATGATGCACAGGCGTTGGAGCCGGATTGGTATGTGGTTCGTGCGGATGGTGGGAGGCTGAAAACCTTCATCAGCTGCGATGCCGCGAGGGTCGTGGCTGACGGGCTGGTGATGGGATCGCGGACGATTGTGCGGTCTGGAGGGGACCGGATCGCGATGTGCCGACATTCCATGGTGGATGTGGAGAGCGGGATAGCGGTGGAGATGAACTACGCACGGGTGATGCTGGTGGAGTGGCAGCGGTTGGAAGCGGCTGCGGTGGGGCTGATGCGGCGTTATGAGGCAGAGCCCACTGCCCGCCACCGAAGTGCATCGGCGTTTGCTGGAAGAACTCATCGAAGAGTTCGAGGCTGCCGAATACTAGGTAGTCACTGAGTGGAAGGTGCTAAACGCCTATTCCTATGGCGTTTCGGAGGACCGGTAGCGGCTGTTCTTGATGGGAGCCAAGCACGGCTTGACGGTGCCGAGCTATCCCGCTGCGCTTAAGGCGAAACCGGGCAACAAGGACCTCCCCCTTCCCTCCAGCCCCAGCTGTGAGGACGTGCTGGACGATCTTCCAGATGCCGAGCGCTTTCAGGAGCTGAATGTCACTGATGAAGTGCGGATCAAGAAAACGGGTAAGCCAAGCGCATATGCCTCGCTGATGCGATGCGATGAGTCGGATGGCTGGGCGTTTGGGTATCGCCGCGAATGGGATTCGGCCGTGCTGACGTCCAGCATGCGCTCCAACCACAGCGATGTGTCGCGCAGGCGCTTTGCTGAGACGGTTCCGGGCCAGGTTGAGCCCATCTCTCGCTTCCTCAAGTTGCCACCAAAGGGCGTCAGCAACACGCTGCGGGCGGGGACGGACTCGGCACGTGGCGCATTCACGAGTCCACGGCCGATCCACTACAAGTGGAACCGATGCGTGACCGTGCGCGAAATGGCGCGCCTCCACGGGTTCCCGGACTGGTTCCGCTTCCATGAAACGAAGTGGCATGGCGCTCGCCAGATTGGCAACTCGGTTCCGCCGCCGTTGGCGCGAGCCGTGGCAGGCGAGATCATGAAGGCTGCCGGGCTGCGCCCGAACCGGCCGAAGAAGGCCCTGGAGCTTGGAAGCAGGGAGCTTCTGAGCATGACGCTTGCGCAAGCAGCTACCTACTGGGGGATTGTCAGCCCGATTGGTCAGCGCGACAGGAAGAGCGGGGCGAAGAAGACGAAGCAGATTTCTGGCAATCCGAATCAGCTACCCATTCTGGTGTAGGGATGGGTTGAGCAACTCGAGCCTATCGCTGAATTCATAGGCCGCAGGCGCTACGCTTGCGTCCGACGCGGCGAATTTCAATAAAAACGGGACCTTGAGCGTGCTTTTTGGCGCCTTCAGGCAGACTTATCCCTGAGCCGGTAGAAGCTGCCGACGCGTCATCCACAGATTGGGCAAGGCGAACAGTGTCAGCACCTGCAGCCTGTTCTTCGCCAGGCCTCGGTAGCGCACAGTGGTGCAGCTAAACTGACGTTTGATGATCCGGAAGAGGCGCTCCAGATTCGCGCGTGCGCTGGCCTTCCAGCTCTCCCGGCGCCCCTCTCCCGTTTGGTCCGCGCGTTCTTGATCGCCCTCACCTCGCCGTGCTTGTGCGCGACGAAAAGGACCGCCCCGCACGCCTTCAGCCTTGGCTACCCCCTGTGTCTACGAAGCGCGGTTCGCTGGAGATGTGCCTAGGGGCGCGGGCGGTGGCACATGCATCGCGCACCGGACTCTTGCTTGGCCTGTTAAGCACCTACGCCCCACGGCATAACAGATAGGCAGGGCTGGCCCATGAGGCAGAGGAGCCCACTGGAGCGGTGCCTGCTGCGGGATTTGGCAGGACACGCCGTGTGTGGCTCATGCCACGAGTCCGGCTGTCGATTTCCAAAGCTCCTCAGAGGTGCCAAGGCACGGCGCTCGACCAGAGGCTACAGATCTGCGGGGATTGCCCAATTTGAGGCTCGATGCGACCAAATGGTGGTTGCACGGACGGTTTTTGTCGTAAACAATCAGAGACAGGGGTCACACTCTCTCGACCCTCCCAAAGGGCATGGATGTCGCAGGGGGCGCATTCGGCTCTACGCCTGTCGCCGCCCCCAGTTTACGAACGCGCAGGATGCCGACTTGAATACACAAGTAGAAGCCCTCTCCACGATTATCCGGGAGAAGCTCCCAAGTTATGACACCTTGGACGCAGCCGCGGCGGCGGCGCGCCAGGCCCTCGAAACGGTGATGGGCCCATTCCCTGAACAGATGGATGCCAACTTCCAGGCGGCTATTGAGTTGGTGCGTTCGTCGTTCCAGAACGTAGAGATCCTGCGCAAGAACTCGCTGATCAAGCCACGGCCGACTTGGTACAACGGGCCGACGGAACATGACAAGCACTGGCCCGCGCTCCTGAACTATCTCCGCGAAGTCAAGAAGTGGAAGGATGCATCCGAGTCGCTGGATGACTCCTCCTCCGAGATCGTCTCTCTGCTAGCGAATCCAGCCGAGGACGAGTTCAGATGTCGAGGACTGGTCGTTGGCTATGTCCAGTCCGGAAAGACTGCAAACATGACCGCGGTCATCGCCAAGGCGGTGGATGCTGGCTACAACCTGATCATTCTTCTCGGTGGCGTCACAAACAAGCTTCGCGCACAGACTCAGCGCCGCATCGAAGCAGATGTTGTGAACAGGCACGGCACCCTGTGGCAGAAGTACACCACTGCGGAAGACAACGGCGACTTTGTCAGGCCTCCAAACGGTCAGTTTGTGATGCCGCACAAGGGTGGCGCTCAGCTGGCTGTAATTAAAAAGGAGTCTACGCGCCTCGAGAAATTGCTCGAGACTGTGACAAATACGGCTCGGCCAATTAAGCGAAAGCTCAAGGCACTGATCATCGATGACGAGTGCGATCAGGCATCCGTAAATTCTGGTGCCGATGATGAAGAGATGACTAGGATCAATGAAGCGATCCGAAGGCTGATAGCAGCGCTGCCTTGCGTTTCGTACGTCGGCTATACCGCGACGCCGTTTGCAAATGTATTTATCAATCCGTTTCCGGTTCGCGCAGACAAACTGGACGACCTCTATCCCGAGGACTTCATTACCGCACTGCCTCGTCCCAAGGACTACTTCGGCACACTTGAGGTCTTCGGTGAGGCCGACGCATCCGCCGACGATGATGCTGTCGACTTCGGACGCGACATGTTCCGATCCATACCGTCGGAAGAGGTCGATCAGCTGGTTCCCAAGGGAAAAAACGGCCACAAGACGTTCACGCCCGATGTGACTCCTCAGCTTCAGAAGGCAATCGTCTGGTTCCTGATCACTTGCGCCATTCGCCGCGCGCGAGGGCAGCAGAGCGAGCACATGACGATGCTCGTTCACACCTCCGCATACATTGCACAGCACGACAGCATGGCAGATGCCATTCGCGCCTGGCTGGCAGCGAATCGCCGCTCTATTGAATCGCTCTCCGGAGCCGCCGGAGATTTGGTGCGCCAAGTGTTCTCAGAGGAGATTGTCAGAAGCCCCCTGAGTGATCAGAGCGACCCAGCACTCTTGGACAGCACACTCAAGCCCCTCCTCCCGGAGGTTCTGAAAGCCTTGGAACTCGTTGTTGAGAACGGCGAGAGTCTCGAGCGCCTGGACTTTACCGGCGACGCAAAGACCTACATTGTGGTGGGTGGATCGGTGCTGGCACGCGGACTTACCCTTGAAGGTCTCTCAGTGTCTTTCTTCCTGCGCACCTCTCGCCAGTACGACACGTTGCTACAGATGGGGCGCTGGTTTGGGTTCAGAAAGGGATACGAGGATCTCCCGCGCCTCTGGACGACCCAAGACCTGATATCAAACTTCCGTGCGCTGGCACAGGTAGAGGAGGAAATCCGAAAGGAAATTTCCACCTATCGTTCGGCAGAGGTTTCGCCACTCGACTTCGCAGTAAGGGTCCGTTCAATTCCCGGGCTGGCGATCACATCAGCGGCGAAGATGCGGCATGCAATCAGGACAAGCATCAGCTTCGACGGAAAGCACGAGCAAACGACTCGCTTTGATCACACCGACCCAGATGTGGTTTCCAAGAACTGGAGCGCCGCGGGGAGCCTTGTTGATCAGCTGATTGCTGAAAAGCACTCGCGGATAAAGGAGAACGTCTTCATGGATGTTCCCGGCACTGTAGTGCGAAAGTTCCTAGCCAACTACAGCATGTGCGACAAGCAGCTGAATCTCACCAAAGAGATGTTGCTGACCTACATTGATGGATCCGCCAGTCGCATGCCGTTCTGGAATGTCGCGATTGTGAGCTCCAGTAGGGCCGAGAGGCGAGTCCACTTGGGTGGCCTGAGTGACATTGGACCTGTCATTCGTTCCAGGTTGCCCGAGTCATCTGACTATGCCGACATCAAGGCTTTGATGTCGAAACAAGATGTGCTCGCTGATGTTGAGGACTCCGATGCTCAATCGGCCGATGGATGGGAAAAGCTGAAGAGCTATCGTCCCGACACACCCCTCCTCTTGGTGTACCCGATAGATAGTGTCTCTGAACCGAGCAGGGCCGGCGATCATCGCGTAGCACTGAACGCCAAGGGCGACCTCATCGGCCTCGGATTCGTCTTCCCAGGCCGCATTGACCGAACCGGTCGTTACTTCAGCGTGGAACTGAACGTCCCTACGCCAGATCAGCTCGAGGATGGGGAAGCAGGCAACACAGAGCAGGCGCAGGATGCGTGAGACTGCCCACGAGCACTGGCTTTCGCTTCGCAGCAGCGCGCAGCGGAGAGACGGAGTGGACGTCGCAACGGTGGCCGCAGGGGTTGACTCCGGGTTTGGCGCCATTCGCTATGCACTTATGCCTGACGCAGCTCCGAGACTGCTGATTCCAGTGTCAGCTGGGGTGTCGGCCTCTGATGTACGAAAGCTTGGGGGACCCAGCGTTGATATATCGATTACGCGACTGTCGCTCAGTGGCAGCTGGTCGCTCTACGTCGACATAGGTCTTCGCGAGCGGCGACTGGAGAGTCTATTCGGCGATCTCTGCACGCAGATTGTTTCAAGAATCGCTGACGGCGCACCTCCGCTGGCTGCCCTCGCGTCTTGCATCAGAGATTTTCGAATTCTACTGGCAGAGGAGCCTCAAGCTCCGGTTGACGTGAGCACTGTGCTCGGCCTGCTCGGCGAGCTTGTGGTTCTTCGGGAGGGTGCAAGGCGAAGCGCGCAGGCAGTTGACTCCTGGACCGGCCCCTTGGGTCAACGACACGACTTTCGAGGTCCGGGCGGTGCGCTGGAGGTCAAGTCCACCGCCTTTCTGCAAAGCTCAACTGTGCACATCCATGGGCTCGAACAGCTCTCTCCACCCGCTGACACCCCGCTTTGGCTAGCTCACTTAGTGCTTGAGAGGTCTGCAGCCGGCAATGTTTATGTAGAACAGCTCTGCAAAGAGTTGATCGCATTGGGAGTTCAGGAAGATGCCATTGTCGGTCGATTGGCATCGATGGGCTGTCAGGACTCCAGGGCTCCGGAGTGGAACGCTCTGCGCACCACCTTGGAGGCCATCAGGCTTTACTCAGTCTCTGACAACTTCCCAAGGCTCACCACCAGTCTTCTGCCAAATGGGCAACTGCCGACCGGCGTTGGCGATGTCCAATACACGATTGATTTGGGTTCAGCCGCGGACCAGTTGGTACCGAGCACTCAGCATGAACACGTTTACGAGGCGGTTTTCTCATGAAACTTGAGCTGTACAGCGAACCCTTCTCAAAGAATGGGAACCTTGCGGGGGAAGGCTTCAAGCGACTGTTGGGCAGACCCAACCTCAACCTCCTTCAGACGTTAGTGCGCGAGAGTCTACAGAACGTAATTGACGCAACCCTGCCCGGACGATCCCCTGAGGCACGTATTCGCCTGCGGAAGTTGAGGGACACTGAGCGGAACGCCCTGTCGAACTCAGTGTTGGTCCAGATGCCAGCCGGCGGTCCATCCAAGCAGATTCTCAGCGACTCTTTGGAGAAGCCCGAATTGTGGGTTTTTGAGATTGCCGACTTTGGTACGGTAGGCCTTTCTGGCCCTGTAGAGGCCGATGTCGCGCCTTCAGGAGAGGAGCGGGCTAACTTCGTCAACTTCCTCAAGAACGTCGGGGCAGCACGAGACAGCCACCAAGGTGGCGGCACCTACGGTTATGGAAAGAGCTCGCTCTATGCGATGAGTTCGTGCTCGCTTGTCCTGGTTGATAGCCAAACTTTCAATGAGGGAGAGCCGGTTCGCCGTCTTATGGCCTGCCACTTGGGTGAGGCTTTCGACGCGAGTGTCGGACCTGGCATTCGGCGTTTCACAGGGCGTCACTGGTGGGGCATACCCGCGGGCAGCGACAGCGTGGCTCCCGCGACCGGAGCGGACGCACTCGACTTGAGTGGCGAGTTGGGGATTTTCTCTCGATCCGAGGCTGATAGCGGGACCTCTATCGTTATCGTCGATCCCGAGCTTGAAGTCTCTTCCATCGAGGAGCTGGGTCGTGAGCTGATTACGTGCGTACTCCTGAACTTCTGGCCAAGAATGTCGGAGACGACCGCGGCTGACCGCCGCCTGACGGTCAGCATTGAGATTGACGGCCAGCCGCTGGATGTTCCTGCGCCTGAGGCGTTCCCGCCACTGGACCTCTTCTGCCGCGCACTCGCCGACATTCGCTCCAATGCGGGTTCATTGAAGGAAGTTCGATCTCAGCGTCCTGCAAAGGCTTTGGGCAAGCTCGCATTCGCCCCAGGGGTCGCGGCGCAGAGGCATCCGCTGGCCTCTTCCAATGGTGAAGACATCCTGGCAGGTGCATCACACATTGCCTTGATGCGCCCGGTTGAATTGGTGGTGAAGTACATGCACGGCGCCCCCTATCCGGACTCCTTGCATGAGTGGGCAGGGGTTTTTGTCTGCTCGGCTGAGTCGGAGGTGGAGGAAGCCTTTGCTCAGGCGGAGCCGCCAACACACGATGATTGGGCACCGGATAATCTTCCCAAGGGAAAGCAGCAGACGATGGTTCGAGTCGGCATGCGGGCTCTCAGGACCCATGCCGATACATTTGTGCCCACCAAGTCGCTCAGCAGATCAGCGGACCCTGCATCCCCCAGTCTCGCGGCAACTGCTGGGCAGATGGGGCGCTTTCTCTCGCCTACTAGCGCCCGTGGCGCTGGAAAACCTGAAGTATCCAAGCGCGGTGGTCCATCACCCAAGAAGGGCGTCCGGCTATCGTCCCCCGAGATGATTGGACTCTCTCTTGCTCAGGACGGCGCGGCTCTTGCGACGTTCAGGGTTGATCTGACCAATGACGGGAGCCAAGGGCCGCTCACGCTCATCGTCGAGCCGAAGCTGGTCGCTGATGGCAATGGAATCAGTGCAGAAGACGTACCCTCGAATCTGCTTCCACGACTACACAGCGTGTCACTGGAAGCCCATGACCTGATCAGCAAGGATCAGATCCTCGACGTCGGGCTATTGAGCGGGGAGGTTACCGCGGTCGTTCGAATGGTGAAGGGCGCTGCTGTGACTGTCGCAGTCCGAGTACTTAGTGAGGACGCGGCATGAGCAGAATCGCGTATCCGTACCTACGAATTCCCGATGAAGCGATCCAATTCAGTGGCTGGTTTGTGGGAGACCCCAACGCTCCACTTCTTCCTGCACCCGAAGTCCTGGCCGACTGGGACTACGCCCGCGACTTGGTCGTACGCGGGGGTGTTCAAATCGATTGGGATTCCGCGTCCAAGTCGCTTCAGTTTGGAGAGGGAGATTGGCTGGCATCCGCGCAGCTTCTGATTGGAACAGGACAGGGTCAGTTGCCTAGGCAGGTTCAGTACGCACAGGCACTACCACTCTCCAAGCAAAACCCATCAGCCCTTCTGGAGGTCTCGGTTCCAGGCAGCACGCTGTCCTCTCAGCTAGTCATGCGCTTGACGATTGCATTGACCACGCCTTCCGCTGAAGCAACGCCACTTTCACCAGTGCTGAAAGGGTCCCGCTTGTGGGAGAACAGTTGTGATGTGCTGATCGAAGACGGAGGCTCTTCCAGATTCCCGGTCTCCGCCATTGGCTTTGGAGCTGCCTTCGCCGGCAAGCCGCATGAGCATGCTCCTTGGTATTTAGAATGGCGGCCAGAGGATCTTTCCGGCGACTTTTCCTCGAAGGTCGTTCTCTATGTCAACTCTGACGAGGAGACATTCCTTGAAAAGTTCCTGTTGGGTGATCGCGCAACTATCCAGGCGGTGCTTGGCGGCGTCGCGTCACACATGTGCTCGACCATTCTCCTGCGTAACAGCAAGCACTTGGATCTCGAAGCGTTCGAGGAAGGTTCGGTTGGCGCGGTGGCGAATCACTGGCTCAGTCAGGCGTTCCCCAACGAAGGCGGGCTGGCAGGTATCGTCCGATTGCTCGAGAGTGACCCTGGCGCATTCAACGCTGCACTGATTGCATCCGCCGACGTTGGAGAGCAGACCGCATGACCACCATTCTTCTCCCAAGATTGTCTCGTTTGGGCGTCAGTCGCCTGATGGCGGAGCTCGGCACGGGTTACTCGTCCGACGATGCCGTAGCCTTCGTGAATGACCACGCCTCGCTATCGAGCTTTGCAGCAAGTGGGGGTGTCAGAGAGCATCGTGTGGCTGAGGAGATCGCCGCGACTATTCGCAAGACTGCGGAAGGGTGTGGATTTCCCACCTTGTCGGGACAGACCGGGCGCGCCAAGTTTGATCGTGACGCAGCCATTGCCCTTGCGTCGTTTAGCTCACTGGCAAGTGGCGAAGGGTTGCGGGATGACGTTTGGGCCTATCTGACCACTGTATTGCTACCCGACGTTGTGCGGTGGCGATTCGAGAGCAAGTCTCAAGAGCGATTCAGCGGCGGGGTACGTAATGCTCTGCAGCGGCTCTACATGCGAGCGTCAGCGCTTGATTTGGGACCCGAGGCGGGCGTTGATAGGTGGCGCCTGCTTAGAGCTCTGACAGAGGACGCCCACGTAGCGATCTTTGAGCGTCCACTGATTGGCGGGAACCCGGTACTTGCAAAGGCTATCGCTCACGGCTGGGCCCAAGCGGCAGCAAGCGAGTCCAAAGGGAACATGGAAGACATCATGCGTTGCGCAATAAAGCTCCTGCGCCTCAGGTACCAGATCGTTGATCTTGGCGTACTGGAAGATCAGGAGCTCGCTGACACCGTTGCGAGCGTATTCAAGGACGCAGCGGCCCAAGTGACCGAAGTGGTCTGATTCTTATTGAAAAGTGCCCCAGGGCATGACATCCTGGCGGCGTTAGAGGGGCGCATCTGCGCCCCTATTTATAATTGTGAAGCAAGGCATGCACATCCCAGTCGTCGACATCTTCGCAGGCCCCGGTGGGCTGGGCGAAGGGTTCTCCGCGTACACCCCCCCCCGCTCTTCGAAGTCACGCCCGTTCAAGATCGCCATTTCGGCCGAAATGGAGGTCAATGCAGCCAAGACGCTTCGACTTCGCGCGTTCTATCGCCAATTCGCGCCTCACAAGGTGCCGGATAGCTATTACGACTACGTGGCAGGACGGGTAGACCGACCTTGGACGGAGGCGACCAAGACTGAGTGGGAGAATGCCTGCCATGAGGCGAGGCAGTTGAAGCTCGGTGATCCCGAAGACGACAAGGTGCTTCATGCCCGCATTCGCGAAGTTGCGTCGCAGGAAGACCCGTGGGTCCTAATTGGTGGACCGCCTTGCCAAGCGTACTCCTTGGTCGGACGCGCAAGAAACCGTGGCGTAGTGGGCTACAAGGCAGAGGAAGACCCGCGCCACTTCCTCTACCAGCACTACTTGAAGATCATCAAGAAGTACTCACCCGCTGCGTTTGTAATGGAGAACGTCAAGGGCATTCTTTCCTCAAAGGTGGGCGGTGAGCTAATGTTCCCGCGCATTCTCGCGGACCTTCGAGCTCCTGGTGGTCGCAACGGCCCACGCTACCGAATTATCCCTTTGGTAGCGGATCAGAGTGGTCTGTTCGACGACGACGATGGACGCCGGTACATTCTGAGGGCCGAAGAGCTTGGTGTTCCTCAGGCGCGGCACCGCGTGGTTCTTTTCGGTGTCCGGGAAGACGTTGACGTGTCATCGCTCCGCCAGATCAATCGCGCGCCGGCCAAGTACAGCGTGGGCGAAGTGATCGGCGGAATGCCTCATCTCAGAAGCGGAATCACCAATATCGAATTCGATAATTGGCCCGATGCCGCAAGGGAGATTCTGCTCCGTGCCGCAGAGTTGTCTGACGATGCGAAGGTTTCAGCTGAACTACGCACCCAAGCGAAACTGGTTCCTGCTCTGGATGCTGGCGCGGGCGGCAGGGCCAGGCCGTGGACGGCAACCGTGAATGAGGTTCCGGAGCATCTCAAGCCGTGGTTGCTGGACGAGCGCCTCGGCTACATTCTTAATCATGAGGTTCGCCCTCATATGTGGATGGATCTCGTCCGCTATGGTTACGCATCGGCGTTCACGAAGATTCATGGCAGATCGCCACGTGGTGCTGGCGAATTCCCTGAAGGCATGCATCCGGACCATGAGAACTGGACAAGCGGGAAGTTTGTCGACCGCTTCAAGGTTCAACGCAGGGATGAGCCTAGCTCTACGGTGACAAGTCACCTGCAGAAAGATGGGCACTACTTTGTCCATCCAGACCCTGCACAGCTTAGGAGCCTTTCTGTTCGTGAAGCTGCCAGGCTGCAGACGTTCCCTGACAATTACTTCTTCGAAGGCTCCCGAGGGGCTCAGTTCCGCCAAGTTGGCAATGCGGTTCCGCCTTGGATGGCCCACCAAATCGCTGATGTCGTCCACTCCGTTCTGGGCAACTGACTTTAAGCGAGTTCAGTGAACTTATCGTCGGAGAGAACAAATTTCTTCAGCTCCGCCAAAGTGGCATCGGCTGAGGCTTTCAGAGAACACTCCCACACAACCGCAACTCTCCAACCCGCTTGGAGGAGCGAACTCTGAACTCGCTCGTCGCGCGTTCGATTTTTCTCAAGCTTTTCGAGCCAAAACTCCGGCCTAGTTGCCGGAGTTGCTGCATACTTGCAGGATCTGTGGCGATGCCAAAAGCAGCCATGAACGAAAACTACGCAACGATACTTTGGCAAAACTACATCCGGTCGACCCGCAATTCTAAAATCGTGAATCCGATATCGAAATCCGTGTCGGTGGAGATACTTCCGCACCAAAAGCTCTGGCTTAGAGTTCTTGTTTCTGATGCGGCTCATCATTCTTGAGCGGACTTCTTGACTGACAGTGTCTGCCATTGAGCTATGCCACAGGAGCGACTTTCATAGTGTAGTCCTGCAGATTTCGGTGACCGACGTTAGCGTAGAAGCGGGACAAGCATGACTGAATAGCCTCCGCGAAAGGAGAGTCAACGTTGGCTATTCTCGCGTAAGTTTTATCAATCTCAGCGAAAGAAACTGAGCTCAGTGACATAAGGTCTACATAGAGATCCGGAATGCCACAGAAGGCTGGAAGAAAGCAGTACCGCCCCTCAGGCGTTCCAACACTCACAGCGGGAATTCGCGTTTTTTTGCCTTCCAGCTGCGACAGCTTCAGTCCCGTCACCTCCTCGGAAAGCTTGCAGCCCGCCAGCAGGATCACCTCTGACTTAGGAGACTTGCCACCATGCCGAACCATGTGGCAGTGCGGAGTCAGCACAAGATAGTATTTCTTTTGTTCGCCGATCAGTTGACACACTAACGTGCCAAGCCTTAAATCGCCTGGGAGTGCAGGCATTATGTAGTAATCGTAAGGATCGGAGTTCACTCTTCGCGAAAGCTCACCCCCTCCAAAAGACTCGTTGATCTGAATGGAGGCACGGCGCCTTATTAGCCGCTCCAATCCCGAATCACTAAATTCAGGATCCGCGACAAGTTCCGTCCAATTCTGCTCTAAAAACTCCCAGATGAAGCTCCCGGCTCCCCTCTCAAGCTCCCTTCGCAGCTTCGCCATAACCCGGAGTACGGAACCGCGACTCTGAAGCATCCCCTCAAGAACAGCCTCGATTGAAGCAGGGAATGGCGGGCTGTTACTAGCTTTATCTACAAATTGGACCGATGCGGTTAGATTGACTCCCTCCGGACATGGACCATCCGAGTACATAACTATGAACGAAAACCCAATAGATTTGGCCTTGGACACCACGTCTGCCGCCATGCTATTTGCAGGGTCGACATTCAACTTTCCCGTCTGCGCCCTCCCTTTGTAAACGTCGGTAACTACAAGTTCGAACTTAGTCTCTTCCATGACTTGGATTGCTTCTTCGAAGCTAGCACAAACCGTCCACTGCACAGAGTAATCACCGATCGTTGCCGGCAACAGCTCCTTGCACTGCTCCACAATCTCCGCGTCATCGTCGACAAATAATCCTTTCAAAGTTTCCTTTACTGCACTCACAGACCTACCCCCTGTTCAAATTTCGCAACGAAACAGGCTCCATTCAAGCCAGACTCGCGGTCGTAAATCAATCTTCCATACGGCTCAATCACCAACCGGGCAATGTAGAGGCCGAGCCCCATCCCATTTGGCTTGGTGGAAACATAAGACTCAAAAATCCTATCTTCGTCCTCAATTGCAACGCCAGGCCCATCATCCTGCACCCTGACTTGGAACCCTGCCCCATCGCGTGCGATGAGAACCTTAATTTCCCCTCCCCCACCAACACCATTCTTATACGATGACCAATAGATTGCATTGTCAATAAGGTTGGCGATTACTTGGCCAAAGGCAGCTGGAGACATTTTCACATTGAAGTCATCGCCACCCTCAACCTCTACCGTCATGCCTTGTTTCGATATCAGTGCGTCATATATTGAAACTGTAAGCTCAACCTCGTCTCGAACCTGAAAACTCGAGGCCCGCCCTCTCCGCCCTGCAGTGTGCGGTTCTAGGCGCCTTCTCAGCGCATAAATTTGATCAGTCCAAGAAAGCATCTTTGCAAAGCTTTCCCCATATCCAACCGGAACTTCGACAAAGTCCTTGGATAACATCCGCTTTGTGATCTCGACCTGCCTGTTTATTTTTCCAAGCGGCGCTCCAATCTCATGAATTACGACATCGACCATATGGCCTAAGCCAGCGGAGAGTAGGAGCCTTGAGAAAACCTCTTGTACGCGTTCCACCCCAATGCTGACTTGAGCCTCGGTCGCTTGAATAAGCTTCGTCACCGGGTGATCGTTTCCAAGCTCCTCCTTCGCCTTAGCGAGTGCAGGTGAGACATCAAATGCTTCAAACAGGGCATCTGAATTTTTCTTCTCCTGCTTGGGACGAACGCGGTAACGCGCCTCCTCCAACTTTTGAATCACAGCTATAAACCAGTCTTCGAGAGCTTGGTGGGCTGAGTTCTTAATCATCCCCTCTCGCGCACTTCGATCTTGAAGGTCAGGGTTTGATTCCCGCGACAGCCTGATTGCTGCGACAATCTGATTATTTGCAAAGTTCTGTCCAGGCCTCTGCCTGCTTCTCAGATCAAGCTGCAACCAGTCGTTCCCTGGCTCACCATATGGATAAACACGGAAGCCATCGCGATAAACTGAAACACCACAGTAAACGTTTAGCGTTTGCCTGAGTAGCGCCACCGTAGTTCCCAAATTCCGTGCAATCGGCTCGAGTCCATCTCTGTCTCGATCCCACGCTCTTACTTCAAACTCGAATGGGCCGCATTCTGGCGTATAGCCCTTTGATAGTATTTGCTGATTCGTTAATCGCGACGATTCCACGCCATCAATCTCGATAACTGCATCAAGCAATCCATCTGACTTAAGACTCCCATACATCCTATATTTGGGCGACTTAATTTCTGGCGGAGTTTCTACCGCCCCAGAGATTTCTGGAAATCCGGGTATTTCCAGAGCCACATCGAAGCCGTCGACCTCCTTAAATGGAGAGATCAATCTTGAAAGTCGAGAGTGCACTCTCCTGAAGGACTCCGCATTCCACTTGACTTGATCCACCCCTTCAATAGTCAACCTTGTGCCATGTTCAAAACCGACAGAAGAGCCAACGGAGTAGCTGAGTTCGACATCATCGAGGTACTCGGTATCGCTAAAATCTCCCCATGAGAGAACAACGCTGACAGGAGGTTGCGATACAGACTTCGTTTCGAGAAGCAGAGTATCCCCTAGCCTAGCCGATGCGAAGCGACCAATCCCCTTCGCTCCTTGATATGGCCGACCTCCGGGCGAACGCATTGCGTTCTTTTTGTTGGCAGTCCCTGGCTCGAACCACGCTCCAAGTACTGTTTCCACTGTCATTCCGACACCGTTATCTTCCACGATGATTCGTTTGACTTTCGATTCCGAATCAACTTCAAAGTTGACTTTGACTGTGGAAGAGTCGGCGTCAAAGGCGTTCTTAACAAGCTCTACCAATGCAACCGGCTCGTCGCTGATTAGCTCCTCCCCAAGCAAGCCAATCAAGCGAGCGCGCGGTCTCATTTTTGTTGTGCCGAACTGTGAATCCACGACGCCCCCTCTAATCGAAAACAAGCATTACGATCAGACTAGCATGCAGCCACCCGTACAGAAACTTAGAGATCCGCAATCGGCGGACTGGGTTTTCGATCCCTCGACAACAAAAAGGGCGGCCAATGGCCGCCCTTTTTCGCGTCAATTAATTGACCGTATCAAACCCCAACAGGGTTAGCCTTCTCCGGATCAATCTTGTACTGCTTGATTGCCCGGGCAACATCCTTACCCGTCATCTTCCCATCCTTGGCCAGCGCCGCAATCGCGGCATGCGCGATGTAGTACCGGTCAACCTCGAAGAAGCGACGCAGGTTCGCACGGGTATCCGAACGGCCAAAGCCATCCGTACCCAGCACCGTGTAGCTCATCGGCACGAACGCGCGGATCTGGTCCGCATACGCACGCACGTAGTCGGTGGCGGCAATCGCCGGGCCCTGGCGGCCCTCCAGCAGCTCGGTCACGTAGGCCTTGCGCTGGTCGCCTTCCGGGTGGAAGCGGTTGGCACGCTCGGCGTCAAAGCCATCGCGGCGCAGCTCGTTGAAGCTCGGGCAGGACCAGATGTCGGCGGTCA
>Ga0308172_1000806_pt1 | contig 30003 bp, 25 predicted proteins | sample PhyGR2_FD_202134 | JGI IMG/M metagenome (GOLD analysis project Ga0308172, IMG submission 202134) | Phyllosphere microbial communities from UC Gill Tract Community Farm, Albany, California, United States - DLSLSG.R2 | ecosystem: Host-associated > Plants > Phyllosphere > Unclassified | place: USA... | reverse complement strand
GCTCCAGTGACGGCGACGACCGCCGTCGGTGATGATCTCGGACACGGACATAAGCCTATGCTCAGGGGATAGCCCCAAGCCTCCTTCCTAGGCTTAAATCCGTCCGGTCGAAACAGGGGCCAGCTCAAGACGATAAACGGGGAGAAATACCACCGCGTCCCCAAGGGTTTTCTCGCCGTATTTGTGGATGCGTTTGACCAAGGCCTTATCAATCGCCTTGTGTTCGGTGCCGCTGTGCGCATCGTGACCACCGTTCGGGGCGGTGACAGCTTCCCTGACTGGTATACGGCGCAAAACCTCGTGTCCTTCGCACGCCAAGCCTGCCCGCTCGGCATGATGACGCGCCGCGAATATGAGTGCTGGCGCGGCCTTCCCGACGAAGTGACGATCTACCGGGGCGGCTGCGTGAACGCCATCTACCCCGAAGACGCCGTGACCGAGGTAATGCGAAGCATGCATTGGGCGATCGATGAGGATGTCGCGGCCTACTACATGCGAGGCAGGTCATGGCAGCGCCGCGACGATGCAAAGGCAGGGCTTCCGGTTATCATCAAGGCGACCGTGCCGCGCGAAGCCGTGTTTGCTTACTGCAACCGCAATCGCGGAGGGGAGCAAGAACTGCTACTTGACTTCAATCGGGTAGACCCTGCGGCCATCATCGACTTAGGGGCGGCAAATTACTTGCGGCGCGAAGCCGCCTAGACAGACGCTTAGCGCCGGGTATCGTGTCAGTCGCTCAACCAACAGGGGGATTGATGCGATACCTTGCGATGATGGCCGCGCTAGCGATGGTGCCAGCCGGCGTGCCAGCGACAGCACAGACGAAGCCAGCGGCAGCGCCGGCAGCAGCTCCGGCGGGAACGTGTGCCACGCTCATGCGCCAGTATGACGGCGCTTCAATGGACTTAGCGGCGAACTTCGCCTCATCGGTCGGCGATAACAGCGCGCCCCGTGCAACGCTCCGGCAGATGGAAGACGCGAACTCTCTGGCGACGGCGAAGATTGCGCTGGACCTGATGCGGGATAACCGCTGCCCGATGCCAAAGAGCGCGCCGAGTATGGGGCCGTATGTCAGCCAAGCGCTTGCCTGCGCAACTGATCGCATGAAGGCATCGGGATCGGAGTCGCCAGAGTCCTGCAAGCGCGAGAACTGGAAACCCGGCGGGCAGTAAACCCGGAGCGCACAGCAAATCCGAAGCGATAGGGGCGCGGGCCGATTTGACACGAAAATTGAGGTCCGCCCCTTGACGGGGTTTCGCGCCAGCTGAGTCGTTCACATTCTCGATGTTGTGTGATTCGGCACAAACCAACGCCGCACACCATGAGCACGCCGCGCTCCGAGGTTCGCCGGGATCGCAGCGACAATTTGGCAAGCTGGCATGCACCATTAGGCCGGCGAGGCTACGGCTCGCACGGTTTCGATGATGTTGGTGGATCGGCTCGCTAGCCTTATGTAAACGGCCCTGTGCGGGCGCTCCGGGCTTGCTGGTGCTCGAATGCACCGACTGGCCGGTGGGATTTCCCGCAAACTCCCTCTCGGCGCTGTGTGAGGCTGTGCGGGGCGCTGTCGACGTTTCGGTCGCGTGCGTTCGATCTGCCAACCAGAACGATCAGCGCGCGAACTCGCATCGATCGATGTTCATCTATAAAATTTTCGCGCTGTAGATCGTGCCTCCACCCCGGAGGGGGTGGGGTAGGTAGGGGTGCCCCTACCCTATGCCCGCTTCTCTATCCGCTGGATGGCAGAGCGGCTCACGCCATATTGCTTTGCCAATACGCCGAGGGACACGCCTTGTGCGCGGCTGGCGATCACCGCTTGCTGTTGTGCGACGGTGAGGGCGGACGGACGCCCTAGCGCCTTCCCCTCCGCCTTGGCGCGCGACAGGCCGGCTTGCGTGCGCTCAATCAGCAAGTCGCGCTCGAACTCCGCTACAGCCGACAGCACGCCCATCGTCATCTTTCCCGCCGCGCTGGTGAGGTCCACGCCCCCAAGGGCGAGGCAATGCACCCGCACGCCGATCGCTGCCAGCGCCTCCACGGTGGCGCGCACGTCCATCGCGTTGCGCCCCAAGCGGTCCAGCTTCGTTACAATCAGCACGTCGCCATCCTCAAGGCGATCGACCAGCTTGGCGAACCCTGTGCGTTCCATAGCGGCGACCGATCCCGAAACGGTTTCGGCGATCACCCGGCGCGGTTCGATCGCGAAGCCCGCCGCCTCGATCTCACGGACCTGATTGTCGGTGGTCTGGTCGGCGGTGCTGACACGGCAGTAAGCAAAGGTGCGGGCCACGGGAACGACTCCTGTATCGAAAGCGTGTCTCGGAACTACCAGCGTATCGGAACCACCGTCAAGCTATATTACGATACATGCGGTGCATCTGGCACGTATTCGGTCGTTTTCGATACAGGCGCGGTCGGCGATGTGCTTCGGGTGCGGAATCGCCGGTGCCTGTGTGTTGCTGGTGTGACACGGCTGTGGAGGCGGTCGCGGCATGTGCTGCGATCGGGAACCCGGCCCGCCATGAACTCCGGGGTGGTGTGGAGCGGCGGGCTACGGGTCGCGTGGTTGTGTTTTGCCGTCAGCCCTTCTTTTCATCCTTGGGCGGTTGCGGGGGCTTTGGCTTCGCAACCAGGCTGCCCACCGTTGGAAGCGCACCAAGTCCTCCATTGGGACCGATGTAGCCGCCTTGCACTTTACCCATGCCGCCACGGATAGGCAGCCTGCCCATGCCCCAGCCATTCATCGAGATGAACGTATCATCGTCCATTGAATGCTTCCTTCGCTTCCGGTTGAAATTAGCCCTTCTTCTCGGGCGCAGGCTTGGACACAGCCGATCCACTCGTCGGGGGAGTTCCGAGAGTTCCCGACGCGGGCTTGTAGCCTTAGCTGTCTGGACTCTTCGACGGGGTGTAACCCTTTTGGCTTACCGTCCAGCCATCGTTAAACTGCTTGCGGTCCTTGTCACTCATCCGAACCTCCTTTGATAAATTCAACCATGCGGATGCTTCCGCCACAAATAAGAATGGAGCGGGGTGGAACAACCTCGCTCCACTGACCATCATCCCCGATCCGAAACATTTGCTCCAGATATATGTCGCGGTCGCCAGACGTTGACGACGCGAATGAACGCTCGATCCAAGCGCCGGCTACCTGAGAGCCGTCATTGAGATGCACCAAAGCGAACGATGGTTCTCGTTTACGGAAGGTATAATCCCACGCGGTCGGCGTATGGTGAACCGGCCTAAGCCCTAAACGTTCGGTGAGGGCGTAGAAGCGTTCAGACTGGTCGAAGAACACTAAGGCAACGCCGACGACAAGCGGAACTGCAAAATATAGCAGAAGCTGCCACAGCCACGCGGGCAGCGCTGGTCCAATATCTGCGTGAAAAATGGGGTAAGAGGCAGCGCTGTATGCAATCGACACAACCGCATAGCTTGTCAGCTTATCGGAAAGTGTCGGCGGAACAGTGTCGCGGAAACGGGAACGAACCCACAGGATCACAATGCCCGGTGCCAGCAACCCCGTGAGTTTTGTTATTTCTGCCGCTGTCGGAATGTCTGCCAAGCACCGCCCCTTTTGAAGCGGAGGTTATCCGAACTGCCCGCGACTAGGAAGGGTGTGCGTTCGCCTCGATCAGCGCCGCACTAAAATCGTCCATCCCGGCGCTATCCCGCTTTGACACGTCACGGCTCTTTTTCGCCAGCCCCAGCTTGATGAGGTTCGCGCCTAGCAGCGTCACGTTGCGGCGGTAGTTCTCTTGATCGACCGGCTTGCCTTCCAGCAGGTCGGCAGTTGCCTGTTCGCACAGCATCGCCAGCGTGGCGGCGTTCATGAGCAATAGGCGCTCCGATGGGGTCGGGTTCCGGCCTAGCTGGTCGGCGAGTTCAAGGCCGATCAATCGGAACCGCTTGGCTTCCATCGTGCGCCCGTCGATCTTGCGACCGGCGATGCTCATATCGAACGCGATCGGCTCAATGGGCATTGTGGCGGTAACCTGTGGCTTCGATTGCCGCGATCACGCGGGCGCGGGTTGCCGGTGTGACGTTCGGGCGATCGTGGATGACGTTCGATACGGTGGTCGGCGATACGCCGGCATGGCGGGCAACATCGGGGATCGACACGTCGCGATGGCGCGGGGGCATGTTGGTCCGCTTCACCTTCGCACGGGCGTTCGGGTCTTGCTCAACACGCCGGAGATAAGCGAGCACGCGCGACTGCACTTCCTTGGGTTCCAAGCCGGCCAGCTCACAGACGGCGGCGAAGTCCTCCCCGCCGTCCGCGAACCATGAGCGCGCATCGTCTCGTGCGGCGGACGCCTTCTCGGGTCGATCGCGTGTCACGACGCTGCCAGCGGCTTCCTGTGCAGCGTTGACGATCACGCCGACGAACAGGCGCTGTTCGGGGCTGATGACGTTGGCGTTCATGCCGCACGTTCCAGCGTTGCCTTGCACCGGCATCCGGCTTCAAGCGGTGGCGTGAAGCATGGTCCCAGCGGCGTTGCGAACGGCTGATTGAGGGGCACGCCGTTACGGTTCATTCCCGGCACCTGTGCGTGGGCGAGCCGCACCCGTTCGTCACCAGCGGTGCGCCAGTAGCGGCGCTGGTCGGCGGGCAGCGCGCCGAAGCGCTGTGCGATCTGCCAGCCGGTGAGCTTGGCGGTTTCGGCGATCTGGTGCGCGGCGTTGCCGGCGACAGCCTTGGTGCGGGCTTGCCGGAGTGCCTTGGCGTGGCGGTCCAGCAGCTTTTCGGCTTGGTCCGGGCTGGTGCCGGCGCGGATCGCCTTGGCGAGCATCTGGCGCTGTGCGGCGGTGATGCTGCCCCGTGCGGAGACGAGAATGGAATCGGCACCGCGCGCGGGATCGGCGGCATGGGCGATCAGGGCTTCGCGGATCGCGTGAAGTGAGCTGGCTTGCGCAACCGACAAGCCGATGGCGCGGCGGATCTGGGCGGCGCGGCTGTCGGCGCTGCCGCGTGCGGCGAGCATGCGATCGGCGGTGTCGCGGAGTGCGTTGGCGCTTTCGTGGAGATAGGCGGCACGGAATGAGCGGATCGCGTTGTCGCGTGCGATCACGGCATCAGCAGCGTTCGTGTTCGCGACGTGGCGGGCCTGTGCGGCGGCAAGCGCCGCGACAGCTGCGAAGATCGATGCGAGGCCAGCTAGGCCGCCGGCAGCGTCCAGCGCGTCGGCGAGCTGCCTTTGTTCGGGATCGTCGGTGCCGGTGAGCGTGGCGAGCTGATCGGCGTAGTGGTCGCGGGCTTCGGGGCCTTCATCATCGGCGTTCGCCATGAGCGCGGCGACAGCAAGCATGTCGAACAGTGCGATTGCGTCATCAAGCGCCGCGTCGATCGTCTCTTTCAGGTCCGCTTCCTGCCGTGCGGTCAGCTGGTCGATCACAGCGCCACCTCTGCGACGTTGGCGGACGATGCGAGCAAGTGCGGCTCGATCAGCCGGCGGACGTGCTTCGGCAGCTCATCGGCGATCGTCGGGAAATACATGGTCATGCTGTCGCCAAGCATCCGCTGCATGACGGGGGCGCTGGAAAGCGCGCCCTGTGTCAGTAGGTGTATCGCCAGCTCCACGCACGCCGTCACGATCGCGGGCGGCGTAGCAGCGGCTAGCGGGTAGCCGTGCGGGCAGCGGTCGGGCACGCGCGGCCATGCCAGCGGCTGTGTCGGCGCGAGGGGCCGTCCCTGCCACCGAATGCGGTCCAGCAACGCTGTGGCGGTGATGAGGGCTTGCGATTGCGTCTGTGCGGTTGCGCCGTTCCATGCGCTTGCGAACAGGCGGGTCGCGGCAATGCCTTGCGCGTCGGCGAGGCTGGCATAGGAGTTCACGCCGGCACGGATCTTCCAAGCGGGCACAGGGTCGGTCACGTCAGATATACCTTGTGGAGCACGCCACCGGGCAGCTTGCGGCGCTCAAGCCGCGCCACCTTGAGGGCAGCGGCGTCGGGCAGCTCGAAAGTGTCGCCGATGGCGATGGGGTGCGGGTGGTCGATCAGCCACACGGTTGCGGTGGCGTCGGGCATGGCTTCGCGGGATGCCTGCCCCAGCGCCTTGCCGGGGCTGTAGGTGACACGCGCGCGGTGCTCGGTGCAGGTGCCTTCCTGCACCTTGCCGAACAGGTCGCGCTTGCCCGCGTGAAGCTGGCGCACGGTGTCGGTCATGAGGGGCAGCAGGTCGGCGAGCATCGGGCACCTTGGAATGAGGTTGCCAGCCGCGCGCCCGGTGAGACTTGGGCGCCGCTGGCGGTCAGGGTTTTTCCATGCGTCGGCACTCACTGACTTATCCGACGCCGGTATCGCACCGGCCCCATCCCCACCTCCCGGCGCGCGGCGGGCAACCTTTCCAGCGCCGGGAGTATGTGGGGAGGCTTCTATTGCCCGCCGGGGTGAACTTATGCGGCCTTGATGCCCTTGAGACGGGCAGCGGCCTTCGGGTGCTTGATGACGAAGCCCGAATACCATTCGGTGCGTGTGCGGAGCGCCGGCTTGTCGTTCACCTCGCCGAGGTCGCGCGCCTCGATCGGCTTCGTTTGGATGCCGTGGAGCGTGTCAGCGCCAAAGCGGACGGCGTAGATGCTGGTGGTCGCGTTCGCGGTGCCCTGCGTTTCATCGAACGCCAGAATGTCCGCGCCGGTCTCGTCTTCTTCGACCAGCCCGAACGGCACGCCGGCATAGCCTTCCAGTTCGCGGCCGAGCTGGTCGGTGGTGATGGTGAGCGCGCCCATGTTGCGACACATGGCGCGGACGGTGCGGCGCATCGTCTTGTTCATCAGCAGCAACGAGGGCGTGCCCCGCACGGCGTCAACCAGCTCGTCCAGCATCTCGAACTCAAGCGTGCCGCCATTGGTGCCGGCGGTCAGCACCTGCTCGCCGATGAGGCGGCGGTTCAGTCCGTCGAACTCCTTGGGGTTCTTGGACGTGTCGCCGTCGAAGAACGTGCGCAACCACGTCAGGGTCGCGGCCTTCGCCTTCATGCCATCGTGAATGGCGCGGGTGTCATTGTCGCCGGTCTGCATGGCGATCTGTGCAACGTCGAAGTCGCTGTCGCCGCCGAGGATGGTCAGCGTTTCCGTCAGCGGGTTCAAGACGCCGGTGGACTCCACGTAGCCCTCATTGAAGCCACGGAACGCCACGCCGGGAAGCGACTGTTCGCGGTTGTAGGTGTAGGCGTTGCCGGCGATATTGATGAACGGCAGCGCGGCGAGCACCGGGTTCTCGGTCGCGAAAATCTCGACAATGCCGGACGTGAGCTGGTCGGGGTTCAGCTTCGCCCATTCCGAAATGGTTAGCACTTACAGGTTTCCTCTCTTGTTCTGCTACTTGCGGTAGCCACCCGCCATCCGCGCGAAGACGGGCAGCGAGGCGGGGTCGGGGGTGGTCGGCGTGATTGCGGGCTTGCCGCTGTCGGTGGCGGGCACCGCCGGCTTGCCATCGAACACGCCGGTTGCCTTGGCGGAGTGAAACCATGCGAGCTGGTCGGCGGGCGACAGGCTGGCAGGGATCAGGCCGCGCAAGTGCTCCGGCACGCTGGCAAGCACGGTGGTGGCGGTGTCGGCGAGCTGTGCCTTGAGGGCAGCAAGCTCCGCGACGGCGGGATCGGGCGTCGGGTTCTCGTTTTCCATGTCGGTTCCTACAGGGGCAGCGCAAGCGCGGCGGACTCGTCGCGGCGGGATTGGAGTTCGCGCATCGCGGCAGCGCGATCGGGGAAACCATCGGGATTTAGCGCCATGAGGGCGTCAGCCGGCGACCAAAGCCCCAGGTCGATCTTGTCGCGGGTGTTGGCGAGCTGTTCGGCTTCGGTGAGCTGGTCCTGCAACTCGGCAAAATCGACCGCGATCGTGGCGTCGTTGGGGATGGTGCCGGGGCGATGCGTGTTCACGACAGCCTTGAGCACCGCGAACAAGCGGGCTTCGGCGATCCGCCATTGCGCGATGTCATCCAGCCGTTCCTCACGAAGCTCGATGCGCCCCGCGTGCTTGGCGCTGCCAGACTCGGCGACCTTGGACAGGTCGAACACGTCGCTGCCAACGCCGTGCGTGGCGGCGGTCTGGCGCAACACGAACTCAATCGCCGATAGGATCGACGCGATCGGAGAGTTTGGGCTCGCGAAACCGAACTGCCCGCCTTGAGGCAGCGCGATTGCGCGGTCGGGGCCGAACTGTAGCACCTCGTTGGCGCTGATGCCGGTCGCCCATGCTTGCCCGTGCGCCTGTGTCTCCACCGAGCGCCACAGGTTCGCCAGTGCGACGTTCACGGCGTCTTGCGCCTCGATCAGGTCGTTACCGCCGGGGAGGAAAAACTGGTCGTCGGGCAGGCGGTCGAAAAGAGGCACGAACGGCAGCACGCCATAGGGATTGGCGTTGCCGGGGTTGCCGTCGACCCGGCGGGGCACGCCGCGATAGTTCAGGTGCCGGAAGCCGGTGGCGGTCCAATCGGAATAGGTCACGTCTTCGGCGCGGGTCGCGCCGTGCGTGATGATGACACGTTCCGGGTTTTCCGGGTCGCTGTAGAGCACGTCCAGCACGTTCGGCGTGATGACGTTGAGCGTCGGCGTGCCGGTCGCGTCGTTATAGCCGACTTGCAACAGCCCCGTTTTGCATAGCTTCACATAGCGCGAAGCCTTCTTGAGCACGGCGTCGGCGTTCATCGCACGGTAAAGCGCGTCCATTGTCGCTTGATCGACGCCGGTGAACACGCGCCGGGGCTGGATGCGGTAAGTGTTGGCGCGGCGGTTAGTGATCGCGCGCACTAGATTGATGCTGAAAAGCCGGAACTGTTCAGGGCGCGACCAGCGGCGTGCAATGAGCTTGAGCGCCTCTTGAGACTGCTCATCCCAATAGTAGCGAAGACGACGCGCACAATCGTCCTTGCGATCGCGAGACGCATTTGCTATACGAACAGTGTCAGTCGCGAACAACACTTGACGCACTAAGCTCCAAACAGACGAAAGTGTTAGCAGTATAGCTTAATACTGCTTGAGAGTCACAATCTTTGTTCATCGTGGCACCGTATGTGCGCCAACATTTTTTAGCTTCGTCGTCGCGAAGACTTCAAAGCCAACCGGCTGGACAGGCTTGCGAGCACGGTAAGCGTCGAACAGGCGTGAGGCTTCGCGCATCGACCGGCACTCACGCGCGCACATCGGCACATGAGCACCACCGTTCAGGACGCACGCCGCGATGGCAGGACCGCGCCCGTGGCAATTGATGCCGTCAAGCTCATAGTGGTTCAGGGAGACGTGCCGGAGGGAGTGCGCAGCCCAAGCCAGCGCATGCACAAAGTCATCGTGTGCGCCGCGCGGGTGCGTGAACTTGGGAACGGCGGCTTCGCCATCGGTCGCCTTGCCGTCTGCGTGCACCTCGAACACGGCGAGTTCGGCGAGTAGGTCTTTGAAGGCAGGGTGAATGTGGAGGCGCTGTTCGGCGGCAGCCTGATACAGCCCCATAAAGGCCTGATACTTCGACTTGCGCGATGGGTGGATCACCTCGACGCCGGAGCTGAACGGCTGTGTCGCGGCCCAATCCGCCACGTCCTGTGCCCCGTATGACTCCAGCGTGGCGCGGCTCATGCCGTAGCTCCGATGGTAACCGTCAAGCCGGGTTTTGATGCCGCCAAGCCTGCCAAGAAACACGCTGTCGGCGTCCAGCACGAACAGGTGCTCCTCATCGTCCAGCACGATCTTGGCGACACAGGCGGTCACCGTGCAGTCGCCGTGGTGCGATCCACCGAACGCGCGATCCAATCCCCCGCCGACGATGTAGGCGGACCCGGCGGCAAGCGCCTTTACGTCGAGTGGGTATTCGTGGGTGCTTGCTGCCAGCACATCGGCGGGGAACAAGGCGCTGGTCGCATCGCCCCAGCGGTTCAGGTGATACAACGCGAACTCATGCGGCAGCATCTGGCGCGACAGCGACCGGAGCTTGCTTTCGCTGATCCACGGCGGTGCGTTGCGGCATGCGTCGTCAAGGTCAGCGTAAGCGATGTGACTGAACGCGATCGACGTATCGGGGTCGGTCGGATGGTTCGCGGCCTGATACAGCTCAAAGAGCTTGTTCGACTTCGGGGAGACGGTGCTGTCGATCAGCATGAGGGAGCCGGCGGTGTCGAGCAACGAGCCGGCGAGCGCCGCGAATACCTCATCGCCGCGCGGCGCGGCGTGAAGCTCCGACACCTGGGCGCACGACAGCTTCTTGCCCCACAGCGCCGCAGGATTGGCGCTGAAAGCTTGGATGGTGGAGCCGGCGGTCGGGAACTCGATACGGTCGCCAAGCACGTTAATGGTGCCCGCCGCGACCAGACGCTTGAGCAAGGGGGTTTGCTCGAAAGCCTCACGGATCGACCGGAACGCCGTATCGACCACCTGCTTTTCGCTGTTCGCGACAACGGCGACGGTTTCGGTCTGGCGAGTGAGGAACCGCCAAACGATAATCATAGCGGATGTGACAGACTTGCCATGTCGACGGGGCCAGCAAAAACACGCGACTGACACGTCCTTGCCGTCCAGCGCCTTGGCGATCTCCGCGCTTTCGCGGGGTCCGGGAACGAACGGGGTGAACCCGCCGGTGCTCGACCGGACACGCGGTTGCATGTCCTCAAGGAACTTGAAAAAGCCCGCGCTGCCGGAACGCCATGAGGCGATCGACGCGGCGAGGCTGGACGTGGCAGACGGGGTGGACAAGCGGACGAACTCGGGAGCTGATTTGAACGCCGCGTGGTTCGCGGGATCAGCCAAACGACGCTCGGCTTGAGCGGCCCTTGTCCGGGCGGGGACCGCACGCGGTCCGATAGGGTTTGCGGTGCCTAGTGCCGCTTTGCGGCTAGTGGCTCATGGGGTTCCGAGTGAGCGCGGTCTAAGTCTTCGCGTCAGACTTCCTCAGGTGTTTGAGCACACCGGGATGCTTGGAGCGGTTTGGCCTCGAACTCCGCGAGGGGTCTGTCGGGATCATGCCAACGCCGAGCATAATACCCGATCTAGCACGGAAAGGGAACAGATTTCTTAAACACCGCTGGCTTCGCTGAACCCCGAGGTCGGTTTCTGCTCGGGTTCTGAATAGTCCCGAAACGGTTCTTTGACATGAAAAGAGCGATGCGAAGCGTCGCTCGGTATCCCGAACGAAGTGAGGGATACCTGATTCATTGAATCGATTCTGATTCTGATTCGTGAATCTATTAGATATTTGATTCTTATTGGATGCGCGCCCACGCGCTACGCGGGGTTATATATACACGCGGGCGCGCGCTAGGGGGTTCACGGTTTGCCCGAACTCACTCCGGCGGGCAGCTTTGCGGGGCGAACATAGCCGCGTCATCGAAAGCGGAATGATGTGCTCACATGGCAACAGTGTTGTTCACATGCATCAATTTGCCCCGCAGAGGCACCATACAGCGCGATTTGGAGCATTTGGCTACACGGGTGGCCCGTGGCGCTGATCGGCGCTCTATGGGCTTCTATGCCGACCGCGACAATCCACCAAACTCCACCCCGTCGAACCGCACCTGCTCGATCACCGGCGCGAGGAACCGCACCGTGCCCTGTCGCACAGCGCCATAGCCGGCAGTTGTGCTTTTCTGGTCATGTCCCAGCGCCACGGCGATCTGGTCGTCGACCAGCCCGACCTCTACCCGAAGCCGGTCTGCCAGCTCGTGCCGAAAGCTATGCGCTCCCAAGCCATCGGCACCATCCTTCACACCGATGCGGGTGAGGTAGTCGCGCCAAAACGCCGAAGGCTCCGCGCCTAACTGGTCACGATCGTTCGCCACCAGCTCCGGGAATAGACGGCTATCACCGCCAGCCGTGCGGCGTTCCTCCACGAAGGCCACGAACCCAAGCTCCACCAGCTTGGCATGCGCGACCGATGCCCGCGATTGCCCCGCCTTCGTCGTCTGCCCCTTATCCGGGGCGTGCTGAATGTCGATGATCCACGCGCCGCTGTCGTGCTGCGACACGTCTTCGGTGCGGAGCTGCGCCGCCTCACCGACGCGCATGCCAGTGAACAGGCACAGCAGCGGAATCCAATACCGCCAGTCGTCCGCGCGAACCTCGCCGGGGCGGTGCTCCTTGTCATCCGCCTCGAACCCGGTGAACAGGGGCGATGCTAGAACCTTGTTCAAGCGATCCGTGCCAAGCGGCGGACGCGGGTTCTTGCCGCGCCCCTTGTCGTGAAACAGGCCGGCGCACGGGTTCGACAAATCCCATCGTTCCTTGATGAGCCAAGCGAACAGCGGCGATATGGTGGAGAGGTGCTTGTTCACCGTCGTGAGCGCCGTGCGGGGCATATCGGCATCGCGGGCCTTCGCGGCTGCCTCCCGCATCGACAAGCCGCGCATATCGGCCCTGTCGCGCCATTTGGGCGGTAACTGGCGCAACGTGTCGCGGTATTCGCGGACGTGCTCCGGCTTGATCGACGCGACCGCGCGATCGGCTCCGACAAACGCCGCGAACTGCTCGACTACTTTGCGGTCCTGCTGGAGCGTGTCGTCACGCTTGCGGCCTTCGGCGAGGCGTTGTTCGGCATAGCGGTCGAACAGGTCCAGCAACGTCTCACCGAGCTTGGCCTTGTCTTGCTCACGCTGGCGCACGCGGGCGACCAGCGGGCTTTCGGCAGAAGTCTCCAAGTCGCCACGGGCACGGGCATGGCTCGTTTTCAGTGCCGCCATGCGCGCGGCGTTCAGGTCGGTGAGGAACTGGCGGTAAGCCGGGGTGCCGGGTTCAAGGTCCAACCCCATGCCGTCGATGATCTCGCCGGCCATCCCCTCGACAAGCGAATGATCGCCGGTCGCTGCCAGCGGCGTGAAGGCATCCAGCGCGGCTTCTGTGCGGTGCATGTGCCGACGCCAGCCGCCGGGTTGCTGTCGGCGCATGTCGCTTTGTGCCAGCGCTTCGTCATGCCCGAACTCGACTGCCAGCGCCTCTAGCTCCGCTTGCGTTGGCTTCCGGCGTGCTGGCGCTGCTCCAGATTACAGGCAGAAGTGATGGAGATATGGCGCAGGCGCCAATGGCTCTGCGTCGTGCGAAAGGCGAACCAGCCCTGTCGATAGGGCGCCGCGTCACGATAGGCGAAGAGCAGGCGGCCATCGCGCGTCACGGAAATCCCTCCGTGATCGGCGGTCAGCACGATCCGGGTCCAGCGATTGGCGTACAGCAGGTCGCGCGAGCGGGTGGGCGCACGCTCCCCGATCAGCGGACGGTTGCCGGGCTGACCCACATAACGCCGCATCCGAACGGTCGTATTCCGATTGCCACCGATGCCGACATAATAGGTAGCCAGGGCATCATAATCCTCGAACCTGCCATGGCGACCGGCGGCCAACACCGAACCGTCCGCGACGGCGGGGTCAGTTGCCATCCAGAAGGCGTTGAGGTCGCTCACCTGATCGTTGGGTCCGCCCGCCGCGACCGCCTTTGCCTCGAACGCGATGCGAACCGGCATCGCCAGACGGCGGGCGTACCACAGGGTCAAACCGCGCGCCGTGTCGATCTCGACTCCGTCTCCACCGAGGAAGGTGACACGCGCCGCCGGATCCTCCGCCTCGATCCGCCATGCGGACGGCGGCGGCGTTCGGGCCCGAACACAGGCCGCAGACGCGCTCGTCGGGAGCAGCGCGAGGCCGACCAGCCCGGCTGCGATCATAACCACTCGCATGCTCATAGTTTCAGCTGCGCGCCAAAGAACACGCGCCGTCCGACATCGGTGAATTCGATCGGCCGCGCATCATCAATATAAGATCGCGTCAACTGATTGGTCAGGTTCAGCGCCTCGACAAAGACCGAATAATGGGCGCCCAGGCGAAGCTGTACCTTGGCATCGACATAGGTTTCGCCGCGCCGGTACACGGGGCTGTTGCCGTTGTTCGCGCTGGCGGCCTGATAAAGCCAGTTGCTCCGCCGGTTGTAATTGATCCGGGCGTTGAGCCAGTCGCGGTCGAAGAAGATGCTGGCATTGTAGGTGAATTTGGACAGTCCGGGGAACTCGGACAGCGGCTCCCCCGTCGCCTGGTTGGTGAGGCCGCTGTTGATCGAGCGGCTATAGGTGATGTTGCCGCTGAGCCCGAACCCGTCAAATGGGGCGGGCAGGAAGCCGAGCACGGTCTGGGCGCTCGCCTCGATCCCGTCGAGCTTCGCGCCGAAGCCGTTGAGCGGCTGGCGTACCGTGTACAGCGTGCCGTCGCGAAAAAGGTCCACGCCCGACACCGTCGCAGCGGGCAGCACGAAGCTCTGGATGTCCTTGTAGTAATAACCGATGCTGATCGCGGTATCGCGGTTGGGATACCAGGCGGCGTTCAATTCATACTGGTCGGCACGATAAGGTTTCAGATAGGGATTGCCTGCCGAGCAGGTGTCCTCACCCGCGATCGTATCCGCCGTGTCGATCACGCAGTTGATCGCGGGGGAAAGATCGCTGGGCTTGGGCCGTGCCAGGTTCTTGGCATAGCCCAGTCGGATGAAAAGGTCGGGCTGCACTTCCAGCGCGGCATTCGCGGCGGGCAGCCAGTCATGATAGCGATTTTGCAGCGTGATCTGCTGAACCGCGACCGTCGCGGTTTCGATCACCGCCGGGATGGTGCCGACCCCGGTTCCCGGCCGTACGCGATTTTCGCGGCGCGTGTTGCTGCTGACCGAACGGTCGCGTGTCGCCGTATAGCGCACCCCGACATTGCCCGTCAGCGGCATTCCGAACAGACGTGTGTCGATATCGGCCTTCAGATAGCCCGCGACGATACGTTCATTGATGACGTAATCGGGAATTTGGGGAAGGCCGTCCGCAAAGCGCACGCGATCCTGGTTGAATCCCGAAAGGTCATAGTAACGCGACAAATTGGCATAGTCGAACAATGGGATGGCCAGTCTCTGCGGCGCGCCCTCCGCTCCTGAAATCCCGGTGAACAGCGGCGCTCCGCCGGTCACCCCGCTATTGGCCGCGAGGAACTGCTGATACTGCGCCGCGGTGAGGTAATAGGTGTTGGCCGCCGCTCCGCCCGCGGGAACCGGGCCGATCACGGTCGTATAGGATATGTTGTTGTTATACTGGTAGACGGCGGGCGATGCGGCGATCCCGGCAGACGGAACCGCGGTGACGGCCGCCCTCAGCAGGCGGGCGCCGCCCGCCCCGTAGGATACCAGGTCCTGGTCCCGAAACTGACCACCAAAGGCGATGGCCTTGAGCGGCCCCCAATTGACGGCATAGGTTGCATCCAGCTTCAACTGGTCTTCCGAGGCATCGTTCTGGCCGGGGCGATATTGCAGCACGGGGCCCGTCTGGTTGAGCAACTGCCCATTCGCTCCCCGCCGCGTGGCGTCGGCATAGCTGGATATGGCGGCGGGGTCGAACGCCGCCGGAAACTGGAGGATGGGCAGGCCCTCGGGGTTGCGCCGGTCGATCTTGATACCCGGTACGCCTGTGGTGATCCCCACCAGGTTCGTCTCATCGATCCGCGACGCCCTGGAGGTCGAGGCCAGGCCGATCAGGTGCAGCCGGTCCAGATCCCATTCGAACCCGGTCTGGAAATAGCGGCTTTCCTCGTCGTAGCGAAAGTCGCGGCGCTGCACCCCGACGATGCCGTTCGCGCCACGATAATTGGCGGTCGCGCCGTCGGTGGCGGCGTTTACGCCGTTCAGCGCGGTCAGCACGCTGGTCAATACGTGGTTCTCGGTCGTGACCGTTCCCACCGTCGGACGCGGACGGGAAGCGCCGCCGGCGGCGTTGGTCGCCAGCGGCGCGTCCAGGTTATAGCGCGTCAGGTCCAGGGTCCTGCCGGTCCCGCTACTCAGATTGACGGTGTAGTTGGTGTCGCGCATCCGTTGGTTGCGCCAGTTGAGCTGCGCCTGGGTCCAGATCGTGAAGTTATCGGCGACGCGATATTGCAACTGCCCGTCGAACGAGGTCCGGGCGTCGAATCGGTCCAGCACCCGGTATCGTGCGGAGTTGGGGGCCCAGTCGAAGAACTGGGTCTCGCACGCCAGCCGTGCGGCGGTGGCCTTGGCGGCGCTTCCGCCCGTCGTACCCGCACAGCTTTCATAGGTCGAATAGGCTGCATAGTCCGGGTCGGCGACGGTCTTTTCGCTCGACCGGTCGAGATCGAAATAGCGCCGCCAGTCGGTATTTGCGATGGAGTCGCCGCGTGTGTCGACTTGACTGTGCGTCACGTTGAGCAGCACGCCCAGCCGACCGTCGAGCAGGTCGGCGCGGCCCGCGGTAAGATTGACGCGCGGGCGCCATTTCTGCGCCAAGTTCAGCCGCTGCGCTTCGCCCTTGATGCTGAAGATGGGCTTGAGCAGTTCGAGCGGACGGCGGGTCTCGACGCGCACCGTCCCGCCGATACCCCCCTCGGTCAGATCGACCGTATAGCCCTTATAGACATCGATCGACTTGACCAGCTCGACCGCCAGTTCGCGAAAGTCGCCGCTCCGCTCGCCGCCGGCGCTCTGCTGGCTGACGCCGTTGATCTCGATGCGGTTCAGATCGGGCTCGACGCCGCGGATCGACACTTTGCTGCCTTCGCCGAAGTCGCGCTGCAACTGCACGCCGGTGATCCGGGCCAGCGCCTCGCCGACATTCTTGTCGGGAAAGCTGGCAATGTCGTCGGCTACGATCGAATCGACCACCGTATCCGCATGCTTCTTGCGCGCGATCGCCGAGCGTAGCGAGGCCCGCGTCCCGACGACCGTGATGTCGGCTGCAGTGGCCAGGGGATCGGTCGGAGAAATCTGATCATCGGCGGGGGGCGCCAAACGCCCATTTTGCTGTGCCAGTCCCGGTTGCGCCATCGCGATCAGCGCCGCACCGGACATGGCGAATTGTACCGCTCGACGGCGGCCGATGACCAACGACATTATGATACCCCCTTATTCAGATGGGAGTTAGGTAGAAAAGCGGTGAGCGGTCCCGCGACAAAGTTTTTCCTGCGTCCGAGCAGCTAATAGTTGGGACGGGTGAGGGGGCATGGTCTGACACGGCACTCGGCCGAATGCGTGCCAGCCTCCGCTGAAGATCGGCTTCGATCCTCGTGCATGCCAGCCAAGTCCCGTTTGAGCGCGGATGCTCGCATGGGCTGGAAGCAGCCTGAGCGCCTGGCGGAATGGACATTCCAAGGCGGCGGCGCGGCAGGAGCGAAAGGTGGGCCTGAGCTTGCCCATACACAATCATTTCTATCAAATCCTATCGACTCGATGGGATATTATGTCGATGCGAATGCCAACAGGCGTCGCAGGGTCGGCAAGGGGGTTGATGGATGAAGATCGTCGTGATGAGTCTGTTGGTCGGCGCATCACCCATGGCGACCGCAGCGGCACAAGACGCGGCCCTTCGGGCGAGTATGGAAGAGTCGAAGACGGGCGGCGATATCGTAGTCACCGGGACGCGCACCGGCGAACGTACCGTCACGACTTCACCGGTGCCGATCGACGTACTGCGCGGCGACGAATTGCGCGCTTCGGGTTATCAGGAGACGAGCGAGGTGCTCCGCCAGCTTGCGCCGTCCTTCTCCTTCGCCAATCCGACGACGCCGGACGGAAACACCCATATCCACTCCGCCTCGCTACGCGGGCTGTCGCCCGACGAGACGCTGGTGCTGGTCAACGGCAAGCGGCTGCACGGCGCGGCCTGGGTCAATACCGGCGGCACGATCGGCAAGGGCGCGACCCCGACCGACCTCAACCAGATCCCGGCGGCAGGGATCGGCCGTATCGAGATCCTGCGCGACGGTGCCTCGGCGCAATATGGCTCCGACGCGATCGCAGGCGTTATCAACATCCTGCTTCGGACCGATACCGCGCTACACGCCACGGCCAGCGCAGGCACGACCTATGACGGCGGTGGTGACACCTATGAGGTCTCGCTGGGCGGCGGGCTGAAGCTGGGGGAGGACGGCTTCGTCAACGTCACCGGCTATTATCGCGATCATCAGGCGGCGAACCGTGCGCAGCCGGACACGCGGCAATTCTATTTCGGCCTTTCGCCCACAGGCGCGCCTCAGCCATTGTCGTCGCGCTATGGGGCGGGGATCGGGCTCAATCCGCCCGGCGGTGTGACGGGAACGCGGCTCGACCCGCGCGAGGCCAGCGTTGACCGAAACGTCTGGCGGTTCGCCGATCAGGGCGACATCAAGGACGGCTCCGTCCTGGTCAATCTCAGCAAGCCGCTCGGCAGCGTCGAACTCTATGGCTTTGGCGGCTATCGCTTGAGCAAGGCGAAGAGCAACGCCTCCTTCCGCCGCCCGGGGCAGGACGAGAATGTCCGTGCGATCTATCCGAACGGCTTCCTGCCTTTCGTCGACACCGAAAGTACAGACTATACCGGCGTGCTCGGCCTGCGCGGCGACCTGGCCGGTTGGAAGTGGGACCTGTCGAGCGTCTATGGCGGCAACCGCATCGCATATCGGACCCGCAATACGCTCAACGCCACGCTGGGGACCGCCAGCCCGACGCGCTTCTACAACGGCCGCTACGGAAATTCGCAGTGGACGACCGACCTGACCCTGTCGAACAGCGTCGAGGCGGGGCTGGCCGCGCCGATCGACGTCGCGATCGGTGCCGAATATCGCCGCGACGGCTACAAGATCGGCGCCGGTGAACTGGCCAGCTATCAATATGGGCCCGCACGCGTGCTCGACGGCCCCAATGCCGGCGCGATCCCGACGATCGGCTCGCAGGGTTTCGCAGGGATCCAGCCGAGCGACAAGGTCGATGTCCACCGCGAGGCGATCAGCGCCTTCGCGGAAGCCGGACTGGAACCGGTGCGCGGCTGGACGGTCGATCTCGCCGGACGCTACGAGCATTATTCGGACTTCGGCGACACCTGGAACGGGCAGGCGTCGACGCGCTTCGCCTTGCCTGCGGGTTTCGCCCTGCGCGGGTCCATCGGCACCGGCTTCCACGCGCCCAGCCTTGCCCAGCAATATTTCAGCTCGACCAGCAGCCGGACGATCGTCAACAACACGACCGGTTTCCCCGAATTCGTCCTCGTCCGCACCGCGCCGGTCGGCTCGGCCCTCGCCAAGGCCCTCGGCGCGCAGGCCTTGAAACCCGAGACGTCGACCAACTTCGGCGGTGGCCTGACGTACGCGGCTGGCCGTCTGACGGCGTCGGTCGACTATTATCATATCGACATCGACGACCGGATCATGCTGTCGTCCAACTATGTCGATGCGTCGGGCAGCCGCCGTCTGCGCGACTATCTCGCCGGTATCGGCATTCCGGGTGTGACCAGCGTCCGCTACTTCACCAACGCGGTCGACACCCGGACGCAAGGTGTCGACGTGACCGCGGCCTATGCGACTCCGCTGGGCGGGTGGGGCGACCTGAAGCTGACGGCGGCGTATAATTACAACCGGACACGGCTGCGCCGTATCGCGGCGACACCCCCGCAAATTACGGCGCTGGGTATCACCACGCCGCTGTTCGACGTCGTCGAACGGACGCGCGTCGAGCGTGGCCAGCCGCGCGACAAGGTCGCGCTGGGGGCGACCCTCCGGACCGGTCCCATCACCTTCGATGTGCGCGCCACCCGCTATGGCCGGGTCGAGCAAGTGGCGCTGACCAACCAGACGCCTGCCGCCGTCGCCCTGATCGCGCAAGGATCGACGTCCTATCGCACATTGCCGACCGAGTCCGGGACGCGGGGCAATGTCGATGTGATCCAGCAGCTCGAGCCGAAATGGGTGACCGATTTCAGCTTCACCGGGCAGGTCAACCGCAACCTGGCGGTGACGGTGGGTGCCAACAATCTGTTCAATGTCTACCCGACCGAAAACATCCGGTCGACCGCTGCGCTGACCGGCGCCGATACGTTCGGCGTCTTTCCATACAGCGAATTCTCACCCTTCGGATTTAGCGGTGCCTTTTATTATGTTCGCGCCGGAGTGAGCTTCTAATGGCGGCGCTGCTCAACCGGCGCGAGTGGATCGCGATGGGCGCGGCGGTGGCCGCGACACCGGCGATCGGGACTGGTCTTGCCGCACGGACCCGGCTGTCACTCAACGAGAACGCCTGGGGGCCGTCGCCAAACGTCGCGCCTGCCATCCGTGCGGCGGCGATTGGCGTGGAGCGCTATGTCGAGCAGGCCGAGGTGGACTCGCTCGCCCGGCAGATCGCCCGCCTCGAAGGCGTCGCGCCCGAGCAGGTCGTGATCGGCGAAGTGCTCGAAGCTCTCGGGCTGTTCCTGGCCCGCAGGCGGGCAGGGGGCGGCGAGATCGTCTTCTCGGCTCCGGGCTATACGGCGCTGGTCGATGCGGCGGCCCCGCTTGGTGGCCGGGGCAGGCCGGTACCGCTTGATGCGCGTTTGGAGAACGACCTGCCGGCATTGTCGTGCGCGGTCGGCGGGGACACATTGGCCGTGTCGCTGGTGAACCCTCACAATCCTTCCGGCACGGTGAGCGAGGCGGGCGCGTGGCACGCCTTTTTGGCCGACGTGTCCCGCCGGACGCTGACCGTGGTGGACGAGGCGTATCTCGAATATGACGACCTCGCCGGGCTGTCGGCGATCCGGCATGTGCGGGCGGGGCGCAATGTGCTCGTCTTCCGTACTCTCGCCAAGATCTATGGGCTGGCGGGGCTGTCGATTGGTTATGCCGTTTCGCAGGCACCACTGGCGACCGCCTTGCGTCAGGCGGGGATCGGCGCACCGCATTCCCTGTCTCGTCCCGCGCTTGCAGCCGCAGGCGCGGCGCTGGGGGATCATGCGCATGTCGCCATGGTGCGCGACCGGACGGCGGGGGAGCGGCGGCGGCTTCACACGGCGCTCGATGCGCTGTCGCTCCGCCACACCGATGCGCGGGGGAACTTCGTCTTCTTCCGCACGCCGGCAGCAAGCCGAATCCGCGCGGCAGCGGCGGCGGCAGGCATCGAGATTGCTCGGCCCTTCCCGCCACTCGACGACTGGGTACGCGTGACGGTCGGACGACCGGTGGAGAACGACCGCTTTCTTGCCGTGCTGCGGCAAGTTGCCGGATGACGAACGCTCCGGATCTGGCGGCGATTGCCGATGGCTTCCGGAAGCTCGAAGCATAACCCTATGCATCGTCGCTGAACGCCGAGACCGCCATGTCGACAAAGGCGCGCAGGCCTGCCGTCATGCGACGATCGGGCAGGCGGACGAGCGTCAGCGGACGAGGTTCGGGCGCGTAATCCGCCAGGACGGGGATCAGGCGCCCTGACGCCAGATCACCGTCCAGCGTCACGCGCGATTGCAGGATGATGCCATAGCCCGCGACCGCCGCCTGCCGCAGGGCGGCTGCGTGATTGATGCGCAGGCGGGGCGGGGGCAGCGGTACGACATGCTCACCGCCCGGACCGACCAGCGTCCAGCGGTCGTCCGCACCGAATTGCGCGAAGCCGATCAGCCGATGTTCGCGCAAGTCGTCGGGGGTCTCGGGGTGACCGTGACGTTCGAGATAGCCCGGCGCGGCTGCGAGCATCAGCCGATAGGGAGCGAGCGGATGGGGGACCAGCCAGTCGTCCTCCAGCGCACCGATCCGAAAGGCCAGGTCGAAGCCCTCTTCGATCAGATCGACCTTGCGGTCACCCAGCACCAATTCCGCCTGCATGTCCGGAAAGCGGTCGAGATAGGCGGCCAGCAAGGGCGCGACCCGTTCGGTGCCGAAGGCGACCGGCGCGGCGATGCGAAGCCGACCGACCGGCGTCTGCGCCACCTCGGCCCCCACCGCCTCCGCGATCGCGACATCCGCCAGCACGCGACGACAGGATTCCGTGAAGCGCCGACCGGCCTCGGTCGGCGACAACCGCCGGGTCGTCCGGTGCAGCAGGCGGGTATCGAGCCGCGCTTCCAAGGCGTTGACGTGCTTGGCCACCATCGTTGCCGAGATATCGTGCGCCTTGGCCGCGGCGGTGAAGCTGCCGAGGTCGACGACCGATACGAAGATCGCCATGCTGGTCAATCGGTCCATTGCAAACCCCTGGTTCGAAGATTTCGCATCCTACGCGGCTGTTTCCGCTGCGGTCCAGCAGGCATTCTTCGGTCATTGGCAACCAGGACAAGGGTTATCGGCGATGGGCGTGTCGAGGATAGTGCGGTGAAGGCGTTGTTCTTTGATCGGTTCGGGGGCCCGGAGGTCCTGCGCCATGGCGATCTTCCGGACCAGGCACTGGACGCCGGTTCGGTGCTGGTGGAGACCAGCGCGGTCGGCCTGAACTTCGCCGACATCTATCGCCGTCAGGGCGTCTATGTGCTGGACGGCGAAGCGCCATGGATCGGCGGCTATGAAGGCGCCGGGCGCATCGTCGCGGTCGGGACTGGCGTCGATCGCTGGCGGGTCGGGCAGCGGGTCGGGTTTCTCGACGTGCCGCGTGCCCATGCGGAACGGGTGTATGCGCCCGCCGATCGTCTGGTCCCGCTGCCGGACGATATCGACGATCGCACCGCCGCCGCGCTGTTGCTGCAAGGCGTGACGGCGCAATATCTGGTCGAGGATAGCGGCAGGCTGTCGGCAGGCGACCGGGTGCTGGTCCAGGCCGCATCGGGCGGCGTCGGGCGGCTGCTGACCCAGATGGCGGCGGCGCTGGGTGCCGAGGTCCATGCGCTGGCCTCGACGCCGCCCAAGCGCGAACAGGCGCGATCGAATGGTGCGAGTGCGGTCTATGGCTATGACGATTGGGTGGCACAGGTGCGGCGGGCGACCGGAGACGGCGTCGATGTGGTCTATGACTCGATCGGCACCACGCTCCACGACAGCCTCGCCGCTTTGCGGCCCGGTGGCCGCGTGGTGATCTTCGGCAAGGCGGGTGGTACGCCGCCCGCGATCGATCCCCTGTCGCTGATGGAGCATTCCAAGGGAGTCGTCGGCGGCGATCTCTGGACCTATCTGAACCGCGCGGAAAGCCGACAGAGCCGCGCCGACAGGCTGTTCGCGGCCTTGCGGGCCGGCACGATTATTGCGCCCGTCATCACCACCTTCCCGTTGAGCGAGGGGGCCGCTGCCCATCGACTGCTGGAGGATCGCAGCTTCGCGGGCAAGATCGTCCTGATCCCCGACGGTCCACGGTAACGGTGATCGTCGCCAAGCCCAAAGTGTCGGCCGAACTCTCGAAATAGAGGAGGTTCTTCACGCTCGACAGCGCGCGCTGGACGAGTGAGACGATGCTGTCGTTCAGCGTCTGCGGCATGTCACCGGGATAGCTGGCGAAGATGCTAACCGACGGCGGCGTAACGCTGGGGAAGTGGGCGACGGGCATCTGAGAAATCGCGATGACCCAGGCGAAGACCGGGCGGTCGATGAAGAATTGCGCCATGGCTAAGCCCGTCGTGCAGCCGCTCCAGGAGCGTTGGTTGACCAGGATGCCGGGCTGGGCTCGGCCCTGCCCCTCGACGATCACGGTTTCGCCCGCGCGCAGCCCCGACTGGATGACATAGCGGGCTCGACCAGCGGGCCGAGCGTGACGCGGCGGAGGTGCACCCGGTCCTGCCTGCCGACCACGCTGACCTGCGGCGTGCCGTCGCCCGCGCCGGTCACGGCCTGTTGCGGCACGGTCAGCGCGCCCTTCATTGTCGTGCGCGGCAAGCGGGCGCGGACGAACATGCCGGGCAACAGCCGCTCGCCGGGATTTGGCACCTCGAGGCGAACCAGCGCATGGCCGGTGCCCGGATCGACGGCTATCCCGCCAAGCTGAACGTCAATGGCGGGCGATCGCGCTCGGCCATCCGCGAGGGGCAAGCGCTATGGTTTCCAAACCATGTGCGAAGGGGGCGGTATCGCGAACGTCACTATTGTCGAGGCACTGTGATGGGACTCGCCGCGCGCGTTACCCGATTGCTCGGGATCGAACATCCCATCGTCCAGGGCGGCATGATGTGGGTCGGCCGCGCCGAGCTGGCTTCAGCGGTGTCCAATGCGGGTGGGCTGGGGATGCTGACCGCATTGACCCAGCCGACGCCCGATGATCTGCGCCGCGAGATTGCACGGTGCCGGACCCTGACCGACAAGCCGTTCGGGGTGAACCTGACCATCCTGCCGTCTGTCACGCCGCCGCCCTATGCCGAATATCGCCGGGCGATCATCAACAGCGGCGTGGCGATCGTCGAGACGGCGGGCCATCGTCCACAGGAGCATGTCGAGGACTTCAAGGCGCAAGGCATCACCGTCATCCATAAATGTACTGCCGTACGCCATGCCGTGTCCGCCGAACGGATGGGCGTCGACATCGTGTCGATCGACGGGTTCGAATGTGCGGGCCATCCGGGCGAGGATGATATTCCGGGGCTGGTCCTGATCCCCGCGGCGGCCGACAAGGTAAAAATCCCGATGCTGGCGAGCGGCGGTTTCGCCGATGGCCGAGGGCTGGTCGCTGCGCTGGCCTTGGGGGCGGAGGGGATCAACATGGGCACCCGCTTCTGTGCGACGGTTGAGGCCCCGATCCATGATGCGGTCAAGCAACTGATCGTCGCCAATGGCGAACGTGCGACCAACCTGATCTTCCGTCGCTTCCACAACACCGGCCGGGTGGCCAAGACAAGCGTATCGGACCGGGTCGTCGAAATCTCCGCGCGGCCAGACGCCGTGTTCGAGGATATTCGGCCGCTGGTGTCCGGCGCCAAGGGACGGACGGCTCTGGAAACCGGCGATCTCGATGCGGGGCTGGTATGGGCCGGGCAGGTGCAGGGGCTAATCCATGACGTGCCGACCTGTCGCCAGCTGATCGAGCGGATCGTCGGCGATGCGCAAGATCTGATCGCCGGTCGCTTGTCCGGCTTCGTCACCCAGGGAGCGGTGTAATGGCGACGATCGAGGTCATTACCCGTGATGGCGACCATTTCGAGGTCGAAGGCACTGACGATGTCAGCGTCATGGAAGCGATCCGGGATGCCGGTATCGACGAACTGCTGGCGATGTGCGGCGGATGCTGTTCCTGCGCGACCTGTCACGTCTATATCGAGGCGGGGGGAGGGGACTTGCCGCCGCCCGGCCCCGACGAAGACGACCTGCTCGACAGCAGCGCCTATCGCACCGACCGATCCCGCTTGGCCTGCCAACTGACCATGCGGGATATGGGCACGGGCTACCGGATACGCATCGCGCCCGAGGATTGAGGTGGGCGCGATCTCATCCGCCGCGCCCCCTGGCCCGACTGCGGGACGTCGTGGCCGTCGGCATCGGACCTCAATGAGAAAGGCTTGAGGGACGGTTCGACGTGTTCTTTAGTTAAGAGATACTTACGGCTCGCCTTTGCCCGTTTCACGTCAAATCCGCGCCACCATCCTCCGAGATCAAACACCCCGAGCGCGCATGTTGCGGATCAGAGTCGACCGCGCACCGTGATCCCGAAAGTTCGCGGTGCGCCCGGATACCCCTGTACGATCCCGGTCGACTTGGTCACTCCCAGCAGGTTCACGTAATAGGCCTTGTCGAACAGATTCTCGACCCAGAGCTGAACCTCCAGCCGCTTGTCATCCATCAACAGGCCGACCCGCGCCGAGGTCAGCGCATAGCCCGCAATCTCCGCCGCCGGATCGAGCGTGATCGTCGTGTTCTGCCGGGTCCGCCAGTTGACGTCGACCAGACCATAGAGCGCGCTGTGGTCCGACACCGGTCGGGTATAGTCGGCGGTGATGTCGGCGGTCCATTTCGGCGCCCAGGCCACCTGCCGCCCGGTCAGGTTGCAGGTCGGCGCGCTGATCTGCACCGGGCAGACCGAGTTGCGGAACGAGGCATAGATCGCCCGGTTATAGGCCAGGAACCCCTTCAGGTGCAGCGGGCCCAGAAACGCCTCGCCTTCGCTCTCCACGCCCTCGGACACCAGCGCGCCGACATTGGCCAGGAACTTGGTGGCGGTGTTGCCGACACCGATCGACTGGTTGGCCTGATAATTCTTCACATAGGTATGGAAGGCGGTCAGGTTGAAGACCAGCCTGCGATCGAAACACTCGGTCTTGATCCCCGCCTCGATATTATCCGCCTGTTCGCCGTCGATGTGCTGGCCCGCGCCCAGCGCGATCGCCGTGGCGATGCCCTTGTCCGGATTGCTGCTGTTATAGGGCAGCAGGTTGAACCCCTTGGATTTATAGCCTCGCGCGCCGGTGACATAGACCATGACCGTATCGACCGGTTTCCAGTTCACGCCGACCTCGCCCGACAGCGAATTGTCGGTGACATGGTCGGCCGCCGAACCGAGCTGTGCATTCGCGCCGCTGGACGACAAGGCGAGGAGCTGCGCGGTGCTCAGGCCACCACGATTGGCGATGACGCCGTCATAGCGCATCCGCTTTTCCTCCCAGGTCTGACGAAGCCCCAGGTCGAAGGCCAGGCGACGGGCTTCGTCCGGATGCCATGTAGTATGGCCGAATACCGCGCTGGTCCGGGTGTTGAACACCGCATGGCTGTCAAAGCCCGCGCCGGTCAGCGCCGAGGCCCAGCCGCCCTTGCCCCACATCAGGCCATTGGCCGGATTGGTGCCGAACAGCGTCGCGTTCGGATTGCCCGCCCAGAGATGATATTGCGACCCGAAGCGGATGCGCGAGTCGACATCGAGCTGCTGCCGCGAGAAGAAGGCGCCCACCAGTCCCTCCAAGGGATGGCCGGTGATCGAGGCCCAGCGCACCTCCTGCGACCATTGCTGGACCCGGTTGCACGAACCGTAATCGCGGATCGCATCCAGCTGGGTATAGTCGTTATCGTTGTTGGTGAAGCAGGACCAGCGGCTCCACGCGCCGATCGAGGTGATGGTGCCGAGCGCGTGCAGATCGATGTCCTGCTGCAGGCTCAGCGCATCCGTCTTGGTTTGCGCGTTCAGCGGGGAGTCTATGTTCATCTCCCGCTTTTCCTTGGAGCTGACGAGCAGCGTGTAACCGGCCGCCGCCATTCGCGCCTGCAGGGCGCTCGGGTTGTACACGCCCAGCGTGATCGGCCCCATGGAGGGGAAAGCCTGGGTCGCATGGGTGCCGATCACGCGGATCGTCCAATCCTCGGTCGGATTGGCCAGCAATTGTGCACGCACGCCCTTGCCCTGCCGGGCATTCTGCCAGCGGCCATTATAGACGTTGCGGTAATAGCCGTCGGTGCTGCTGGAAAAGGCCGAGAGCCGCAGCGCCAGCTTGCCGTCGATCAGCGGGCCGGTGACGGTCCCCTTGATCTGGCGGAACCCCTGATTGCCGATGGTGAACTCGGTCGCGGCACCCAAGGTATAGCTGGGCTTCAGCGTGTTGATCAGGACCGCGCCCGCCGTCGTGTTCTTGCCGAACAATGTACCCTGCGGTCCGCGCAACAGCTCGACGTCGGCGATGTCGTTGAAGTCGTTCGACACCATGCCGAGCCGCGCATTGTACACCCCGTCGACGAACACACCGACCGAGGCGTCGATGCCGTCGGTGTTGAAGCCGTTATTGCCGATGCCTCGAATACCGAGGTTCAATTGCTTGGGGTTGGTCAGATAGACCGAGAAGGACGGAAATTTGGTCTGGAAATTGATGAAGTTGACCAGGTTCTGCCGCGCCAGTTCCTGCGAGGTGATGACGGTAACGGGGATCGGCACCGACTGGATATGCTCGTCCCGCCGACGTGCGACGACGACCAGGTCGCCCTGATCGGGGGCGGCGGCGTCCGAACCGGTATCGGCGGCGGCGGCAGGCGAAGCCGGAGCTTGCGTCGTCTGCGCGTGAAGCGGCATGGCCCAGAGCGCCACACTCGCCAGCGACAGGGACGCGACACTATGGCCCGTGCGGCCCCCGCCGCGCGAAGTCTTGACCACCATTTTCATTGCTCCCCCAAGGATTCATGTCCGCATTTCGGGGGCGGATAGGCGCGGTCAGGGTCATTTTCATGACAGATTTGCAGACACTACGATGACAATGTTGTCGCAACGGCAACATTTTCTTCATCTCCCTATCGCTGGTGGTCGGATACTCTGGCGAGCGGAAGAAATGGGGCGTAAGGCGCAGCCATATTTCCTTCAGGAATCGTGATCCCATGACCTTTCGTCCCTCGCGTCGGCAGATCATCGGCGCCCCCATGGCGATGGCTCCGTTCGTCATCGCATCGGGGGGCATGGCACTGGTGCGCGGCCCTGCTGCTCCCCTCTTCTCACTTGGCGTCGCATCGGGCGAGCCAAGCGCCGATGGCGTCGTCCTGTGGACGCGGCTCGCCCCCGAACCGCTGGCGCCCGGCGGCGGCCTGGGCGACGCCCGCGTGCCCGTCCGCTGGGAAGTCGCCGAGGACGAACAGTTCCGCCGCATCGTCCGTCGCGGTGAGGTACGCACGACGCCCGAGGACGGCCACAGCCTGCATGTCGAGGTCGGCGGCCTGCGCCCCGCCCATGTCTATCATTACCGTTTTCTCAGCCTGGGGCAGGTCAGTACGGTCGGCCGCACCCGGACCGCGCCCGCCGCCGACGCGGCGGTCGATCGGCTGCGCATCTGCTATGGTTCGTGCCAGAAATATGAGGTCGGCCATTATGCCGCCTGGACCCATGCGATTGCGGAAGACCCCGACCTGATCCTGTTCCTGGGCGACTATATCTACGAAGGCGCCCCCAATTCCAAGGCGCTGCGCCCCCATCTGAACCCCGAGCCGTTCGACTTGCCCGGCTATCGGCTGCGTTATGCCAGCTACAAGCTCGATCCGCTGCTTCAGGCCGCCCATGCGACGGCACCCTGGATGACGATCTGGGACGATCACGAGGTCGCCAACGACTATGCCGGACAGTGGGACCAGCATTATGGCGATCCTGCCCGCTTCCTCGCACGGCGGGCGGCTGCCTATCAGGCCTATTGGGAGCATATGCCGCTGCGCTGGGTATCGCATCCCGCCGGGCCATTGGCGCGTCTCTATCGTCGGCTGGACTGGGGGCGGCTGGCGCGGATCGTCATGCTCGACGACCGGCAATATCGCGACGATCGCCCGTGCCAGCCCGCCCCCGATGCCAACGGCCAGCGCCGCTACGACTATCTGGTGGCCGATTGCGCGGCCCGGCACGGCCCCAAGCTCTCCATGCTCGGCGCGCGGCAGGAAGGCTGGCTGAACGAGGAACTGGGCGGGCGACAGGCGCGCTGGAACCTGCTCGCACAGCAGACCCTGATGACGCCCTTTCCGACCATCGATCCCAAACAGCCGGACAAGGGTGCAATGTTCCACTCGGTCGACCGCTGGGAAGGCTTTCCGGCGGCGCGGGACCGCATCTTCCGACGCTGGGTCGCGGCGGGGACGGCCAATCCCATCGTGTTGAGCGGCGACATCCATGCCTTTGCCGCGACCGATCTGCGCGATCCCGACCGGCCGGACGGCGCGCCCATCGCGTCGGAGTTCGTTGGCGGGTCGATCACCTCGCTCAACCCCGATCCGCTGTTCAAATCGACGGCCGCGGCGACGACCGGCTTCCACTATGCCGAAAATCTGGTGCGCGGCTATGGCCGAATAGACTTGTCGGGCGGCCATTGCGACGTGACCTTTCGTGGCCTGGCCGACGCACGTGATCCGCGATCACCCATCGCCGACCTGGCGCGGTTCACCGTAGAGGCTGGAAGGCCGGGGCTTCAGATGGCCTGACGCCATGATTGGAGCAGCCGGTATCGGACAGCGGCATGGCTGCTCCACCCAGAGGTTCCGCGACAATAGCCGCCCGTGCGGTGGGCTGCGGGGTCGCGATCCGCCGAGGGCGCCGCCCAGCGCGCCCGTCCTTCGGTAAAATTCCGCTACAATGCTAAAACAGTACGACCGAGCGGATGCTTTCGCCCTTGTGCATCAGGTCGAAACCCTTGTTGATCTCCTCCAGCGTCAGCCGGTGGGTGATCATCGGATCGATCTCGATCTTGCCGTTCATATACCAGTCGACGATCTTGGGCGTGTCGGTCCGCCCACGCGCGCCGCCGAACGCGGTGCCGCGCCAGTTGCGGCCCGTCACCAGCTGGAACGGCCGGGTGCTGATCTCCTTGCCCGCCTCGGCCACGCCGATGATGATCGAGGTGCCCCAGCCGCGATGGCACGCCTCCAGCGCGGTGCGCATCACCTCGGTATTGCCGGTCGCGTCGAAGCTGTAATCCGCGCCGCCATCGGTCAGCT
>Ga0308172_1000805_pt1 | contig 30018 bp, 25 predicted proteins | sample PhyGR2_FD_202134 | JGI IMG/M metagenome (GOLD analysis project Ga0308172, IMG submission 202134) | Phyllosphere microbial communities from UC Gill Tract Community Farm, Albany, California, United States - DLSLSG.R2 | ecosystem: Host-associated > Plants > Phyllosphere > Unclassified | place: USA... | reverse complement strand
GGCGCACACGAGCCTACACGGACGTACTTGCGGCGTGTCCCGCCAACCCCCTCCCACCAGCCCAGCCCGACAAACGCACGGTCCCGCACTGCTCTTGATTTAGGGCTTCCAACTGAAGAAAAAAAAAGGCGGCGCCCGAGGGCGCCGCCTTACTTCCATTCAACGGCTTGGAGAGAGTAAGCCGTGGATCAGAAACGCTGCTGGTACTTCATGTACATGTAACGGCCGATGTCGAAGCCACCGTAGTAGGTGAAGCTGCTGTTCGGCTGGCTGTACATGATCGGACCCTGGTGGTCGAACACGTTGTTCATGCCCATCGAGATGGTGCCGTTCCACGGCAGGATGTAACGCATCTGGATGTCATGGAAGGTGTTCGAACCCGCCTTGTTGATGCCCTGGTTGCCGGTGTACGGCGAGCTGAAGCCCGGGTTGCTGCACTCAGTAGCGAATGCGCAGTTCTCCTGCATGCCCGAGTAGTAACGCGCCGTCCAGCCCAGGCCCAGATTGCCGTACTGCCAATCCAGATTCAGGTTCGAGCGCACGCGGAAGTTGCCTTCCCAGCCCGTGTACTGGCGCACCGGCGTGGTGTCGACGTTGTCGTTCTTGCGTTCCAGGTAATCCACATACGTGGTGTTCCAGGTGATCGCGAACTTGCCGATCGCCAGTTCCGGCAGGCGGTAGCGTACCGAAATGTCATAGCCGGCCGTTTCCTGGTAGCCGGCGTTGAGCAGGGTGCGGTCCAGGCTGCTCACCTGACCGATGGTCTTGCCCGACGTGCTGCGGGTGAAGCGGCTGCAGGACGTGTCCACGCCCTGCACATAGCACTGGTTGAGCATGTCCGTGGCCGACTCACCGACGATCACGTCGTTGATGCGGATTTTCCACCAGTCCAGGCTCAGGTCCAGGCCCGACACGAACTCCGGGCTGTACACCAGGCCCACCGTCCAGGTCTTGGCGGTTTCCGGCTTCAGATCGGCGTTGGAGCCGGAGGTGAAGTCGGTGCCACCCTGCTGGCCCGGTACCGTAGCGGCATTGCCGTCGGCGGCGAGCTGGTGGAAGTTGGCCGGAACGCCCTTGGCCAGGCAGCGTGCCAGCACCTGCGGATTGTTGGCCGCGGCGCCGAAGGTCATGTCGCACGGGTCGGTGTACGAATCACGCGTGCTGACCGTACCGCCGTACAGATCTTCCACCGTCGGTGCGCGGAAGCCGGTGCCGTAGGTGGCGCGCACCAGCAGGCTGTCGATCGGCTTCCACTTCAGGCCGAACTTGGTGTTGGTGGTCGAACCGAAGTTGCTGTAGTCCGAGTAACGGGCGGCCATGTCCAGCGACAGCTCGCGCGCGAAGGCCATGTCGGCCAGCAGCGGCACCTGCAGTTCCAGGTAGGCTTCGTTGAGCGAGTAGTCGCCACGGGTCGGCTGGCCGGAGGTGCCGGCAATCTGGCCCTTCTGCACCATCATGTCCGGATCGTAGCTGGATTCTTCGCTGCGGTGCTCGAAGCCTATGGCGCCCATGATGTCACCGGCCGACAGGCTGAACAGCGAGCCGGAGATGTTCGCGCTGGCCACCTTGGTGGTGCTCTGCATCTTGTCGGTGAAGCGGGTGAACAGGAAGTCCTGCACGTCCTGGTTGCCCAGTGCGCCCGGGCCGGTGTAGCCCATCGGCGCCAGCGGGTTCCACGGCGTGCAGCCGGCGATCACGTTGCCGACGCTGCCGCAATGGGCCACGCCATTGGCATCCAGGAACGACGGACCGACCGACTGGTTCACGTTCGGCTGGTACATGCTGCCCGTACCGATGCGCTCGCCTTCGTTGCGGTTGTACATGTAGCTCACGTTCCAGTCCCAGTACCGCGAACCGGTCTCGAAGCTGCCTTCCACGCCCACGCTGGCGCGCTTGGTGGTGAGGTTGTTCTCGGTGGCGCGCGGCAGTTCTTCGGTGCGGTGCGCGAACGCCACGTCACGGCCGAACGGGTTGAATGCGCTGTCCTTGGACAGCAGCGCACGCGAGCCGGTGCTCTGGTACGGGTAGCCGGCCAGCTGCTTGGTCGACTCACGCTCGGTGTACAGCGCGTCGGCCACCAGGCGCAGGTTGTCGTTGATGGCAAAGCCACCGTTGGCAAACACCGACTTGCGCTGCAGGCCGGTGAGCAGGCTCATGTTGCTCTTGGTGTTGGCATCGTTGGCCTTGTTGGCCGGCACGAAGTTGCCCAGCTGGGTCGGGTCGCCGCCCGGGCCCACGCTCAGGTTCTTGCCGTCCACGGTGGCATAGCCCCACGGGGTTACGCCGCTCAGGCCATCGGTCGGATGGCGCGGGCCGTTCGGGTAGGCGGTGAACTCACGCGCGCTGCCCAGCACCGCATCTTCGTCGGAGTACTCGCCGCCCACGGTGACCCAGCCACGCTCGAAGGTCTTGCCGAAGGTGGCGCTGTAGCCGGTCTTCTGGCCGTCGCCTTCGCTGTACTGGCCGACGTAGGCGTTCACTTCCGCGCCGTCGAAGTTCTTGCGGGTGATGATGTTGACCACGCCGGCGATGGCGTCCGAGCCGTACAGCGCCGAGGCGCCGTCGGTCAGCACTTCCACGCGGTCCACGATCGAGGACGGGATCGAGGCGAGGTCGGAATAACCGGCGGCGGACACGCCCATGCGGCGGCCGTCGATCAGCACCAGGCTGCGTTCCGGGCCCAGGTTGCGCAGGCTGACGTACATGCCGCCGAAATCGCGGCCCGACTCCAGCGAGTTGGCGCGGCTCATCGCCGGTGCACCGGCGGCGGTGACGTCCTGCAGGATGTCGGCGACGTTGACGTAGCCCTTCTTCTCAATCTCGGCGCGGTTCAGTGCGACGACCGGCTGGGCGCTCTCGACGCTGGCCTGGCGGATGCGCGAGCCGGTGATTTCAATGCGGTCCAGATTGGTGGTGCCGTCAGTGGCGGTCTGGGCGAAGGCAGGGGCACTGCAGCTGGCAACAAGCGCGATGGCAATCGCGTTGCGCAGCGGGTGGGTCTTCAAATACATCCGTGCGATATCTCTTTTCAGGAAAAACAAGCGCCCTTGCGGGCGACGTGGGGAACAACATCACGACGCGGGGGGCGGGAGTCTAATGACTTTTCAAAATTTTTACTTTCACTTGAAAGCATAAAAACCGCTAAAAATGAACGATGGCTGACAAATTCGCGGGTTCGCGAACTATCTTTTAGTAATGCATGCCGTCGTGACTGCAGTGCATCGCAACGATGCAGGCAGAGGCACCGATAACGGCGATGCACCCTGCAACTTGAGTGCCTGCAGACGCGCACGACGACAAGCGTTCAGCGTCCGCCACCCGGTAGAGCCACCCCGTGGGTGGCTACGCAAAAAAGTTCTTCTCCCATCTGAGGGAAGCGTCTTGTTGCAATGGCCGTCGCAGAGTGAGCAGGACGGGACGCGGGTCGCCGGATGTGCAGGCGCCGCGGCTGGCGTCTCCGATCGGGGAGGTCGCGAGCGTGAGGGCCCCGTAGCAGCCGGTAGGCCCCTGGCGCAAATGTCCCCCGGCCGCTGGGCGGCCTCCTCCTTTATTTTGCCCAGGAGCCTACCGGCTGCTACGGGGCTCGGCTTGCGGTGCGCAGGTGGACGCCACGTTTTTTGGAAGGCTGTCGGTGGGTCGGGCGCTGGGCCCCGATGCCCTTGGAGGCGAAATAAAGGGGGAGGGGGCGGCCGCAGGCCGACGCCGGAGGACATTCGCCGGAAAGGGTATCGGGGCCCAGCGCCCGACACGCCGACAGCTGCGCCTGGAAAGCGCCAATGCACGTTTTTGCCTGCCCCGCAGTTGGGCGAAGAACCAAAAAAAGAACCGCACCCTTGCGGATGCGGTTCGTGGTTTGCTATTGCGTGTGCGCAAACGCGCGCGCGGGTGCCTCTATTGCGGTGTCAGGTCTCGCGCAGTGCCGTGGTGATCGGCAGGCGTGCTGCACGCAGGGCCGGAAACAGACCACCCACCAGCCCGATGCCCAGCGCCCACTTCAGCCCCGTCCACAACAGCTGCGGGGATACCTGGAACTGGAACACCACTTGGCTGAAGTTGTTGCCCAGCGTCGACACGGTGTAGTTGTTGAACACCAGCCAGGCCACCAGCCCGCCGAGCAGGCCGCCGAGCAGCGCCAGCAGCATGGTTTCCAGCATCACCGCCGTCACCACCGGCAGACCACGGAACCCGATCGCGCGCATGGTGGCGATCTCCCGCGCGCGCGTGGCCACGGCCGCGTACATCGTGTTGAGGGCGCCGAACACCGCGCCGATGGCCATGATCGTGCCGATTACCGTGCCCAGGATGCTGATCAGCTTGCTCAACCCGCCGGACTGCTGGCTGTAGTACGCGCGGCTGGTTTCCACGTCCAGCTTCAGCCGCGGGTCGGCCTCCATAGCTGCCTTGAAGCGCGCAAATCCGGCCGTGCCGTCGGTACGCACGTTGACCGACTGATAGGCACTGCGGTTGTAGGTGGTGGACAGGGTCTGGGTGTCGGCCCACAGCTCGGACTCGTGCACGTCGTTGGAGGCGAACACGCCCACCACGGTCCAGTCCTGCTTGCCCAGCTGCAGGGTCTTGCCTACCTCCAGGCCCTCGAACTGCGCCTTGGCGCCCTTGCCCACCACGATCTCGCGCAGGCCGGGCTTGAAGCGGCGGCCCTCGATGATGCGGATCGTCTTGCGCACCTCCCACGCCTTGTCGCCCACCCCGCGGAACTGCACGTTGGTGTCGCTGTGGTCGCTGCGCGAGAGCAGGCTGATCACCTGCGACAGCTCGGCCGACACCAGCGGCTGGCCATCGGTGCCACGGGCCACGCCGGGCAGGCTCTGGATCAGCGGCAGCTGGTCGCGCATGATCACCGAGTTGGTCTCGGCCTGCGAACCACCGCGCAGCACGATGGCCACGTCGTCGCTGCCGCTGCGGTTGAGCGTGGCCTTGAAGCCGTCGCCCATCGCCAGCATCGCCACCAGCACGCCGACCACGCCGGCAATGCCGACCACGATCACCGACGAGGCGCCCCAGCGCTGCGGCAGGCTGGCAATGCCGATGCGTGTGGCCGCCAGCGACAGCCGCCCGCTGCGGGTCAGCAGCAGCCAGGCCGCCACGGCCACCGCGATGGCCAGCACCGCCGGCCACGGCAGCACGATCCAGACCACCAGGGCCACCGCCAGCAGCAGCACGGTCAACACGTTCCACATCCAGTGCGTCTTCATGGTGGGCTCCTCAGCGTCCGGCCAGTGCGTCGACGATCTTCAACCGCTGCGCGCGCAACGCCGGCAGCAGGCCCACTACCACCCCGATCACCGCCATCAGGCCCAGCGCCATGGCCCAGGTTTGTGCGGGTACGCCCGGCAGGCTGATCATGCCCTGGCTGTTGGCGCTGATCGCCGGCATCAGGATCGCGGCCAGGCCCATGCCGATCAGCCCGCCCAGCACGATCAACAGCACCGACTCCACCATCACCAGCACCAGCACGGTGCCGTCCTTGAAGCCCAGTGTCTTGAGGATGGCCAGTTCCGGGATGCGCTCGCGTACCGCCTGGGCCATGGTGTTGCCGGTCAGCAGCACCAGGGTGAAGAACACCGCGGCCATGATGCCGGTGACGATCAGGCCGATGTCGGCGAACTGCTTGGCGAACGCCTGCGAGAACGCCGCTTCGGTCTGCGACTTGGTTTCGCGGTCGGAATTGAGCGACAGCGCATCGATCGCCTGGGCCACGCGCGAGGCATGCGCCGGGTTGTCCAGCTGCACGGTGTAGAAGCTGACCTGGTTCTTGATGTAATCGTTGGACTCGTCGAAGTAACTCCAGTGCAGCAGCAACTGGTTCTCCGCGCCGGCGTTGTTGCGGTCCTTGGCCCGGTAGATGCCCACCAGTTCCAGCGGCCAGTCGTTGCTGCCCTTGCGCGGGAAGATGGTGGCCTGCATCGGGATGGTGTCGCCCAGCTTCCAGCCGAAGCGCTTGGCCAGGGTCTCGCCCACGATGGCACCGGTACGGGTGTTCTTGAACGCCTCGGCCTGCGCCGGCGGCAGCTCGAACTCCGGGTAAAGGTCCATGTAGTTGTCCGACACCGAAAAACTGGGGAAGAAGTTCTTCGGGTCCTGGTAGATGCCACCGAACCACATCGCGTAGTTCACCTTGCGCACGCCCGGGGTGGCCTCGATGTCGCGCAGCAGGCGCAACGGCAGGCTCTGGGTGATCGACAGCTTGGAGGACACCACCAGCCGCTTGGCGCCTTCGATGGTCTCACCGCCGGAGTTGAACGCCACGCGCACCGAATCGAGCATGCCAAACAGCAGGAACGCGGCCACCACCGACAGCAGGGTCAGCAGCGTGCGTGTCTTGCTGCGGAACAGCTGGGCCCAGACCAGCGAGAAATATTTCATCGCGGCATCCTCCGTCAGTGGGCCGCTGGCGCGCTGGCCAGTTCGCCCTTGTCCAGGTGCACGGTGTGGGTGGCGTACTCGGCGGCCTTGGGGTCGTGGGTGACCATGATGATGGTCTTGCCGTGCTCGCGGTTGAGCTGCTGCAGCAGGCCCAGAACCTCCTCGGCCGACTGCCGGTCCAGGTCGCCGGTGGGTTCGTCGCAGATCAGGAAGGTGGGGTCGGACACGATTGCCCGCGCGATCGCCACGCGCTGCTGCTGGCCGCCGGACAGCTCATTGGGGCGGTGGCTGCGGCGGTCGGCCAGGCCCACCAGGGTCAGCGCGATCTCGGCGTTGCGCTTGCGCTGGGCCGCGCCCAGGTGGGTAAGCAGCAGCGGCAGTTCCACGTTCTTCTGCGCGGTCAGCATCGGCATCAGGTTGTAGAACTGGAACACGAAGCCGACGTGGTGGCTGCGCCAGGTGGACAGCTGGCCGCCGCTCATGCGGTCGATGCGTTCGCCTTCGATCTCGATCTCACCGTCGCTGGGTGTGTCCAGCCCGCCGATCAGGTTGAGCAGGGTGGTCTTGCCCGAGCCGGACGGGCCCATCAACGCGACGAAATCGCCGCGCTGGATGTCCAGGTCGATGCCGTGCAGCACCTGCACCTTCTCGGGGCCACGCTGGTAGGTCTTGGTGATGTTGCGGAGCGAAACCAGGGTCGACATGGACGGTTCTCCGTGGATCAAGGCGGATCGAAGACGCACCGGCATGCAGCAGCCGTGCCTGCCTGCGGCGGAATGAGGGCCGTGCCCGGGTGGGATGCGCGGTGGCAGACAGCGGCCAGCCTGCGCGCCTGCACGGCACGGGTAGCGCACGTTCAAGGCCGCGCGAGGGGACGCGCGGGTCACACACTGGGCTGCGCCGCCTTGCGCGGCGGCGCCGCCTACTTGCTGGCTTCCACGACCTTGCCGCCGTCCTTCAGCGCCGCGGGCGGGTCCAGCACCACCACCTCGCCCGCGCTCAGCCCCTGGCTGACCTGGCGGTCGGTGTTGAGCGTGGCGCCAACCGTGACCGTGCGCTGTTCCACGCGCTGGTCGTCCTTCACCACGAAGGCGACGGTCTTCTGTTCGCGTTCCACGAGCGCGGCCGCCGGCACGCGCACGCCCTTGGGGGCGGCCGCCTGCGCCGGTTGTGCGGCCTCGAGGAAGCTCACCCGCACGCCCATCTCCGGCACGATGCGCGGGTCTTTCACCTTCAGCGCCACGCGCACCTTGACCGTGGCCTTGCCGCGGTCGGCGGTGGGAATGATGGCGATCACCTCGGCCGGAATCTTCCAGTCCGGGTAGGCGTTGAGCGTGGCTTCGACCGGCATCTTCGGTTGCACGCGGCCAATGAACGACTCGCCCACCTCCACTTCGATCTCCAGCGACTCCATGTCCACGATGGTGCCGATACCGGTGCGGGTGAAGCCACCGCCGGCCGACAACGGCGACACGATCTCGCCCGGCTGCGCGGCCTTGGCGGTGACCACGCCGGAGAACGGCGCGCGTACGGTGTTGTTGTCCACACCCAGGTCGGCGATCGCCAGGGCATCGTTGGCCACCGTGGTGTTGCGTTCGGCGGTGCGCAGCTGCGCGCGCAGGCTGTCGCGCTGGGCGATGGCCAGGTCGTACTGCGAGCGCGACACCAGCTGCTGGCCCACCAGCGTCTGCAGGCGGCCCGCTTCGGCGTTGGCCTGCGCTACCTGCGCCTGCAGCCCGGCCAGCTGGCTGCGCGCGGCCTCCAGCTGCGAGGCCGACAGGCTGCGCTGGGCGTTGGCATCGATCGGGTCGAGCGTGGCCATCACCTGGCCTTCTTCCACCCGCATGCCTTCCTCGATCATCACCTCGCGCACCTTGCCGGTGATCTTGGCCGACACCGTGGCCATGCGCCGCGCCACCACGTAGCCGCTGGCATCGAGCACCGAACCGCTGGCGCCGCCCTGCTGGATGGCCACCACCGGCGCGGTGGTCACCTCGATCGGGCGTTGCCGGCCGAACAGGAACCAGCCGATCCCAACGAGCAGGAGCACGGCGACGATGGCCACCCCGATCCACAGCCCACGGCGGGGCGCGGCCGGCGGCGGGGGCGCCTTGCGGTCGATGCGGAGTTCCTTGAGCAGTTCAGCGGATGCGTTCATCGTGAGTCTGGACGGGGAATCGGGCCGAGTGTGACCGCAACGGCGGCCGGGGACAAACCGGCACCGGGCCGGGAGGTGCACAGCATGCCCACCGGCCGGGCGCCACGGCAGTGACAGCTGTCACCTGCTTGCGCTGACGGCGGCCACTGGGACCGCGCCCGCCGCGGCGCGACGCTGTGCCGAACCCGCTACGGAGTGTCCCGATGTCCGTTTCCTGCCCGACTGTCTTGGCCACGCTGCGCGACGCGCAGGTGCATTACGGTGCTGTCGCCGCACTGCAGGGCGTGAGCTTCTCGCTGCAGCGCGGCGAAGTGCTGGCCCTGCTCGGCCGCAACGGCGCGGGCAAGAGCACCGCGATTTCGGTACTGCTGGGCCTGCGCGCCCTGGATGCCGGCCAGGCCGAACTGCTGGGCGGCGACCCGCAACAGCGGGCCAGCCGGCGGGGCATCGGGGTGATGCTGCAGAGCACCGCACTGCCGCCGGTGCTGCAGGTGGATGAACTGATTGCGCTGGCCAGCGCCTGCTACGACGACCCGCGCCCGCTGGAAGAGTGCCTGGCCCTGGCCGGGCTGGCCGATCTGGCACGGCGCCGTTACGGCCAGCTGTCCGGCGGCCAGCAGCGCCGCGTGCAGTTCGCCATCGCACTGTGTGGGCGGCCGCAGCTGCTGTTCCTCGACGAGCCCACCACCGGCCTGGACATCCAGGCCCGGCAGGCGCTGTGGCAGGCGATCCGGCAGCTGGCCAGCGAAGGCTGCGGCGTACTGCTGACCACCCACTATCTGGAAGAGGCCGAAGCGTTGGCCCAGCGCGTGGTGGTGATCGAACAGGGACGGGTACTGGCCGACGGACCGTTGGCGCAGTTCCGCCAGCAACTGGCCCCGCGCCGGATCCGCTGCCGCAGCGCCCTGGATGCCGAGGTGCTGAAAACCTGGCCCGGGGTGCGCGAGGTGCAGCGCGATGGGCTGCGCCTGCAGGTGCTGGCCGAACCGGCCGAGCCGGTGGTGGCGCGGCTGCTGGCCGAAGACCCGCAGCTGCAGGAGCTGGAGGTACACGGCGGCGGCCTGGCCGACGCCTTCGTCGAACTGACCCGGGAGGCCGCATGAACACCCTGACCACCGTACCGACCGCGCATCCGCGCGCTTCCAGCTGGCGGATCTACCGCGCCGAAGCGCTGTGCGAACTCCGCCGCGCCTGGCGCACGCCGGCTTTCGCGCTCCCCTCGCTGCTGTTTCCGGTGCTGTTCTATGCGCTGTTCGGGATACTGCTCGGGCGCGGTCACGCGCCGCAGTACCTGCTGGCCACCTACTGCGTGTTCGGCGCGATGGCCCCGGCGCTGTTCGGCTTCGGCGTGCAGCTGGCGCTGGACCGCGAAGGCGGCCTGCTCACGCTGAAGCGCGCGCTGCCGTTGCCGCCGATGGCGCCGTTGCTGGCGCGGCTGCTGATGGCGGTGCTGTTCGCGCTGCTGGTGGCGCTGGTGCTGCTGGGGGTGGCCGCTCTGGCCGGGGTGGGCCTGGCGCCCGGGATGGTGCTGCGGCTGCTGGCCGTGGCCGCCTTCGCCGCGCTGCCGCTGGGTGCGATCGGGCTGTGGATCGGCAGCCATGTCAGTGCCAGTGCAGCCCCGGCGGTGGTCAACCTGGTGTACCTGCCGCTGGCGCTGCTGTCGGGGCTGTGGCTGCCGCTGTCGATCCTGCCGCCGGTGTTTTCCGCGCTGGCCCCGCTGTGGCCCACCTGGCACCTGGCCCAACTGGCGCTGCCGGCGGTGGGCCTGCCGGCGCAGGGCAGCACGTGGGTGCACATCGCGGTGCTGCTGGCGGTCACCGGCGTGGCGCTGGGGCTGGCGCGGCGGCGCCTGCGCCGGGTTGGCTAAGCGGCGGACGAAACTGGCATGATCGCGCCTGACCGCCCCGCCCTGGAACCGCCCGTGTCTTCGCGCTGGATCGCCTCGCTGCTGCGCCCCGCGCCGGATTCGTCGGTGGCCGACAACCTGCGCCGTGGCAAGCCGGCCTGGGCCGACGCCGTGCATCTGCTGTGGAGCGGCTGGGTGTTTTTCACGCCGATCTTCGGCACCGGTTACACGCTGCGCTGGCTGTGGCTGACCCTGCTCACCTACCCGGTGTTCCTGGCGCTGTACGCCCGGCTGTTGCTGGCGCCGCGCCACCATGGGCCGCGCTATGCGCTGGCGATGGTTGCGATGGGGCTTTCACTGCTGCCCTGGTACCCCGCAGGCATCAGCTACTTCATCTTCGGCTGCGTGATGCTGCGGGTATGCCGGGAGACCGGCATCTGGCGCTATCTGGTCCAGCTGCTGGTGCTCAACGCGCTGTTCGTGGGCATTGCGCTGTGGGTGGGCTACCCCTGGCAGCTGGTGGTGTGGATACCGTCGATGGGGCTGATCATCGGCATCATCGTCAACGTGGAAAGCATCAACAAGGACCGCGACGCGGCGCTGCAGCTGTCGCAGGAGGAAGTGCGCCGTCTGGCCGCCACCGCCGAACGCGAGCGCATCGGCCGTGACCTGCACGACCTGCTGGGGCATACGCTGTCACTGATCACGCTGAAGCTGGAACTGTCGCGCAAGCTGGCCGACCGCGATCCGCAGGGCTCGCGCCGCGAAGTGACCGAGGCCGAAGCGATCGCGCGCCAGGCGCTGGCCGAAGTGCGCAGCGCGGTCACCGGCATTCGTGCGAGTGACCTGGCGGCCGAGCTGGCGTCGGCGCGCCTGCTGCTGGAATGCCAGCACGTGCACCTGCATTACGCGCCGCCGCCGCCGATGCCGCCGGAGGTGGAGCGCGGGTTGTCGCTGGTGCTGCGCGAGGCGGCCACCAACATCGCCCGGCACGCGCAGGCACACCAGGCCTGGATACGCTTTGAACAGGAAGGCCGCAGCTTGTTGATGGAGATCCGTGATGATGGCCGTGGCGGCGTGCAGGCCGACGGCAACGGGTTGGGTGGCATGCGCGAACGGGTGACGGCATTGCACGGCACGCTGGTCGTGCAGTCGGTGAAGGGCGAGGGCACCTGCGTCACGGTGCGCGTGCCGCTGCCAGCGGCAACCGCGGCGGTGGCCGCCTTGCCGACCGACCTGCCGGCGGCACCATCGCTGCCCGCGGGCGGGCCGGCATGATCCGCATCGTATTGGCCGAAGACCAGGCGATGGTGCGCGGCGCGCTGTCGGCCCTGCTGGGCCTTGAGCCGGACATCGAGGTGCTCGGCAGCGCCGCCGATGGCGAGGCGGCGTGGCGCATGCTGCAGCAGCTGCAGCCGGACATCCTGGTCACCGACATCGAAATGCCCGGCCTGTCCGGGCTGGAGCTGGCCCAGCGCATCGCGCGCCAGCAGTTGCCGATCAAGGTGGTGATCGTGACCACCTTCGCGCGCTCGGGCTTCCTGCGCCGCGCGCTGGATGCGGGTGTGTGCGGTTACCTGCTCAAGGACGCCCCGGCCGAACGCCTGGCCGATGCCCTGCGCCAGGTGCAGCGCGGCGGACGTGCGATCGACCCGCAGCTGGCGCTGGATGCCTGGTCGCAGGCCGACCCGCTCAACGACCGCGAACGCCAGGTACTGCGCCTGTCCGGCGATGGGCGTTCGGCCAGCGAGATCGCCACCCAGCTGGGCTTGTCGCACGGCACCGTGCGCAACTACCTGTCCGAATGCATCGGCAAACTGGGCGTGGCCAACCGCATCGAAGCGTATCGGCTGGCGCGACAGAAAGGCTGGCTGTAGGCAAGCGGGTATCCTGTGCGTTCCATGGACCGGATGCGCACCCGATGAAACACCACTTCGCCGATCTCATCGACCGTGCCAGCGGGGTGTGGACGATCACGCCGAACGCGCAGCGCTGGGCGTGCCATTACGAGGACGTGGCCGACGCGCCCGACGACGCCACCCGGCTCACGCTGACCCGCCACGACCGCAACTGGTCGCGCGTGCTGCAACTGGAAGCGCTGCGCGAACTGACCCTGCACGAACCCGACCAGGCCCAGCTGGCTGCCTTGGCGCAGTTGCCGCAGCTGACCGCGTTGCGGATCAGCCATGCGCGGCCGAAGACGCTGGCGATGCTGGAGGGCATGCACGGGCTGCGCGAACTGGTGCTGGAGTACGTCTCGGCGTTTTCCGATCTGTCGCCCGTGGGCCGCCTGCCGGCGCTGCAGGCGCTGCACATGGAGAACCTGCGCCGGGTGCACGATTTTTCCGGCTTGGCCGGCGCCACTGCGCTGCGCGACCTGACCCTTCTGGGCACGCTGGACTGGAACCAGCCCGTGGACGGTTTCGCTTTTCTTGCCGGCCTGCCGGCGCTGGAGCGGCTGAATGTGTCGTGGTTCCGTGCGCCGAAGGTGTCGCCGGTGATGGGCGCACTGCTGGCGCTGCCGCGCCTGGCCAAGCTGGAGATGGGCATGGCCAGCCTGCCGCTGGAAGAGTTCGCCTGGATCGAGGCGAACCTGCCGCACGTGGAAGGCGCGGTGCGGCCGGCCACCGTTCCGACCGACGGCCAGGACCACGAAATCGGCGTCCGCGATCCGCGCGCGAGCATGCCCCTGGCCGAGTTCTACCAGCACATCGACGTGTACGTGGGACACCAGGGAAAGCGCTTCAGAAGCACCGGCTTCGACGCCATGCTGCTGGGCAAGGGCGAGCGCTACGCCACCGGCACGCCCGAGGCAGTACTGGCCAAATGCACCCAGCACCGCCAGCGCTACCGCGCCCTGGTCGAAGCCCACCGCGCCGCCCGGTAGGCACCCACCGCGGGTGGGGGCAACGCGCGCAACGCCGATACCAACCGCCACCACGCCCACCCCGGTAGGCACTCACCGTTGGTGGGTGCAACGCGCGCAACGCCGACACCGACCGCCGCCACGCCCAACCGGGTAGGCACCCACCGTTGGTGGGTGCAATGCAATCGCACCGGTAGTGCCGGCCGCTGGCCGGCTCCTCGCAACGCTGATCGGATGGCCATCTACCGACCAACGGTCGGTAGCTACCGGTGCTTGTCGGTGTCCAGACCGTCGGCGCGTCCCGGCCCCTTCGCCATCGCCTGGAACACCCCATCGCGGCGCACCCACAGGTGGAACAGCGCGGCCGACAGATGCACCACCACCGTGGCGAACAACGCATAGGCCAGCAGGCTGTGCGCATTGCGCAGCGCAGCGTACAGCGACGGATCATGCGGCACGATTGCCGGCAGGTTGAACCCGGACCACATCACGATCGGATACCCACCGGCCGACAACATCGACCAGCCCACCAGCGGCATCGCCAGCATCAGCCCGTACAGCACCCAGTGCGAGGCATGCGCGGCAGCGGTCTGCCAAGCCGGCAGGTCGGCCGGCAACGGCGGCGGCCGGTGGCGCAGGCGGTTGTACAGGCGCACCAGCACCAGCAGCAGGATCGCGATGCCCAGCGGCCGGTGCAGGTCCACCAGCATCGGCCGCCACTGCAGCGCGGCCACCATGCCCACGCCCACGAACAGCATGGTCAGGATCATCGCCGCCATCAGCCAGTGCAGCACCCGCGCGGTAAGGTTGAAGTGGCCGGTATCGCGGTTCATTTCGCACCTTCCTTGCCGGTGGCGGCGACACCCTTGCCGCTGGCGATTTCGCGCTCGCGGCGGTTGAACGACTGCGAATACACCGCCGAGCGCGCCGCTAGGATCGGATCATCGGTGCCGGCGATGCCGCTGGGCAGAATCAGCGGGTCGTAGTTGAGGTCGCGGCATGCACCCTCGGCCTGGGGCTGCATCGACACCAGGCTCAGCGTGCCCACCTTGACCTGGCGGCGCTGCGCCGGCCACACCTGCGACGGGTCATCGATCGGGTCGCCGGCTTCGGCCAGGGTCACCCACATGTCCCAGCGCACCGGGCCCTGCGCCAGCCGTTGCGCGAACTCGTCGGCCAGATAGTCCAGCCCGGCCTGCGCGCGCTGCGCGGCGGTCATCTCCACGAAGGGGGCTTGGGGGCGCATGCTCCAGCGCACGAAGTGCTGGCTGCCGTCGGCGGCGGTGAAGCGGAAGCTGTTGACCCCGTTGTAGTCGGTGTTGGCCCAACTGTTGGACCACGGCGCGGTCTTGGCCCATTCCCCGAAGGCGCGCGCGCTGGGGTATTTGGCCTGCACCGCGGCCATCTTCGCCGGGTCCGGCTTGCCGGTGGCCGGGTCGGGAATACCGGCGCGGGTCTGCTCCAAGAAGGCCTCGGCGGTGGGCACGGCGAAGAACGGGAAGCTGTTCATCGCGGTGCGCCATTCCTGGCCGTCATCGCTCACCAGCTGCAGCGCCATGCTGCGCACGCGCGCGTTGGCATCGGCACCGTGCGGATCGCCGCCGCCGATCGACAGGCGGCCCAGCACCGGCACCTGCGCCTGGCGGAACACGCGGGCCGAACTCAACGCGGCCCCGTCCGGCGTGCCCTGGAAGCTGCCACTCACGCACACGCCTTTGCTGTGCGCGCGGCGGAAACCGGGGTGGGGCGGGCCGGTAGCTTCGATGCTGTCGGTGAAGGCCTGCGCGGTGGCGCGGTCGCGACCGATCCAGCCGGCCAGCCAGGCAAACGCCAGGACCAGCAGGCCGGCAATCAGCGCGATCAGCGCGATCCACAGCAGCGGCGACGGGGGACGCGGGGCGCCCGGCTCCTGGCCGGCGCGGGTGTAACCAAAGAGCGACATGTCCGGAATCCTGCCTTCACGTGTGTGTGGGTGGGCGACAGGGGCATGGTGTCAGAAGGCAGCGCACGCCGATATTCACATTTTCGACAAGAGTTGGCCGGCGGGGAGCCTGGCAGCGGGGCAGAGCCCCGCTATACGATGTTTGGTCGGTCAGCCGGTCAGCCACGTAGTGCCGGGTTCTACCCGGCAGATCGGTCACCCCGGCAGCGGGGCAGAGCCCCGCTCTACGGTGTTTGGTCGGTCAGCCGGTCAGCCACGTAGTGCCGGGTTCTACCCGGCAGATCGGTCAACCGGGCAGCGGGGCAGAGCCCCGCTCCACGGGTCAGGCGTAGCGCGTCTTCAGCATTGCCCACGCCGAGCGCAGCGCCAGCGCTTCGCCACCGGCCGGGCGGCCCGGGCGTTCGCCGTCGTTCCAGGCGTACACGTCCAGGTGTGCCCAGACCTGGCCTTCGGCGATGAAACGCTCCAGGTACAGCGCGGCGGTGACCGAGCCGGCCATGCGCGAGCCGGCGTTGGCCAGGTCGGCAATGCCGCTGTGCAGGTAACGCAGGTACGGGCGCCACAGCGGCATGCGCCAGACCGGGTCGCGGGTCCGCTCGCCGGCCTGCAGCCATTGCTGGGCCAGGGTGTCATCGTTGCTGAACAACGCCGGCAGGTCCGGGCCCAGCGCGATGCGCGCCGCGCCGGTGAGGGTGGCGAAGTCGAGCACGATCTGCGGCTGCTGTTCGCTGGCGTAGGTGAGTGCATCGCACAGCACCAGCCGGCCTTCGGCGTCGGTATTGTCGATCTCGATGCTCAGCCCCTTGCGGGTGGCGATCACTTCGCCCGGCCGGAACGCATCGGGGCCGATCGCGTTTTCCACCGCGGCAATCAGCAGGGTCAGCTGCACCGGCAGCTGCTGGGCCATGATCAGCCCGGCCAGCGCCAGCGCATGCGCCGCGCCGCCCATGTCCTTCTTCATGTTGCGCATGCCGTCGGCCGGCTTGATGTCCAGGCCGCCGGTGTCGAAGCACACGCCCTTGCCCACCAGCGCCACATGCGGCTGACCGGCAGTGCCCCAGCGCAGCGCGATCAGGCGCGGGGCACGGTGCGAGGCGCGGCCAACAGCGTGGATGGCCGGGAAGTTCTGCGCCAGCAGCGCGTCACCGGTGATCACCTCGATCTGCGCGCCATGTGCGTCGGCCAGCGCACGCGCGGCGTCTTCCAGCTGCTGCGGCCCCATGTCTTCGGTGGGGGTGTTGACCCAGTCGCGCACGCGCAGGCTGGCGGTCACCACGTCGCGCACTTCGGCCGACGGCGTGGCCAGCAACTGCGCGGGGGCGCGGTTGGGCTTGCGGTACCGCGCGAAGCGATAGCTGCCCAGGCCCCAGCCCAGGTGCAGCAGGGTTTCAACATCCGCCGGCAGCGCATCGGCCACCTTCCACACGGTGCCTTCGGGCAGCGCGAACGGCGCATGCGCATACGCATAGGCATCGCCGGGATCACCTACGCCCACGATCGCACCGGCTAGGCCATGCTCGCCGGGCAGCAGCACCACGCTGCCACCGCTGCCGTTGAAATGCTGCGCATCGATCCAGGCAACCAGCGCCTCGCTCTGCTGCGCGCGCCAGGCGGCGAACTGGGTACGCTCCATCACGTGCAGCGGAAGGGCCTTGGCGGCCTCGGTGGTGAAACCGTTGATCTGGGTCATGCGGGAAAAGGCTCCGTTCGTGGTCAGGCGTGCTGCGCCGATGCGTTCGCATCGAGCCAGTCGGCCAGCCCGGTCAGGGTGTCGAACTGCAGGTCAGGCTGCAGCGAAGGGTGGTTCCAGACGTGCGCTTCGCGGTTGATCCAGCAGCCGCGCAGGCCGGCCTGCATGGCGCCCACCACGTCCATCTCGGCGTGGTCGCCCACATGCAGCACATGGGTGGGGGCAACGCCAAGGCGGTCGCAGGCGGCATGGAAAATGCTGGCCGCCGGCTTGGCCGCGCCGTGTTCGCGCGAGCCCAGCTGGAAGCTGAAATGGTGGGCCAGGCCGATCCGCTGCAGGTCGGCGTTGCCGTTGCTGAGCGCGGCCACCGGCACCTTCGCGGCGATGCGGGCCAGCGCGTCCAGTGCGTCCGGGTAGAACTCCACCTGGTTGCGCGCGGCGTAGAACGCCTCGTAGGCCGGTTCGAGCAGGGCCAGGTCGGCGCCGCTTTTCTCCAGCGCTTCGTGCAGGGTCAACCGGCGCAGCGCGCTCAGGTCGTGGTGCAGCTGCGGGTTGTCGTGGAAGGAGCGTTCGCGCAGCTCCCGCATGGCCGCCACGGGGTACATCGCGGCGGTGGCGGGGCTGTGTTGCAGCATCCACTCAAACAACACCTGGTCGATGCGCGCGCCGATGGGGGCGAACGGCCACAGGGTGTCGTCGAGGTCGAGGGTGATGGCTTGGACGGGGAAATTCACCCCGCCATTCTACGCCTGCGCGCGCGGGCTTTCATGGCGCGCGCAGGCACGCGCCGGGAAGGCCCCTCACCGCAGGTCGTAGGAACAGCTGATGGATGCCTGGCCATCCTGCTGCCGCACGTTAAGGTCATGGCGACCCATCTCCAGGAGGTAGTCACCGGCTACGTTGTCCCGCATTTTCGCCAGCGCGGCGATCTGCTCGGTAGTGGCAGTGCTGAAGTACGCGGTGTAGCTGTCAACGCCGTCCTCGCCGTGGGCGCCGTCGGACAGGTACAGGCGGTTCACCGGCTGGCCCAGCACCAGCAGCGGCGTGGTCAACGCATACTCACCGTCGGACAGGGCGCCGTAAGCCTGCAGCTCGGTGGGCTTGAGCACCTTGGCCAGGGCGGCGAACTGCGCAGGCGTCAGGTGGCGCTTGCAGGTGACCGCTTCCACCAGCTGCCGCCCGGCCACGTCGGCGCTGGGCGGGGGAGCGGCGAACGCCGGGGCCGCGAGGGTGACAAGGCCGGCGAGGGCGAGGCAACGGGTAACGAGGGAAGACACCAAGGCCGGGTCCATCCGAAAAAGGGCGGATATTCTGGCAGCATCGGGAGAGTGCGGCCAGCCGAATCCTCGGCGTCCCATGCTCACTCGAGCAGCCGCGCCCAGCCGTGCATGCCGTCCAGGCGCGCCAGCACCAGCTTGACGCAGACCAGCAGCGGCACCGCCAGCAGCAGCCCGATCATGCCCCACAGCCAGCCGAACACCAGCAGCGACAGGATCAGGATCAACGGCGAGATCGCCATGCGCCGGCCCAGGACGATCGGGGTAACCACCTGGCCTTCAATGGTATGCAGGGCCAGGTAGCAGGCCGCCGGCAGCAGGGCCTTGAGCGGATCGCTGAACTCCACAAAGCCCATCAGCAGCATCAGCGCCACGCCGATCAGCGGCCCCACATACGGTGCGAAGTTCAGCAGGGCCGCCACGGTGCCCCACAGCAGCGCTTCCTGCAGGCTGATCCCGAGCAGCAGCAACACGCCGGAGAACACCAGCCCGACCAGGGCGTTGATGACGGTGATGGTGAGGACGTAACGCGATACCTCACGTTCGATCGAACGCAGGATGTCGGTGGTGAAGCGCTGTTGCTGGCGGCTGGGGAACAACGCGATGGCATGCTTCTGCAGGTTCTGCCCATAGATCATGAAGAACAGCGTCAACAGCACCACCGCCAGCACCGACGCCGCCAGCCGTGGCGCGCGGGTCAGCACCTTGTAGGGGTCGTCCAGCTGGGTGCGCACGATCTGCACGCGCCGGCTGCTCTCGCCCCCGGCGACGCGGGCGAAGTTCTCCGCGGCCTGGTTGGCCTGCTGCACCGGCTTGGTCAGGTCCTGCACCTGGCGGGCCACCTTGCGCAACTGCTGCGGCGCTTCCTGCGCCCACTCCATGGCCGGCCCCACCAGCTGCACGCCCAGCGCGGCGGCTCCACTGAGGCCGACGCCCAGCACCAGCACCGCGCCCAGGAAGCGCGGAATCCAGAGCTTGCCCAGCAGGCGCAGGATCGGGTTGCAGACCAGCGCCAGGAACATCGCCAGCAGCACCGGCAGGATCACCTCCTGCGCGGCCCAGAGCGTGAACCCCACGGCCAGCGTGGCCAGCACGACCAGCGACATCGGCGCGCGCGGGCGTGGCGGTGGGGGCGCGGTGACGGTGTCATCGAGGGAAACGGCAGGAACGCTCATGCGGGCGCCGGGCAGGAAAGGTGCGCCATTATTGGGCAAGCTGGGTGCGGGCGGCGTGTTGGTGGCGGGGTCACATGCACCCGCGCTTGGATAGGATGCAACCCGGCCAGCCGCCTGCGGGGCGCACAATAAAAAACCCCGCCGCGGTGGGCGGCAGGGCTTCAGGTGCAGTCCGTCGGCAGACCGGTGTGGCTCAGCGCTCGGAAAGGTCCGTCGCCGCTTCCGCCGGCTGCGGCTGGCGCTGGTCATCGGCGTCAACACGCGGCGCCGCGGTGGCCGAAGCGCGGGGTGCGGGCGGCTGGCGCGGCACGCCGCCGTCCACCGCATCGTCCACCTTCTCGGCGGCCTGCTCGGCCGTATCGGCCGCTTCATTGGCCTGCATCGACGCAAACGCGGCCTGGGTACTGGCCAACAGGTTGGACACCGAGCCGATCATCTGCAGCCAGCGCGCGCCCTGGACCTTCGCCCCGAGCCCGGTGGGCTCCAGTTTGCCGGCCAGGAAACCGCCGGCCAGGCCCACGGTGATGATGCGCAACGGCGTCCAACCGGCCCGCCATGCGCCGCTGAGGGTGAACCAGCTGCTGCGGGTTTTCTCCACCCGCACCGCCACCACCAGTTCGGCACGCTGTACACGTTGCCGCAAGGCTTCAAAATTCATCGCTTGGCCCCCGTCGTATCGACGTCGGCATCGGGATCTTCCTCGCTGGGTTCGTCATACAGCCCCAGCCGCGACAACTGCCGACGCGTGGCATGCATGCCGGTATGACGGAAGAAGAACGATACCCGCCACATCGCATAGCCGGTCACGATCAGGCTGAGGATCGAGGTGATCAGCAGCGAGTGGAACCAGCTCATGCCCCAGCGCACCATCAGCGCGATCAGCGTGCCGGCCAGCAACAGCCAGGCCGATGCACCGAACACGATCGCCACGCCACTCCACGCCAGCGCTCGGCCGAAGGCACTGCGCGCCAACGCGAAATCGGCCGATGCCAACCGGCGCAGGGAACGCAGGGTGTGCTTGGCCGCCTCTACCGTGTCACGACCGGCAGCACCCACCTGGCGGATGCTCTCATCCAGGTGGGGTGCCTTCTCAGCGCCGTCCGGTGGCGGGGTATCCGCGCCACCGTTGGCGGTCGACTGGGCTTGATCGCTCACGCCGGATTACTTGTCGCCGCCGCTGCGGGCCAGCTTGGCGATGATCCAGCCAGCAGCAAAGGCCACGCCGAAGGACGCCAGCGGACGCTCGCGGATGAGCTCGGCGGCGCTGTCCACCAGGTCCTTGCCCTTGTCCATCAGGGCATCCACCTGTTCCTTGGCGGCCGCACCACCGAACTCGGCGGCAGCCAGGCCCGACAGCGCGGTGTCGGACAGCTCGGCCTTGACGTTGGCCTTGCCGATACGCAGTTCGTCGCCAGCGGCACCGGTGGCGCCCTTGATCGCGCCGCCCGCAGCGGTGGCCGCCGACTTCAGGTGCGAACCGGCTTCGCCCAGGTGTTCCTTCAGGTTCTCGGTATTGGTGGGGCTCATCGTGACTCTCCGTTATGTGCGATGGGGAAGGTGACCGCAGCAGACCTGCGGTAACGAACACAAGGTAATAGCATCGGCGGGGTGTAAGGGGCGTTAGGGCTTGCTGACCCGTTCATCGCATCACCAGCACGCCCGGCGTGTTGCCGCGCACGATGCGCAGCACCAGCTGCGGCGGGCGTTGCTGGAAATTGGCCCGCCAGCTGGCCAGGTCGGCGAACTCGCCGGCCGTGGTCTCGGTGATCACATCGCCAGCGGCAAGGCCCGAGCTGGCCGCGCGGCTGCCGCGCTTGACCTCGCTGACCTGCACCCCGCTGATGCCAGCCTGGCGCAGCGACTCGGGCAGGTCGACGAAGGTGGCACCGGCCAGGCGCGGGTCCAGCGTGTCGCCGCTGACCGCGCGCGCCTGTTCCTTCAGCGTGGCCTTGAGCTGCTGCGCCTTGCCGTCGCGGCGGATGTCCAGGGTGAGCGTGCTGCCCACCGGCGCCAGCCCTTCAATGTTGTGCAGCGCCTGCGCGCTGTCCACGCGCTGGCCGTTGGCCGACACCACCACATCGCCCGGACGCAGCCCGGCGGCGGCCGCGCCGGAGCCGGCCAGCACCCGCGTGACCAGCGCGCCGCGCGCTTCGTTCAAGCCCAGGCCCTGGGCGATCTGCTGGGTCAGGTTCTGCGCTTCCACGCCCAGCGTGCCGCGCACCACCACACCATGCTTGACCAGCTGGTCGACCACGTCGCGTGCCAGGTTGGACGGAATGGCCAGGCCCAGGCCGATGTTGCCGGCCATGCTGCCCTGCGGATTGAAGCTGGCGGTATTGATGCCCACCAGCTGGCCCTGCAGGTTGACCAGCGCACCGCCGGAGTTGCCCGGGTTGATCGACGCGTCGGTCTGGATGAAGTTCTGGTAGCCCAGCCCGCGGATGCCGCTGCGGCCCACCGCCGACACGATGCCGGAGGTGACGGTCTGGCTGAAACCGAACGGGTTGCCGATGGCCACCACGAAGTCGCCCACGCGCAGCTGGTCGCTGTTGCCCAGCGGCAGGGCGGTGAGCCTGTCGGCGGGAATGCGGATCAACGCGATGTCGGTGTCGCGATCCGAGCCGATGAACTCGGCCTTGACCGTGCGCCCGTCGGCCAGCGTCACCTGCACGTCGTCGGCATTGTCGATGACGTGGTGGTTGGTCAGCACCAGCCCGGCGTTGGCGTCGATGATGACGCCCGAACCCAGCGATTCGTTGATGCGTTCCTGCGGCACTTCCGGGAACAGCCGGCGGAAGAACGGGTCGTTGAAGTACGGGTTGCGTACCCGCACCACCTGCTTGGTGTTGACGCTGACCACCGCGGGCATGGCCCGTTCCAGCATCGGCGCAAGCGACGGCACCGGCTGCCCGGCCACCGCGGCCGGCAGTGCCGCCGTGGCCGGAATGACCAGCGACGCCGGCGCTGCTTCGGCACGGTTGTCCAGGTGCACGTTGATCGCCGAAGCGACAAAGCCACCGAAGGCGGCGGCAAGGGCAAGTGTGAGCAGGGTGGGGAGCGGTCGCATGGTCCGTCGGTTCCGTAACGAAGAGCGGCGTGGGAGGCAGAAGCCTCTATAAGGTAAAGCAAGCTGAATGAGTGTGGCGGCCTGCGCCTAAACCGCGAATGAAATCCGGCCCGCCGCGCGGCTGGCGACGCCCTCGCGCCATCCGCTTTGGTGTCGTTGAAGGCCGCCGTGCAGCGGTCGGCTGCGCGCCGGCGGCGGGCTCGGCCATGCGCGCGATGCCGCCGTCGACCAACCATCGGTGGCATGCACCGGGCTGTCCCCTGTCGCTGTCCATGCCGCCGCTGCAGGTCATCGGTGACGTCATGTCTGCGACCAGGATGGGCCCGCTGCATGACCCCGTTTTCCACCCCGACCCCCGCCCTCTGCCGCATGCCTCGGCGGGTTGATCGGGCCAACACCGCCGGCCTTTTCGAGCGCGAAGGCAGCGCAGTTGTGCAGTAAAAGCCAACCAACCGAACGCGTACGACAGCCAATTGCACGCCGCGTCACTACCGCTCGACGCGCGCAGGAAAGACCGGCACGGCAACGCACGTGCCGTGCACGGAAGCTGTTTTAAAGGGGTTTGCTGCCAACGCCTGGTTTGCCGGGCAGCGCTGGCGTCGTCCCGCCAAGCACAGGTGCGACTCACAGGCTGCGACAAGACCGTTCCACGACGGACCGCGCCGGTATAGCATCGCCAGCGATTTAACTGACCAGGCCCCTTAGGAGGCAATCATGAGCAACGGTAATGGTGTGACCGCGACCCTGTCGCAGGGCGTCGACGAAGTGAAAGAAGTGGCCGGCAACGTGGGCGAGACCATCGCTACCGCCGCTGAAGATGCCGTGGCGTCGGTGAAGAAGACCGTCAAGCGCGCGCGCAAGGCTGCCACCACCCAGGTTGCCAAGGTCAAGAAGGCCGTGCAGAAGGCCGAGAAGACCGTCGCCAAGAAGGCCGACAAGGCCGCCAAGTCGGTTGGCAAGACCCTGGCCACCGCCAAGAAGAAGCTGGAAACGGCCAAGAGCAACGCCAAGGCCGAAGCCGCCTCGCTGAAGAAGCAGGTTGCCAAGAAGAAGGCCGCCGCTGAAAAGGCCGTGACCAAGACCACCAAGGCTGCCAAGAAGGTTGCCGGCAAGAAGGTCGCCACCGCCAAGAAGGCCGTGACCAAGAAGACCGCCGCCGCCAAGAAGGTTGTGGGCAAGAAGGTCGCCGTGGCCAAGAAGACCGTGGCCAAGAAGACCGCCACCGCCAAGAAGGTGGTCGGCAAGAAGACTGCCGTGGCCAAGAAGACCGTCGGCAAGAAGGTCGCCGTGGCCAAGAAGGCTGTGGCCAAGAAGGCTGTGGCCAAGAAGTCCGCCACCGCCAAGAAGGTCGCCGGCAAGAAGACGGCTGTTGCCAGGAAGACCGTCGGCAAGAAGGTCGCCGTGGCCAAGAAGGCTGTGGCCAAGAAGTCCGCCACCGCCAAGAAGGTGGTCGGCAAGAAGACCGCCGTTGCCAAGAAGAGCGTCGGCAAGAAGGTCGCCGTAGCCAAGAAGACCGTCGGCAAGAAGACTGCCGTGGCCAAGAAGGCCGTCGCCAAGAAGACCGCCGTTGCCAAGAAGGCTGTCGGCAAGAAGACCGCCGTAGCCAAGAAGGCCGTTGCCCGCAAGGCCGCCCCGGCCAAGCGTGCTGCCAAGCCCGTGGCCCGCAAGGCCCCGGCCAAGCGCGCCCGCAAGTAAGGCGTGACCACGGCGCCTGCCTGCGGGCGGGCGCCGTGATGGGCCACCTTCGCTTGCACAAAGCTGAAGGGGTTTACGCAATACCTGCGTCAGAATGTTGGCGCACGTCATGCAGAAATGGCAGAGTCGGGATCTCGAAGTCATGGGACGAAGGAACGCCCGATGTATGCCGAAGCCCTCACCGCCGGTCACGCGCTCACCCGCCTGCACCAGGACCACCGCCTCATCCGTGTCGACACCGTGCTGGACCCGCAGACCTTCCTGGTCAAGCGGTTCGACGGCAGCGAACGCGTGTCCCATCCCTTCGCCTACCAGGTCGAGCTGCTCTCGATCCAGCCCCGGCTGGAGCTCAAACAGCTGGTGGGCCAGCCGCTGCGGCTGATCCTGGGCGACGAGTTCGGCGGCCATGGCGTCCACGGCTACGTGCGCGAATTCGCCAGCATCGGCCGCGAGGCGCAGTTCAGTGCCTACCGCGCCGAGATCGCGCCGTGGTTCGCCTTCCTGGACTACACCAGCAACTGCCGCATCTTCCAGGACATGAACGTGCTGAAGATCGTGGAAACGGTGTTCGCCGATTACCCCGACCTGGCCCGCTTCGACTACGACCTGGACACCGGCAAGCTGCCAAAACTGCCCTACTGCGTGCAGTACAACGAGTCCGATTTCGCCTTCGTCTCGCGCCTGCTCGAAGACGCCGGCATCTACTACAGCTTCCGCCACGACGAAGACGGCCACACCCTGCTGCTCAGTGACGACTCCACCCTGAGCGTGGCCCTGGGCGAACCGGCGCCGGTGTACTTCCGCGCCGACCAGGGCGTGCAGCAGCAGACCGGCCTGCACCGCTGGGGTGCCCGCCGCCGCGTGGGCCCGGGCGCGCACGCGCTGAGCAGTTTTGACTTCAAGCAGCCCAGCACGCCCTTGCGCGTGGTGCGCGGCAACGAGGCGCCGCGCGGCGTGCTGCCCGAACTCACCCAGTACCGGTACGACGGTGCGGCCCGCTTCGCCGACAGCCGCATTGGCGAGGCGCTGGCGGCGGTGCGCAATGAAGAAACCGCGTGGCCCACCAAGCTGTTCGAATGCGCCGGCAACGCCGCCGGGCTGCAGGCGGGCGGCTGCTTTACCCTGGAACAACAGCCGGACTTCATCGGCCGCGGCGCCGAAGACCGCCAGTTCTTCGTGGTGCGCCTGCAGCGCGAAGGGCGCAACAACTTCGCCAGCGATTTCGCCAGCGCCGAAGCGCCCAGCCACGCCATCGAAGCCGAGGTGCTGCGCCGCAAGATTCCGTACCGCCCGCTGCGGCAGACCCCGTGGCCGCGCATGCCCGGCCCGCAGACCGCCACCGTGGTGGGCCCGCCCGGCGAAGAACTGCATGCCGACGCCTACGGCCGGGTGAAGGTGCAGTTCCACTGGGACCGCAAGGAAGACCGCCGCGACAACGGCGCCGAGAACAGCTCCTGCTGGATCCGCAGCGCCAGCCCGTGGGCCGGCGCGGACATGGGCGGGGTATCGCCGCCGCGCGTGGGCCAGGAAGTGGTGGTGGACTTCCTCGACGGCGACCCGGACCGCCCGATCATCACCGGCCGGGTCTTCAATGAAGAGAACATGCCGCCGTTCGGCCTGGAAGTGAGCGGCCTGAAGTCCAAGACGGTCAAGGGCGCCGGCTGGAACGAAATGACCATGCACGACACCGCCGGTGGCGAGCTGCTCAACATGCGTGCCCAGCGCGACATGGTCACCACCGTGCTCAACGACCAGAACGCCAGCATCCAGAACAACAAGTCCACCGCGGTGGCGGTGAACCACAGCATGAGCGTGGGCGCCAACCAGGACATCAGCGTGGGTGCCAACCGGGGCATCACTGTCACCGGCACCGACACCCTGGGCGTCACCGGCACCCGCACCACCAACGTCACCGGCGCCGTCACCGAGGCCTACCAGTCCGGCCAGACCAAGACCATCGCCGCGGCCGGCTACACCGAAACCATCACCGGCGATTTCGGCACCACCCTCACCGGCAACTACACCAGCCAGCGCACCGGCACCTGGAAGGAAACCGTCACCTCCACCTCGCTGCGCCAGGTGATCGGCAAGGTCACCCAGGAATACTCGGCCGGCCGCGAGACCACCATCACCGGGCTGGACAAGCGCGGCGTGCAGGGCGCGGTGGAAGACACCAACATCGGCGCGCGCACCGTGGGCGTGGATGGCACTTTCGAGCACGAAGTCAGCGGCACCCACAGCCAGCTGTCCAACGGCGACATGACCCTCGGCTCGGCCAGCAAGGTCACCGCGGCGGTGGGCGGCGCCTTCATCGAGATCACCGACGGCGAGATCAAGATCTCCGCCGGCGGCTCGGAAGTGGTCATCAACAGCGGTGGCGTTTCGGTCAACGGCAGCGAGATCAAGCTCAACTGCTGACCGGTCCATCGGAGGGACACCCATGCACGACACCCCCATGCTGCGCGGCATCCAACGCCTCAGCGACGCCTGGCTTGCCGCCGCCGCCGACCCCAGCCGGCGGCTGCTGGTCTGGCGGCTGCCGGCCAACGCCAGCCGCCTGCTGGCCGCCTTCTTCGAGATGCAGCGGCACGACCAGGGCCGCGACACGCCGGACTACTTCCTGCGCGTGGACACGCCCTATGAGCTCGGCTTCCGCTACAGCCGGCAGATCAAGCAGACCCTGCTCGAGCGCTACCTGGGCAGCCAGGACGAACTGCGCGGGCAGGGCATCACGCTCGGCTGGCGCGGTCCGCATGCCGAGCACCCCGACAGCGCCGCCGGCGTGGTGCAGGTACTGGACAGCTTCGCCGAGCACCACGGCAACCACCTGCGGTTGCTGGCCGCCGTGCTGGAACCCGAGCGCATGGTGCCCGGCGACGGCTTTGAACGCTGGGTGGATGCGGCGCTGGCCGCCGCCCCCGGCGACCGCCTGCGCCTGGTGCTGGTGGATACCGAGGAAGACCCGCGCTGGCAGCCGTTGCTCGAGCGCCATGCCAGCGTCGCCGCGCGCATCGACGCGCCGGTGGACATGTTCGCCATCGCCCGCGACACCGCCTCGCAGTCCGGCGGCACCGGCCCGGAAGTGCTGTACCGCCAGCTGCTGGCCGACCTGATGCTGCTGCTTGAGCGCGGCAGCCCGCAGCAGGTGGTGGCCCGTGCCGAGCGCGCGCTGGGGCTGGCCCAGCGCCACGGCTGGCAGGAGCAGGCCTCGGTGGTGCAGATGATGGTGGCCGGTGCCTGGCTCAAGGCCGGCGACCACGGCCAGGCCATCACCGCCTACCGCCAGGCGCGCAGCGCCGCCGATGCCGCCCGCAACGCCGGCAATGCCGCCGCGCCCGAGCTGGTCATGCAGAGCTGGTTCGGCGAAGCCGGCTGCTGGCTCACCGCCAAGAACCCCGAGCGCGCCGCGCAGACCTACCTGCAGGCGTCCACCTCGGCGGCCACCATCCCGCACCCGATGTTCCAGCTGGAAGGCCAGCGCATGGCCGGCTACTGCCTGCTCCAGCATGGCAAGCGCGAGGAAGCGCGTACCCAGCTGCTGGAAGCGATCCGCATCGCCAAGCCCCTCAGCACGCAGGACCGCAAGGCCACCACCCTGCCGCAGGCGCTGTGGGACCTGCTGCAGCTGCAGGACCTGCGCCGCGCCGAGAAGATCCAGCTCACCGCCCCGGCCTATCTCGAACAGACCACCGCGCTGCACGCGCAGGCCGAAGAGGCCGCCGCCAAGCTCGGCCCCACGCCCACCCGCGTGCAGCTGGATGTCATCGACGCCCAGCTGCACGCGGGCCTGGAACAGACCTTCCACCGCACCCAGCAGGAACGCGAACGGCTGGTGCAGGGCGGCGACGAGTTCTTCCGCAAGATCGTCGCGGTGGGGCGTGAGTTCCTCGACCCGCACTGGAACGGCCTGCCCACCATCGAACACCCGCTCGACCACGAGATTCCAGTCTGGAGCGAACCGCCGGCCATGCAGCCGCTGCCCGACCCCGGCCCGCTGCTGGCCGGTATCGACCTTGCCCACGTCGCACCGCCTGCGGCCACCCCTGGAGTTGTTGCCGCATGAATACCCGCATTCTGGTCATGACCGTCGCCGTGCTGCTGGGCATGGCCATCGTGGTGTGGCTCGGCGTGGAATACCGCGACGAAGTCAAAGCCTTCCTGCGCGCCCTGCTGCGCGCGCTGTAAGCAACACAGGAGTGTTGCCGTGAGCATTGCCGCCAAGCATTTCGATCCGCAGCTGGGCATCGACATCCACATGTACGCGATGCCGCCGTGCCCGCTGCCCACGCCGCACATCGGCCTGGTGCTGGACCCGTTCGACTACATCCCGTTCATCGGCTCCACCATCAAGGTCAACGGCGTGCACCGCGGCACCGCCGGCACCGGCGGGCTGGACATCCACATTCCACTGGGCGTGTGGGGCCCGCCGCTGGCCGCGCCGATGGGCCCGCAGTTCGACGGCGAAGAAATCTTCATGGGCAGCCGCACCGTGTCGGCCGATGGCGAGCCGTTCTCGCGCCTGGCCATGCCCGTGCTGGACTGCAACCTCGCCGGCATGATCAATCCGTTCCGGGTGAAGAAGCCCAAGAAGCCGTTGCGCGCCATGTCGTTGCCCACTGGCTTGAACGTGGCCATTCCGACCAGCGTCAAGGTCGGTGGTCCGCCCACCGTGTCGTGGACGGCGATGGCGTTCCGCGCCGCGTTCGCCGGGCTGGGCAAGCTGCGCAAGACCGACTTCTTCCGCAAGAAGATGGACGCCTTCGCCGCGTGGCGCCGGGGCAAGTGGGGGCATCTGCCCTCGGGCACGCTCAAGTGCAAGATCCTGCGCGCCGAGCCGGTGGACATCCGCGATGGCAGCGTGTCGGTCAGCCACGAAGACTTCAGCATCCCCGGCCGGCTACCGCTCAGCTGGCGCCGCGTGTACGCCTCGCGCCATGCCCAGCGCACCGGCGCCTGCGGTTACGGCTGGCAGACTCCGGCCGACATCGCGCTGGCGCTGTCGGCCGACGGCAGCGCCTGGCTGTCCGGGCCGGACGAGGTGGCCTTCTTCCCCGAGCTGCCGCGCCGCGACGGCATGGACGCGGCCACCCTGGACTTCGTGGACGGCGCCCGCCTGTGGCGCGATAACGGCCAGTGGGTCGTGCGTTTCAAGGGCGGCCTGCAGTACCACTTCGACGCCACCCCGGCCGCCGGCGTGGCGGTGCTGCCGCACGAGCGCAGCCTGCCCATCGAGCGCATCGAAGACCGCTGCGGCAACCACTGGCGCTTCGAGCGCCGCGACGGCCACCTGGTACGCATCGTGGAAAGCGGCGTGGACGGCTTGCAGGGCCGCTTCATCGAAGTGGACGCGCGCCAGGGCCACATCGACCGCCTGCAGCTGCACGACCCGGCCAGCGGCCTGAACCATCTTCTGGTGAGCTACCGCTACGCCAACGGCGACCTGATCGCCGCGGTGGACCCGCTGGATGCCCCGCGCACCTTCGGCTACCAGCAGCACTACATGGTGCGCCACACCGATCGGGTTGGCCTGTCGTTCTATTACGCGTTCGATGCGCAGTGGCGCGTGGTGCATTCCTGGGGCGACGGCGGCCTGTACGACTACCACTTCGCCTACGACGCACTGCTGCACGAAACCCGCATCACCGACTCGCTGGGCCACGTGAGCCTGGTCAAGTTCGACGAAAACCGCCTGCCGCTGTGCGAGATCGACCCGCTAGATGGGGTGACCATCTTCGAGTACGACGACTTCGGCCGCACCGTGGCGGTGACCGATCCGGAGGGGCTGCGGACTGGGTTCGAGTATGACGAGCGCGGGAACCTGGTGGTGCTGGTGCGCGCCGATGGCAGCACCCTGCAGCAGCAGTTCGACGACAACGACCAGCTGCTGGCCGTGACCGACCCCGACGGCAACACCTGGC
>Ga0308172_1000804_pt1 | contig 30053 bp, 20 predicted proteins | sample PhyGR2_FD_202134 | JGI IMG/M metagenome (GOLD analysis project Ga0308172, IMG submission 202134) | Phyllosphere microbial communities from UC Gill Tract Community Farm, Albany, California, United States - DLSLSG.R2 | ecosystem: Host-associated > Plants > Phyllosphere > Unclassified | place: USA... | reverse complement strand
GTGAGACTGTGGCGACAGAAACGCCCGCCAGTCGCGCAACATCCTTTATGGTAGCCATGCGTTGACCTGCTTTGGGGAAAACGTTTACACATCGCATCAGTGTTACGGAAAAGGGCGGACACATCAACCCGACAGAATGCCAGCGTCGTCGCAAAAAGGGGCAAAATCGGACCCGCAGGCACATCTTCTGCTCAGCCGTCGCCCCATGCTATGCTCAATCTCCCACCTGGCTACCGTGAAAAACAACGATGAAAACCAAAGTGCCGCATCTGGCTCACTGGGGCGCCTTTACCGCCGTCACTGAAAACGATCGCCTGATTGGCTGCGAACCTTTCTTCGCCGATGCCGATCCGTCCCCGATGATCCACACCATTCCCGAGCTGGTCTACTCCGACAAGCGCATTCGCCAGCCGATGGTGCGCCGCTCGTGGCTGAAGTCGCGCGAGAAGAGCGATCGCACGCTGCGTGGCCGCGAAGATTTTGTCGCTGTCGACTGGGAAACCGCGCTGGACCTGGTGGCGGAAGAGAATCGCCGTGTTCGCGAGCGCTACGGTGCGTCGGGTATTTTCAACGGCTCCTACGGCTGGTCATCGGCCGGTCGCGTCAACCACGCCCGCACCCTGGTGCGTCGCTTTTACTTTCAGGGCGGCGGCGGCGTCGATCAGCAGGGCAACTACAGCTGGGGCGCGGCGCAGTTCTTCCTGCCCTATGTGATTGGCACCTACATGCCGCTGACCGGGCGCGTCACCGAATGGCCGCAGGTGGTGGAGCATGCCGAAATTTTTGTCGCCTTTGGCGGGCTGGCGCTGAAAAACGCCCAGGTTGCCTCCGGTGGCGCAGGGCAGCACAGCCTGAAACCAGCGCTGCTGCAGCTGGCGGCCAAAGGGACGCCGGTCATCAACATCAGCCCGATGCGCGATGACTGCCCGGAATTTGTTAACGCCGAGTGGATCCCGATTCGCCCCAATACCGACGTGGCGCTGATGCTGGCGCTGGGTCATGAGATCACCCAGCGCGGTGCGGTTGACGACGCGTTTCTCGCCAGCCACTGCACCGGCTGGCCGCAGCTGCGTGCCTATCTGCTGGGCGAAACCGATGGCGTGGCGAAAACCGCCGGCTGGGCCAGCCGTATCACCGGCATCCCGGCTGACCGTATTGTGCAGCTGGCGCAGCAGCTGACCGGCAAGCGCAGCTTTATCACCTGCTCCTATTCCGTGCAGCGCGCCCATCGCGGCGAACAGCCTTACTGGATGATGATTGCGCTGTCGTCGATGCTCGGCCAGCCGGGCCTGCCGGGCGCGGGATTCTCCTTTGGTCACGGTTCGATGAACAGCGTCGGCAACCCGCGTCAGGAAGGTCCGGCTCCGATGATGAGCACCGGCCCGAATCCATCCGGGCTGTCGATTCCGGTGGCGCGCATCAGCGATATGCTGCTCAATCCCGGCCAGCCCTATCGCTTCCAGGGCGAAACGCTGCACTATCCCGACATTCACATGGTGCACTGGGCGGGCGGCAATCCTTTCCATCATCACCAGCAGCTGAACCGGCTGGTGGAGGGCTGGCAACGGCCCGATACGATAGTGGTGCAGGATATCGTCTGGACACCCGCGGCGCAGATGGCCGACATCGTGCTGCCCGCGACCACCACGCTGGAGCGCAACGACATCGGCGGCTCCTCACGTGACCGTTTTATGCTGGCGATGCATCAGGCGATTAAGCCGCAGCACCAGGCGCGCAACGACTTCGATATTTTTGCTGACCTGGCAGAGCGCCTCGGCTATCGCGACACCTTCACCGAAGGACGCAACGAGATGCAGTGGATCGCCCATCTTTATCAGCAGTGTGCGACCGCGCATCAGCGCAAAGGCATCGATTTCCCCGAGTTTGAGGAATTCTGGCAGCGCGGCTTTGTGGAAATCCCGGAAGGCGGCAAGCCCTATCAGTTTATGGAGGATTTCCGCGCCGATCCGCAGGCCAATCCGATTAAAACCGCCAGCGGCAAAATCGAGCTTTTCAGCCAGACCATTGCGGACTACCAGCTGGACGATTTTGCCGGTCATCCGGAGTGGCGTGAACCGCAGGAGTGGCTCGGTTCGCCAGTCAGCCGCGACTATCCGCTGCACATGATCTCGATTCAGCCTTCCGACCGGTTACACAGCCAGCTGGATGCCACTGAAACGGTGCAGGGCAATAAAACCGCCGGACACGAAACGCTCTACATGCATCCACAGGATGCAGCCGCGCGCGGGCTGGTGGAGGGCGATGAGATTGAGGTGAGCAACGCACGCGGCGTGATGCTGGCGGGCGTGCGCATCACCGAGGGCGTGAAGCAGGGCGTGGTGATTATCTCAACCGGCGCCTGGTTTGATCCCGGCTTCGGCAAGGCGTGGCAGCCGCACGACCGCGCGGGTAACCCTAATGTACTGACGCTCGACATCGGCACGTCATCGCTGACGCAGGGGCCAAACGCCATGAGTTGCCTGGTGGAAATCAAAAAACATCAGGATTGCACAATAGCGTAAAGATCTCATGGCTGGTTACATTTTGCGGGTAACTGTTGCGTTTGAGAGATAGCAGCCGATCAATTGCCTTTGCTACATTCAGGGTCCCAGAGGTATTGATGGGTGAACATCAATAGATTTTCTTGATTACACCAACCTGCGCAGATGCGCAGGTTTTTTTTGTCCGCAATTTGCTGCCGATAACGAACTGATACACAGTTTTCCTGTTATACAGCCAGCGCTTTCTTTATAACTGCTGGCACCAGCCCCTTTCTCTTTATTTTGCGCAGCGGAATGCCATGCCCCGGATTAAAAAACTACTGGGAAAAGACCAGATAAAAGCGCCATTTAACCCTTTTCGTTTTCGGCTGATCTGCCTGGGTGTCACGACCTGTCTGGTGGTGCTGCTGGCGCGCGTAGCGGACCTGCAGTTCCTGAATCAGCCGATGCTGGAGCACGAAGCGGATCAGCGTTCGCTGCGTACCGTCACGCTGCCGACCAGCCGCGGAACCCTGCTGGATCGGAACGGCGAAGCCCTGGCGCTCAGCGTGCCATCGCGCGACGTGATTGCGGATCCGCAGCGCGTGCTGGAGAGCAACCCCGATTTTACCAGTGCCAAATGGGCCTATCTTGCGGCGGCGCTGAACACCCGCCCCGAAGAGCTGGCCGCGCAGATCACGGCCAACCCGAAACGTCGCTTCCTCTATCTGGGGCGCAAAGTCGAACTGGGCATCGCCAAAGATATAAAAGAGCTGAAGCTGAAGGGCATCAGTGAAGTCTATGACGACAGCCGTTTCTATCCCATGAGTGAAGCCTCTGCGCCGCTGATTGGCATCGTCGGGGCGGATAACGTCGGGCTAAACGGGCTGGAAAAAGGCTTTGATAAGGTGTTGCAGGGCGAGCCGGGCAAAGAAGTTTATCGTCAGGATGCGGCGGGCAATATCATCGCGATGATCAACTATCAGCCGCCGACTCAGCCGCCAACGGTGCAGCTCAGCATCGACAAATATGATCAGTACACGCTCTACAGCAAACTGCGCGACGGCGTGCTGCTCAACAAGGCCGATTCGGGTGCCGCCGTGCTGGTGAAAATCGACACCGGCGAAATTCTGGCGATGGCCTCCTATCCGTCGTTCAACCCTAACAACTATGAAGGGGCTACCCCGGCGCAGATGCGTAACTCGGCCATCAACGACAGCTATGAGCCGGGATCGACCGTTAAGCCGTTAGTGGTGATGGAAGCGCTGGAGCGCCATCTGGTGCGTCCGGACTCGGTGATCGACACCACGCCTTACAGCGTAAACGGCCACCTGATCCGCGATGTTGGCCACTGGCCGCGCCTGACCATGACCGGCATTCTGCAAAAATCGAGTGACATCGGCGTGTCACACCTCGCGCTGGCGATGCCTGCCGAAGCGCTGGTGAACACCTATCAGGCATTCGGTCTGGGCAAACCGACCGGATTAGGGCTGACCGGCGAAAGCGTCGGCTACTTCCCGCTGCACCGCGCCCGCTGGGCCGATATCGAGCGGGCGACGTTCTCCTTTGGCTATGGTCTTCGCGTTACGCCGCTGCAGATTGCCCGTGAATACGCGACGCTCGGCTCTTATGGCGTTTACCGTCCGCTGTCGATCACCCGCGTCACGCCACCGGTTATGGGACGGCAGGTCGCCAACCCGGAAACGGTGAAAGAGGTGGTGCATATGCTGGAGAGTGACGTCCTGCCGGGTGGAACCGGGCTGAAAGCCGCGGTGCCGGGCTATCGTCTGGCAACCAAAACCGGTACGGCGGAAAAAATGGGCACCAGCGGCAAGTATGATGGCGGCTACGTCAACTACACCGCCGGACTCGCGCCCGCCAGCCATCCTGAAGTCGCGCTGGTGGTGATGATCAACCATCCGACGGCTGGCGATCACTTCGGTGGATCGGTCGCCGCACCGGTGTTCGGTAATATCATGGGACCGGTTCTCAAACACATGAATATCGCGCCGGACGCTATCTACACCAAACCGCCGGCCAACCCTTCGGATAAATCTTAGAGAAATCAGAGTGTAAGCGAGGCGTGAAAGATATTCACACCTCGTTGCACTTCCCCGAATTCGGTTGCGTTTTCCCGCTGTCTCCGCGCGGTCAATCAGTGCGAGGATAGCAGTCCCAGAGGTATTGATGGGTGTGAAAACAACACCGCTTCGGCAGTGAGATCCCTGTTATTACACCAACCCACGCAGATGCGTGGGTTTTTTTTGCCTGCTCGCCAGCTCCCGCCTCTCCCGCTGTATCAACCGCCGTTAAATCATCATCGTTCTTAACGAAACCCTGACAGTTTGCCAATAGAAAGGCGTGTCGCCTTTGACCGATAATGGCCGACGTGAAGCCTGGCGTTTTTTTGCGCGTCTCTGCAGGTTCTCACTGCCGCATTCCGCACGTTCCGGGATTTCCTTTTCTGCTTATCTGAAGAGTTTGACGATGACTCACCTTTCTCGGTCCGCGCGTTCCTTTGGGCTTAAATGGCTGCTCCTGTTGCTGGTGGTTGCGATTGTCGCTGGCGTTGTCTGGCGTTTACTGTCGGCGGGTCATGCACCGGGCGAGGGAATGCCGCCGGGCAGGCATGGCGCTCATGGCATGATGGACGGCGGGGCGACGCTGGTTCACAGCGGGGTTGCCAGCACGGCAGATGTGCCGGTGTGGCTGAATGCGCTCGGCACGGTGATCCCCAACGCCAGCGTGACGGTGACCAGCCGCGTTGACGGCCAGCTGGAGCAGGTTTTCTTCACCGAAGGGCAGAAGGTCAGCGCCGGGCAACTGCTGGCGCAGATCGATCCGCGCAGCTATCAGGCGACGCTGAATCAGTATCAGGGCGAACTCAGCGAAAACCAGGCGCTGCTGAACAGCGCCGAACTCACGCTGGCGCGCTACCGCAAACTGGCGGCGCAGGACGCGCTGGCGCGTCAGGATCTGGACACCCAGATTGCCACCGTCGGACAGTATCGCGGTGCGGTCGCCGCCGATCAGGCGCAGATCGCCAGTGCGAAGCTGAGCATTGACTATGCCCGGATTACCGCCCCGATCAGCGGGCGCGTCGGTCTGCGTCAGGTCGATCCCGGCAACATGGTCCAGAGCTCCAGCAGTACTGGCCTGGTGACCATCACCCAGATGCAGCCCGCCGCCGTCACCTTTAGCGTGCCGCAGAGTAACATCCCGGCGCTGGTCAGCGTGCTGCATCAGGGCCAGAGCCTGCCCGCCACGCTGTTCGATCAGGACAACCAGCATCAGCTCGCCAGCGGCGAAGTGAAGTTCATCAGCAACCAGATTGACACCGCTACCGGCACCGTGGCGCTGAAGGCGGTGTTTGCCAACCAGGATGAGTCGCTGTTTGCTAACCAGTTTGTGAATCTGCGGCTACAGACCCGCGTGCTGAAAGGCGCGACGGTAATCCCGGCCCAGGCGCTACAGTTGAGCAGCGACGGCAGCTTTGTCTTCGTGATCAATCAGGATCACACCGTCACGCGCAAAGCAGTCACCCCCGGCCCCGCGTTCGGCGACGATCAGCAGGCGATCCTCAGCGGCGTCGCACCGGGCGATCGGCTGGTCACGGAAGGGATCGATCGCCTCACCAGCGGCAGCAAAGTCACGCTGGCCGATGAGACGCCTGCTGCCGGTGCTGTGTCGAAATGAACCCGTCTCGCCTGTTTATTCTGCGTCCGGTCGCCACCATCCTGCTGATGGTCGGCGTGCTGATCTCCGGCATTTTTGCCTATAAATTTCTGTCCACCTCGGCGCTGCCGCAGGTGGACTATCCGACCATTCAGGTCACGACGCTCTATCCGGGAGCCAGCCCGGATGTGATGGCGTCGTCAGTCACGTCGCCGCTGGAGCGCCAGTTAGGGCAGATGGCCGGGCTGAGCCAGATGAGTTCAACCAGCGCCAGCGGCTCGTCGATCATCACCCTGAAGTTCAGCCTCGATCTGTCGCTGGATGTCGCCGAGCAGGAGGTGCAGGCGGCGATCAACGCGGCGAATAACCTGCTGCCCGACGATCTGCCCAATCCGCCGACCTACAAAAAGGTCAATCCGGCGGACAGCGCGGTGGTGACGCTGGCGGCCAGCTCCGGCACGCTGCCGCTGACAGAGGTGCAGGATCTGGTCAATACCCGGGTGGCGCTGAAGCTGTCGCAGATTTCCGGCGTCGGGATGGTGACGCTGGCGGGCGGACATCAGCCCGCGATTCGGGTGCAGATGAATCCGCAGGCGCTGGCGGCGCATCATCTGACGCTGGAGGCGGTGAATACGCTGATTGGCAACAGCAACGTCAATGGCTCCAAAGGCGGCTTTGACGGAAAATATCATTCGGTCACCATCGACGCCAACGACCAGCTGCGCACCGCTGAAGAGTACGGCAACCTGATCCTCACCTATGAAAACGGCGCGGCGCTGCGCCTGAAAGATATCGCCCATATCGAGCAGGGCGCGGAGAACAGCTTCCAGTCGGCATGGGCCAACAATCAGCCGGCGATTGTGATCAGCGTGCAGCGTCAGCCGGGTGCGAACGTGATTCAGGTGGTGGACAACATCAAGGCGCAGCTCCCCGCGCTGCAGGCCGCGCTGCCGGACGGGGTGAAGATGACGATTCTCTCCGATCGCACCCAGACCATCCGCGCCTCGATCAGCGACGTGCAGTTTGAGCTGATGCTGTCGATTGCGCTGGTGGTGATGGTGACCTTCCTGTTCCTGCGCAACGTGGCTGCCACATTGATCCCGAGCGTGGCGGTGCCGCTGTCGCTGGTCGGCACCTTTGGTGTGATGTATCTGGCGGGCTTCAGCCTGAATAACCTGTCGCTGATGGCGCTGACCATCGCCACCGGTTTTGTCATTGATGACGCCATCGTGGTGGTCGAGAACATCTCGCGGCGGCTGGAGCAGGGCGAGTCGCCCATGGAAGCCGCGCTGAAAGGCTCACAGCAGATTGGCTTCACCATTATCTCGCTGACCTTCTCGCTGATTGCGGTGCTGATCCCGCTGCTGTTTATGGGTGATGTGGTCGGGCGGCTGTTCCGGGAGTTCGCGATCACCCTGGCGGTGGCGATTCTGGTGTCGATGCTTGTGTCGCTGACCCTGACGCCGATGCTGTGCGCTTACCTGCTGCGCCATATTCCGCCCGAGCAGCAGTCAACCTTTTCCCGCAAGGGCGGCGAACTGTTCGATACGCTGGTGCGCGGCTATGACCGGCTGCTGACCGTGGTGCTGAACCATCAGAAACTGACGCTGCTGGTGGCGCTGGCGACCTTCGGGCTGACGGCACTGCTCTACATGATGGTGCCGAAAGGCTTCTTCCCGACCCAGGATACCGGGCTGATTCAGGGCATTACCGTCGCCTCACAGGATGTCTCGTTTAAAGCGATGGCGACGCGGCAGCAGGCGCTCTCGGCGCTGATCCTGAAGAACCCGGCGGTGGAGAGCGTCTCATCGACAATCGGCATCGACGGCACCAACACCAGCCTCAACAGCGGAAGACTGCAGATCAACCTCAAGCCGTTTGGTTCCCGCGATCTCAGCGCCAGCGAGGTAATCAGCCAGCTGAAGCAGGCGACCAACGAGGTGCCGGGCATTCAGCTCTATCTGCAACCGGCGCAGGATCTCACCGTCAACGATCAGGTCTCGCCGAGTCAGTATCAGTTCACCCTGGACGACGCCGACAGTGAAAATCTGGTCAGCGAGACGCCGAAGCTGGTGGCGGCGTTGCAGCAGCGGCCCGAATTTAATGGCGTGGTGAGTAATCTGCAGGATCAGGGGCGCGTCTCTTACGTGGAGCTGAACCGCGACAAAGCGGCGCGCTTTGGCATTACTGCGTCGGACGTGGACACCGCGCTCTATAACGCCTTTGGTCAGCGGCTGGTCTCGACAATTTTTACCCAGTCGAATCAGTATCGGGTGGTGCTGGAAGTGGCTCCGGCTTACCAGCAGGGTCCGGCGTCGTTTGATGATATTTATCTACAGCCCTCTTCCAGCAGCAGCACGTCGTCATCCACCAGCACGACGTCATCCACGTCTTCGTCATCAACATCAACGTCTTCATCAACATCAACGTCTTCATCCACATCGACGTCCACCTCCGCTTCTGACATGACGTCCACCCGCAGCGGGATGGTGAAACTCACTGCTATCGCCACTATTCATCAGCGCACCGGCTCGCTGATGCACATGCGGCTGAATCAGTTTCCGGCGGTGATGATCTCCTTCAACCTGAATCCGGGCTACTCGCTGGAGGATGGACAGCGGGCGATCGCCGACGTGCGGCAGCAGTTGCACCTGCCGGAGAGCACCACGCTGCGTTATCAGGGGGAAACCTCGGCGTTCCAGAGCGCCACCGGCAACACGCTGTGGCTGATTCTGGCGGCGCTGATCACCATGTATGTGGTGCTCGGCATCCTCTACGAAAGCTTTATCCATCCGGTGACGATTCTCTCTACGCTGCCGTCGGCGGCGGTGGGCGCGCTGCTGACGCTGTTGCTGGCAGGCACGGAGTTCAGCCTGATTGCGCTGATTGGCGTCATCCTGTTGATCGGCATCGTGAAAAAGAACGCCATCATGATGATCGACTTCGCGCTGGAGGCGGAACATAAGCAGCACCTCAGCCCGCGCGACGCGATTCATCAGGCCTGCCTGTTGCGCTTCCGCCCGATCCTGATGACGACGATGGCGGCGCTGCTCGGCGCGCTACCGCTGATGCTGGCCTCCGGCTCGGGCGCAGAGCTGCGGCAGCCGCTGGGGCTGGTGATTGTCGGCGGGCTGATTGTCAGTCAGGTGCTGACGCTCTTCTCCACGCCGGTGATCTACCTGCTGTTTGATGGGCTGGCGCAGCGCGGCAACGCCTGGGTGAAACGCCGTCAGCAGCAGGCGCGGAGCGGGCAATGAATCTGACCCGGCTGTTTATCTTTCGTCCGGTGGCGACGCTGCTGCTGACGCTGGCGATCCTGCTGCTCGGCGCGCTGGGCTACCGGCTGCTGCCGGTGGCACCGCTGCCGCAGGTCGATTTTCCGACCATCATGGTCAGCGCCAGCCTGGCGGGGGCCAGCCCGGAAACCATGGCCGCCACCGTCGCCACGCCGCTGGAACGTTCGCTGGGGCAGATTGCCGGTATCAGTGAGATGACCTCCAGCAGTTCGCAGGGCTCCAGCACCATCATCCTGCAGTTTGAGCTGGACCGTGATATCAACGGCGCGGCACGCGACGTGCAGGCGGCAATCAACGCGGCGCGCAGCCTGCTGCCGAGCGCGATGGCCTCGCTGCCAACCTGGCGCAAAGCTAACCCGTCAGATGCGCCGATTGTGATGCTGGCGCTGACCTCTGCCACCCGCACGCCCGGTGAGCTTTACGATCTGGCGGAGAGCAAAATCGAACAGGTGATGGGGCAGGTGCAGGGCGTCGGCGAAGTCTCGCTGATGGGCAGCGCCTTACCGGCGGTGCGCATCGATCTGCAGCCGCTGAAGCTGACCCACTACGGCATCTCGCTGGAGACGGTGCGCGCCGCCGTCGCCAGCAGCACCACGAACCTGCCCAAAGGCATTTTGCAGAGCAGTGACCAGTCGTGGCTGGTGGACAGCAACGGCCAGCTGGAGAAGGCCGCCAGCTACCGCGATCTGATCATCACTTATCAGCAGGGCAGGGCGGTGCGGCTGCGCGACGTCGCCACGGTCTATGACTCGGTGGAGGATCGCTATCAGGCAGGATTTTTGAATGCCACGCCTGCGGTGATGATCGGCATTAAACGTCAGGCGGGCGCTAACATGCTCGAAACCATCGACGCGATCAAAGCGCAGCTGCCGCTGCTGGAAAAGAGTCTGCCCGCTGACAGCCAGCTGAAAGTGATTGTTGACCGTTCGCCCGGCGTGCGCGCGTCGCTGTATGACACCGAAGAGACACTGCTGATCGCGGTGCTGCTGGTGATTGCGGTGGTGTTTATTTTCCTGCGCAATCTGCAGGCGGTGATCATCCCGGCGCTGGCGCTGCCGGTGTCGCTGATCGGCACCTGCGCAGTGATGTACCTGCTGGGTTACAGCCTGGATAACCTGTCGCTGATGGCGCTGATTATCTCCACCGGCTTTGTAGTGGATGATGCGATTGTGGTGCTGGAGAACATCACGCGTCACATTGAGCGCGGACTCAGCCCGCTGCGGGCGGCGCTGCGCGGGGCGCAGGAGGTGAGCTTCACCGTGCTGTCGATGACCGTGTCGCTGATCGCAGTGTTTATCCCGATCCTGCTGATGGGCAGCATTGTCGGGCGGCTGTTCCGCGAGTTTGCCGTGACGCTCACCGTGTCGCTGCTGATCTCGCTGTTTGTCTCACTCAGCCTGACGCCGATGCTCTGCGCGCGCCTGCTGAAACCGAAGCCGCCCGTCAGCCAGCGGCCGCATCCGCTTTATCAGTTTATTGAAAACCAGCTGAACCGCCTGCTGGCCGCGTACGCACGCGGACTGGCCTGGGTGATGCGCCATCAGAAACTGACGCTGCTCAGTCTGCTGCTGACCGTGCTGCTGAATGTTTTTCTCTTCACCGTGGTGCAGAAGGGCTTCTTCCCTAATCAGGACACCGGGCTGCTGATGGGCGCGCTGCGCGCCGATCAGAACATCTCATTCCAGGCGATGAAGCCTAAAATGCTGATGTTTACGAAGATCATTCAGCAAGACCCGGCGGTTGAGAGCGTGATGTCATCGATGGGCAGCGGGATGTTTGGCTCCCGCAACAGCGCCAACTTCTTTGTGCGGCTGAAGGATTTTGACCAGCGCGATGCTACGGCTACCGAAGTGGCCAACCGGCTGACGCGCAAAACCAGCCACATCGCCGGAGCGCAGATGTTTCTGATGGCGGCGCAGGATCTGCACATTGGCGGACGCAGCGCTAACGCGACGTATCAGTACAGCCTGCAGGCGGACGATCTTGATCTGCTGCGGGTCTGGACGCCGAAAGTGCAGGCGGCGCTGGCGGCCATCCCCCAGCTTAACAGCGTGGATTCCGACTCGCAGACCGGCGGTCAGGAGGTGGCGCTGACGATTGACCGTGACCGCGCTACACGACTGAGCGTCAACGTGAAAATGCTGGATACGCTGCTGAACAATGCCTTCAGCCAGCGGCAGATCGCCACGCTCTATCACACTCTGAATCAGTATCACGTGGTGATGTCATTGCAGGATAGCGACACCGCGAATCCGGAGACGCTGCAGCAGCTCTATGTGATTAACGACAGCGGTGACCGCGTGCCGCTCTCTGCCTTTGTCCGCTTCAGCGGCGGCAACGCGCCGTTGTCAGTGGCGCATCAGGGCCAGTCGGCTACCAGCACGGTGGCATTTAACCTCAACGATGGCGTCTCGCTGGAGCAGGCGCAGTTGCTGATTAAACAGGCGATGGCGAAGCTGGGCCTGCCGTCGACTATTCATGCCGGTTTTGCCGGAACTGCAGCGGCCTTTTCACAGCTCACCGCCACTATGCCGTGGCTGATTCTGGCGGCGCTGGCGGCGGTCTATATCGTGCTCGGCGTGCTCTATGAGAGCTACATCCATCCGCTGACCATTCTCTCGACCCTGCCGTCAGCGGGCGTCGGGGCGATGCTACTGCTGCTGCTCACCAACACGCAGCTCACGGTGATCGCGCTGATTGGCATCATTCTGCTGATCGGCATCGTGAAAAAGAACGCCATCATGATGATCGATTTCGCCATCGACGCGGAGCGGCGGCTGGGTATGTCGCCGCAGCAGGCGATCACCCAGGCGTGCCTGATGCGCTTCCGGCCGATCATGATGACCACGCTGGCGGCCTTCTTCGGCGCGTTACCGCTGGCACTGGGCAGCGGCGGTGATGCCGACCTGCGTAGTCCGCTGGGGATCGCTATCGCGGGCGGACTGGCGCTGAGCCAGCTGCTGACGCTGTTTACCACGCCGGTGGTTTATCTTTGGCTCGATCGTCTGGGCCGTACTACTCAACGTCAATGGCGTCGTCTGCGCCATGCGGAATCCTGATTCATGAAACCTCTCATCCCGTTTGTTGTGATGCTGCTGCTGGGTGGCTGTAGCGTCGGTCCCGACTATCAGCGCCCGGCGGTGGCAATGCCGGTTCACTATAAAGAGGCAAGGGGCTGGCAGCAGGCGACGCCGCTGGATGCGCAGAGCAAAGGCGAGTGGTGGGCGGTCTATCATGACGCCACGCTGAGCGGGCTGCTGAGCCAGGTCAGCGTGTCGAATCAGAACGTGGCAACCTATGCCGCGCAGTACCGGCAGGCGCAGGCACTGGCAGCAGAGTCACGCGCAGCGCTGTTTCCCTCGCTGGATTATGACGGCAGCGTGACGCGCAGCGGCAGTCATGCCACCAACAGCAGTGCCCGCACCACCAGCAGCAGCCATCAGGCGGAGCTGAGTGCCAGCTGGGAGCTGGATCTGTGGGGCAAACTACGGCGCACGCTGGAGGAGAACCGCGCCAGCGCCTCGGCCAGCGCGGCGGAACTGGCCAATATCACCCTGAGCGCCCAGTCTGAGCTGGCGCAGGACTATTTCCAGCTGCGCATCATGGATCAGAAAATCGCGCTCTATCAGGAGAGCGTTGACGCGTATCAGCGCTACCTGAAAGTGATTAACAGCCAGTATCAGGCGGGTACCGCGTCGCGTGCCACGCTGGCCCAGGCGCAGCTGCAGCTGGAGAGCGCCAGCGCGTCGGCGCAGGATTACCAGTGGCAGCGCGCGCAGATGGAGCACGCCATTGCGCTGCTGGTCGGCAAAGCCCCCGCCGACTTTAGCCTGACCGCCGCGCCGCTGACGGCCTCGCTGCCCGCGATTCCGGCGGGCCTGCCGGCCGGACTGTTGCAGCGCCGTCCCGACATCGCCTACGCCGAACGTAACATGGCCGCCGCCAATGCCGCAGTGGGTGTGGCGGTGGCCGGTTACTATCCTGACCTGACCCTCAGCGCCAGCGGGGGCGTCAGCGCTTCCGTGCTGCATTCGCTGTTCTCGCTGCCGAACCGCGTCTGGTCGCTGGGGCCGGCGCTGAGCGGCACGCTGTTCGATGCGGGTGCGAACTCTGCGAAAGTCGATCAGGCGCGGGCGAGCTGGGATGCCAGCGTCGCCACCTATCGTCAGACGGTACTGACTGCGATGCAGGAGGTGGAAGATAAGCTGGTGGAGCTGAACACGCTGCAGGGCGAAATCGCCGCGCAGCAGCGCGCCACCGACGCGGCGCAGACCTCGGCGCGGGTGACGCGTCTGCAGTATGAGTCGGGCATGATTACCTACCTGGATGTGGCGACGACAGAGAACAGCAGCCTCAGTGCACAGCAGAGTTTGCTGACGCTGCAGAGCACGCAGTGGGTCAGCAGCGTGGCGCTGATTGCCGCGCTGGGCGGAGGCTGGCAGGCCCCCTGAAACGGCCTCAGATTACCGATAATTCGGTTGTCGAACCGCGTCAAATCCTGCATCGTGAGGGCTATTTTTCACGATGCTAAGGAGCTGGCATGGCTTTCAAACTTTTACGCCTGTTATTTCGCCTGTTATGGCGGGTCGAACTGCGGGGCGACGTCGCCGAACTGCATAAGCAGAAGGTATTGATTACACCGAACCATATGTCGTTTCTCGACGGCATGCTGCTGGCGCTGTTTCTGCCCATCAGGCCGGTGTTTGCCGTTTACTCGACCATCAGCGAAAGCTGGTTTATGCGTCTGGCGAAACCCTTTATCGACTTTGTGCCGCTGGATCCGACCCGGCCTATGGCGCTGAAACAGCTGGTCAGGCTGATCGACACCGGCCGTCCGGTGGTGATCTTCCCGGAAGGACGCATTACCGTCACCGGCTCGCTGATGAAGATCTACAGCGGTGCGGGCTTTGTCGCGGCGCGTTCAGGCGCAAACGTCGTGCCCATGCGCATCGAAGGCGCCGAATACACGCCGTTTGGTCGTCTGGCGGGCGTGTTTAAACGTCGCCTGTTCCCGCGCATTACCCTGACCGTTCTGCCCGCTACCCGCATTCCGATGCCAGAGGCGAAACGGGCGCGCGATCGGCGTGTGCTGGCCGGTGAGCATCTGCACCATGTGATGATGGAAGCGCGCATGGCGGTACGTCCGCGTGAAACCCTGTTTGAGGCGTTTCTGGCGGCGCGCACCCGTTATGGCGCGTTTAAGCGCTGCATTGAAGATGTCAATTTCAAGCCCGACAGCTACAACGGACTGCTGAAGAAGTCGCTCGGCGTGGGCCGTATTCTGGAGCGCTACAGCCAGCCCCGTGAAGTGGTGGGGCTGCTGCTGCCGAATGCCACCGTGACGGCAGCGGCGATTTTCGGGGCCACCCTGCGAGGGCGCGTTCCGGCCATGCTTAACTACAGTGCGGGCGTTAACGGCATGCGGGCAGCACTGACCGCCGCGCAGATTAAAACCGTCTTCACGTCGCGCCAGTTCCTGGACAAAGGCAATCTGTGGCATCTGCCGCAGGGGCTGGACGATGTGCAGTGGATCTATCTGGAAGATCTGAAAGATACCGTCACGGGCAAGGACAAGCTGTGGATCCTCGCGCATCTGCTGATGCCACATCGCGCCCAGCTGCCTCAGCAGCCGGAAGATGCCGCGATGGTGCTGTTTACCTCCGGCTCTGAAGGCAACCCCAAAGGCGTGGTGCATTCGCACAAAAGCCTGCTGGCGAACGTCGAACAGATCCGCACTATCGCCGACTTCACCCCGCGCGACCGCTTTATGTCGGCGCTGCCGCTGTTCCATGCGTTCGGTCTGACCGTCGGGCTGTTTACGCCGCTGATGACCGGCGCACAGGTCTTCCTCTATCCCAGCCCGCTGCACTATCGCATCGTGCCGGAGCTGGTGTATGACCGTAACTGCACCGTGCTGTTTGGCACCTCAACCTTCCTGGGTAACTACGCACGCTTTGCCGCACCGTATGATTTTGCCCGCCTGCGCTATGTGGTTGCCGGTGCGGAGAAGCTGCAGGAGAACACCCGTCAGCTCTACATCGAGAAGTATGGCATTCGCATTCTCGAAGGCTATGGCGTCACCGAGTGCGCGCCGGTCGTGGCGATTAACGTGCCGATGGCGGCGAAGACGCACACCGTGGGACGCATTCTGCCGGGCATGGATTCACGACTGATGTCGGTGCCGGGCATTGAGCACGGCGGACGTCTGCAACTGCGCGGGCCAAACGTGATGAAGGGCTATCTGCGGGTCGAAAATCCTGGCGTGCTGGAAGCACCGGCCGCCGACGATGGCGAAGGCAATCTGGAAGCAGGCTGGTATGACACCGGTGATATCGTCAGCTTTGATGAAGGCGGTTTCTGCCAGATTCAGGGGCGTGCGAAACGCTTTGCGAAGATTGCGGGTGAGATGGTGTCACTGGAGATCGTCGAGCAGATCGCCCTCAAGGCGTCGCCGGAGAAACAACACGCCGCTTCGCTGCGCCCGGATGGTCAGCGCGGTGAGGCACTGGTGCTGTTCACCACCGATGCTGAGCTGGCGCGCGACAGGCTGCAGAAAGCGGCCCGTGAACTGGGTGCGCCAGAGCTGGCACTGCCGCGTGACATCCGTGTCATGAAGCAGCTGCCGCAGCTGGGCAGCGGTAAACCTGATTACGTCACGCTGAAAAAAATGGCGGAAGAGGAGCAGGCATGAGCCTTGATCGTAACGCGCCGCTGATGTCGCGCGGCATGATTGCCGTGATTATCGCCCAGTTTTTTTCGGCCTTTGGCGATAACGCGCTGCTGTTTGCCACGCTGGCGGTGCTGAAAAGCCAGTTCTATCCCGAGTGGAGCCAGCCGGTATTACAGATGCTGTTTGTTGCGGCCTACATTCTGCTGGCGCCGTTTGTCGGTCAGGTGGCGGACAGCATGGCGAAAGGGCGGGTGATGATGCTCGCCAACAGCCTGAAGCTGCTGGGCGCGCTGGTGATCTGCTTCGGTTTCAATCCCTTCATCGGCTATACCCTGGTGGGCGCGGGCGCAGCGGCCTACTCTCCAGCCAAATATGGCATCCTCGGTGAAATCACCCACGGCGAGAAGCTGGTGAAAGCTAACGGGCTGATGGAGGCCTCAACCATTGCCGCGATTCTGCTGGGTTCGGTGGCGGGCGGGATGCTGGCCGACTGGCATATTCTGGCGGCGCTGGGGATCTGTGCGCTGACCTATGGCATCGCGGTGGTGGCGAACCTGTTTATCCCGAAACTTCAGGCCGCACGGCCAGGCCAGAGCTGGCAGTTTGGCGTGATGACGCGCAGCTTTTTCAGTGCCGCCAGGCTGCTGTGGCGTGATGCGGAAACCCGCTTCTCGCTGCTCGGCACCAGTCTGTTCTGGGGCGCAGGCGTGACGCTGCGTTTCCTGCTGGTTCTCTGGGTGCCGGTGGCGCTGGGCATCAATGACAACACCACGCCAACCACGCTGAATGCCATGGTGGCGATCGGCATCGTGATTGGCGCGGCAGCGGCGGCGAAGCTGGTGACGCTGGAGACCGTGCGTCGCTGTATGCCGGCTGGCGTGCTGATTGGCGTGATGGTGGTGGTCTTCGCGCTGCAGCACTCTCTGATGAATGCGTATTTAGTGCTGATGCTGATAGGTGCGCTGGGCGGTTTCTTTGTGGTGCCGCTGAATGCGCTGCTGCAGGCGCGGGGCAAAGAGAGCGTCGGTTCAGGTAATGCGATTGCCGTGCAGAATCTGGGTGAGAACAGCGCCATGCTGATCATGCTGGGACTCTATATGCTGGCGATTAAGGCGGGAGCACCTGCGGTGGCGACGGGCGTCGGTTTTGGCGTGCTGTTTGCGCTGGCGATTACGGTGCTGTGGCTGTGGCGACCGGCTAAGCGGTAAGTGATTCACCGCCTCTCTCCGGCATCGGTGGAGAGAGGCGGGCGTACCCTTTCACAACGGACGTGATTAGCGCCGGTTAGCGGCGGATGGCAATCGCTTCGATTTCGATTTTCACATCTTTTGGCAGACGCGCTACTTCGACACACGAACGCGCCGGGAAGTTAGCCTCATGCTCGGTGAAAAACGCCTCATACGTCGCGTTGACCGTGGCGAAATCATTTAAGTCCTTCACAAACACCGTGGTCTTCACGATGTCGCCAACCTTCAGACCCGCGGCTTCAACAATCGCCTTCACATTTTCCAGTGACTGACGCGCCTGTGCGGCAACGTCATCTGCCACCTGGCCCGTCGCCGGATCAACAGGAATCTGACCCGAGGTGATGATCATGCTGCCCAGATCCACGCCCTGAACATAGGGGCCGATAGCGGCAGGGGCTTTTGCAGTACTGATTTCACGAGACATCATTGCTCCTTTGATTATGTCGTCAGGCGGCGATGCCGCCGGTGCTGCCCATTATAGAGTCGGGCAGGGCGATTACCAGTGACCCAGCACCACATGCCGGGCGAACTCTTTCTCGCAATATTTGCACTTCAGATGCACATCGTCGGCGCGCTGCTTCACGGCAAAGCTGGAGAAGACCGGCTCGCTGCGGCTGATGCAGTTGCTGTTGGGGCAGGTCAGCACCCGTTCAACGTGATCCGGCAGCGTCGGGGCGATCTTCGCCACCACTTCATAGTCGTCGATACGGTTAACCGTGGCATGAGGCGCATAGACCGCCAGCTGATTGACCTGATCGTCAGTGAGAAAGGTGTTCTCAATCTTGATCAGATCTTTGCGGCCCATCTCGCCCGAGGGCAGATTCAGACCGATGGTGATGCGCTGATCGGTTTCGGTCAGCCGGAACAGGGAGAGCAATTTAAAGCCGATCTGCGCCGGAATATGGTCGATGACCGTGCCGCGCTTGATCGCTTCGACCTGCAGTTTGTTGTCCTGCGTCATGGGGGTTCTCCTTACAGGGCGAGTTCGCTGTTTAAAACCAGTGCCAGCAGAGCCTGGCGTGCATAGATGCCGTTACCCGCCTGCTGGAAATACCAGGCGTAAGGGGTTTTATCGACATCGGTGGTGATCTCGTCGATGCGCGGCAGCGGGTGCAGCACCTTCATGTTGTCGCGTGCTGTACTCAGATCGGCGGCGCGCAGAATGAACTGCGCTTTGACGTTGGCATATTCGGACGGATCGAGCCGCTCTTTCTGCACCCGTGTCATGTAGAGGATATCGAGCTGCGGCATCACCTCTTCAAAGCTGTCATGCCGTGACCAGGCGATGTTCTTCTCATCCAGCATGTCGGTGATATAAGCCGGCATCGCCAGCGCATCGGGTGCGATGAAGAAGAAGCGGTTGCCATCAAATTTCGCCAGCGCCTGCGTCAGAGAATGCACGGTGCGGCCATACTTCAGGTCGCCGACCATCGCCACATTCAGCTGACCAAGGCGGCCCTGCGTCTCCTGTATCGTGAAGAGATCGAGCAGCGTCTGGGTCGGATGCTGGTTCGCGCCGTCACCGGCGTTGAGAATCGGGATTCCGCCGGAGAACTCGGTCGCCAGCCGCGCCGCGCCTTCCTGCGGATGACGCATCACGATTGCATCGACGTAGGTACTGATCACTGAAATGGTGTCAGCCAGGGTTTCGCCTTTCTTGCCCAGCGAGGTATTACTGCCGTCGGCAAAGCCCACCGCTGACGCGCCAAGACGATGAATCGCGGTTTCAAACGACAGGCGGGTACGGGTCGAGGCCTCAAAGAAGCAGCTGGCGATCACCTTGTGCTTCAGCAGTTCCGGCTGCGGATGGGCTTTAAGCTTTGCGGCGGTGTCCAGTGCCAGTTCCAGCTCTTCACGACTGAGGTCGTTGATTGAAATAATGTGCTTGCGATATAGCGGGTTAGGCATAGCTCTCTCCTCTGCGCGGCCGGATTGCGGACAAAAAAAAGCCCCTGCTTAAGGGGCTTTTTTAAGATCGGGTCGATGACCGAAAGAAACAGCAGCACCGCCTGCGGTCAGGCGTGATTGAGCGTCAAATTGTCCGCTGAGCTTTAGCATATTTCCTCCGGCAAATTGGGCCGCATTATACCCGTTCGCGGGGGAGCAGCAAGAGGAAAACGTTTGCGCCTCTGTAGCGGATCGGTCAGCGCTGGCCCAGCGTGGCGACCATTACCGCTTTGATGGTGTGCATCCGGTTCTCGGCCTGGTCGAACACAATGCTGTGGGGTGACTCAAACACCTCGTTGCTGACTTCCATGCCGTTGGGCAGATCGTACTGCTCTGCCATCTGCTGCCCCAGCGTGGTCTGATCGTCGTGGAAAGCGGGCAGGCAGTGCAGGAATTTAACCTGCGGATTGCCGGTCAGATCGAGCATCGCGCGGTTGACCTGATAGTCACGCAGCAGGGCGATACGTTCGGCCCAGACTTCTTTGGCTTCGCCCATCGACACCCACACATCGGTGTAGATAAAGTCAGCGCCTTTCACACCATCGGCAATATTTTCGGTCAGGGTGATTTTGCCGCCGGTCTGCTGCGCCGCTTCGCGGCACTGCGCCACCAGTTCGTCCTCTGGCCAGCAGCTCTTCGGTGCCACCAGACGCAGATCCAGACCCACCTGGGCGGCGGCTTCCAGCATGGTGTTACCCATGTTGTTGCGCGCATCGCCAACATAAACCAGCGTCATCTCGCTGAGCTTTTTGCCCGGCAGATGCTCCTGCATGGTCAGCAGGTCGGCCAGCAGCTGAGTCGGGTGAAACTCGGTGGTCAGACCGTTCCACACAGGAACCCCTGCATGTTCCGCCAGCGTCTCCACCAGTTCCTGACCGTAACCGCGATACTGAATGCCATCGTACATCCGGCCCAGCACCCGCGCGGTGTCGCGCATCGACTCTTTATGGCCGATCTGACTGCCACTCGGGCCGAGATAGGTGACGTTCGCACCCTGATCGTAAGCGGCAACTTCGAAAGAGCATCGGGTACGGGTCGAGTCTTTTTCGAAGATGAGCGCGATGTTTTTACCTTTCAGATACTGCACTTCGCTGGCGCTTTTTTTAGCCTGTTTTAACTCAGCGGAAAGGGAGAGAAGGTGATTAATTTCGGCGGGGGTAAAATCCAGAAGCCTGAGGAAATGGCGTTGATACAGCTGACTCATACAACACTCCGGTAATCATCAAAATGAATTAAAATTCAATTTAACCGTATGAATATGCATTTTCAAGTGTAAGGCTAATAAACTTTTCGTTTTGTGTAGTGGCGCGACAGGCAGTGTGGGAAAATAATTGATTATTGCCGAACTCAGAGAGGACATCGTCATGGCATATGAAGCATTACTGGAAGAGCAGCAGGAAGAGACGCGGCAGATTATCGAAGAGCTGCTGGAGGATGGCAGCGATCCTGATGCGCTCTACACCATCGAGCACCATCTCTCCTGCAATAATTTTGATTCTCTGGAAAAAGCCGCCGTTGACGCCTTCAAGCTGGGTTACGAAGTGACCGAGCCGGAAGAGCTGGAGCTGGAAGATGGCACCACCGTCATGTGCGTCGATATCATCAGCGAATCTGCGCTGAAGCCTGAACTGATCGATGTGCAGGTTGAGCAGCTGGTGAATCTGATTGGTAAGTACAACGTCGATTACGACGGCTGGGGCACCTATTTTGAAGATCCTGATGCCGAAGATGAAGAGGAAGGTGACGACGCCATCGAAGATGAAGACGATGATGGTATTCGCCACTAAGTAGCCGGGGCGGAGAGTTCTCCGCCTGTCACTTCTGCCACACCTTTTGACATCATGAACTACGCACCCTTACTCGAACCGATCTATCAGTTTCTGCACTGCCGTACGCCACAGGCCTGGATTGATGAGGCGCGCAAACCGGAAAATCTGACCCTGCTGTTAACCGACCATCTGGTGTGCGAGCTTAAGGCCGCGCAGACTGCGGTGTGGCTGATCCGCAAATATGTGGCCGACAAACCCAGCGGCGATGCCATTCTGGCGTGGCTGAAACCCTATGAAGATTTTATCTTCCGCGAAGATGGCGACAGCGACTTTATCAACGCCCATAAGAACCTGACGAAACGCATCATCGTGCGTAATGCGCTGCCCTGGGCGGATGAGCTGGTGGAGAAGATGGTGCTGCTGATTAAAGAGGAGCTGCATCACTTCTATCAGGTATGGGAAATTATGCAGTCGCGCGGGCTGGTCTATCAGAAGATCACCGCCAGCCGTTATGCCAAATCGCTGCTGCGTGAAGTCACCACGCATGAGCCGGAAACGCTGGTGGATAAGCTGATTTGTGGCGCGTATATCGAGGCGCGCTCCTGCGAGCGCTTCGCCAGTCTGGCCCCCTTCCTTGATGATGAACTGGCGAAGTTCTATCTGTCGCTGCTGCGCTCAGAGGCGCGGCATTATCAGGACTATCTGACCCTGGCGACGCAGATCGCCGGCAAAGATATCACGCCAAGGGTGCAGGCGATTGGGGTTACAGAAGGGCGCTTAATCAGCGAACCCGACAGTGAGTTACGTTTTCACAGCGGCGTGCCGATGTGGCGGGTCTGATCGGTGACACCCTTTTCAGGGTGTCTTCTCCCTGTTTCCCTTTCCCCTTTCTGTTTTGCCTTCTCTGATTTAAATAAACGCCTGTGTAACGGGGTGTTGTAATCCATTATCGCTGATATCCCTTTTTTTGTGCCGCCTATCACATAAGTTATTTTCCGTGCTGTCTTTCCCTCCGTAATTAAATATATTCCCGGCAGTGATATGGGATTGTTATTTTCAAGCAAAACCCGGCTCATGACCTTTTTCATTAAGAGGTTATGCGCCGGGTTTTTTATTTTAACGTTAATTTTCAGATCTCTTTTTGTAGTGCTTTTTAATGTCTCAGGGAGGATGTGAAAATGAAAGAGGCTCTTTTTATTCTGCTATTTGCTTCGCTCTATTTAAACGCTTTTCATTCAAAGGCCGCAATTTCTGACGCCCAGGCTCCGCTGGCTAAAAACAGGCTCTGGCAGGATGCGCAGGTCGATATAAAACTGCGCAACTACTGGAAATACCTTAAGGAAGACGAAGCCCAGCCTGTCACGGTTCACAATGCCTGGGGACAGGCGGTTACGCTGGATTTTCAGTCAGGTTATCTGTGGGATCGCTTAGGGTTCGATGCCACCTATATCGGGGCCATTAAGCTGGGCGCTAGCGACTTCTTTTCAACGCGCGGGCTGCTTTATGACAGCGGCGGCAACATGGAAAAACGGGACGCTCATGGCTTCAGTAAATTTGGTCAGCGCTATCTCAAACTGAAGCTGGGCAATGCCGCGTATGGCTTTAACGCAAAGGCAGGATGGCAGGAGTTAAAAAATTTCGGCGTGCTGACCTCGACCCACCGTCTGTCGCGCAACAGCTATGCCGGTTACAGCGGGATAGTGAACGGCGGAAATATGCAGCTGGCGCTGGGGGTGTTTAACAAAACCATCCGGCACGATTCGGCCAAAACCCTCTCACTGCAAACGCAGTCCGGCCAGAAAGTTGATGCCATTTATACCGGGGCTCTGAATTATAAAGATCAACAGAGGGCGATCACGTACGCATTCGGCGAAGCCAGACACTATCAGCGTCGCCATCTGATTGAGGCTGCCTATACATTCTCTCCGCGCTGGCGGTTGGCCTCGCAGATTTATGGCAGTCAGGGGCTGGAGAATTATAAGAGCATGCCTGCCAGCAAAAAAACCTTTGATACACAGGCCTGGCACTACGTGGGTGAAGTCCGGCGGACGCAGGGTGACTGGGCGCAGACTTTTGCTGCGGCCTGGACATCGGCACCTAAGACAAACGCAGTCGGATATTATGCCCGCCCGTTAACTAAAAACACCCGGGGGCGTTTCAATTCTCTGACTTCTGTCGGAAAGGATTATACCCGTGATAAAGAGCTGGCTCTGGTTTCATTAAGTCAGTATCAGATTTCACCAGGGATAAATAGCGGAATACAGTTCAATTATGGTCAGTTTCATTATCGTAACAACCGGGTGCGAACCGGCGAAGTTTCCTTAATTAACCGGTTCAGTAACTGGCATCCGGATTTTAAAAACATGACGGTTTCAACACTGCTGGGTTATGGCTGGTCATATAAAAATAGCAAGTCGACGCCACAATTAAATGCCCGTGGGAAATACATGCGCTCGGATAGCCTCTCTGCTGAGGTTTCGATCGAATATAAATTCGATCTGTTTAATTAGGAGAATAAAATGAGAAGCTTTATTAAATTTCTGTTTTTGACAGCCGCGATAAGCGGGACTTTTTCGGACGGTGCCTGGGCAGCGGACGTTAATCTGTATGTCACCCGGCATGGAAAAACGATGTTCAATACGGTGCACCGCGCACAGGGATGGTCCGATACGCCGCTGACGGCCTCTGGCGCGGCGGTCGCAGAGCAGCTGGGGCGAGGCCTGCAGCCGCTTACGTTCATCGCCGCCTGGTCCAGCGATGCGGGCAGAGCAAGAGAGACGGCACAGCTGGCGATGAAGACGTGGAGCAACGCACCGGTGCTCAACGAGCACAAAGGTTTACGGGAAGTCTGTTTTGGACTGTATGAAGGCGACCTGGATAAAAATATGATTAGTGCCGCAGCGCCTGAAGCGGGCTATGCCTCGGATAAAGCACTTCTTAACGCGCTAGGTGAGGGCAAAATTCACGTCGATGGCATTATTGATGCGATTCACCGGGCCGAAGCGTCCGGCACCTCCTCGCTGGCGGGCATCACATCTTCCGGGCAGGCCGAAAACTATCAGCAGGTCGCAAACCGCATGCTCGACAGTATCACAGACATTGCTAAGCAGGCGCAGCAGCAGGGCGGTGGCAATGTTCTGGTGGTCAGCCACGGCATGGCGATCGCCTCCCTGCTCCAGGCGCTTGGCGATACGTCGTTAACGCAGCCGCTCAGCAATGCCAGCGTGACACTGCTGCGCTACACCGATAGCGGAGAGTTTGTGATCGAGGCCGTCAATGACATGCGCTACGTCGAGCGCGGCTTATAGCGTTCTGAGCATCCGCACTTCGCAGTCGACGTGGCCGGTGCAGCCCATCGCGCTGTCGATATGTTCAAAGCCCAGCGACTCATACAGTTTAACGGCTCGCGTCAGGCTGGCGGTGGTTTCCAGATAGCAGCGACGGAAGCCGTGGCTGCGGGCATGCTCCATCGCCCGCAGCGCCAGTTCGCGCGCCAGACCCTGACCGCGCACTTCTGGCAGAAAGTACATCTTTTGCAGTTCGCAGATATCGGGCGCGCTGCAGGCGAGTGGTGCCACACCGCCGCCGCCCACCACCTTGCCCTGATACTCAACAATCCAGTAGGCGCTCTGTTCGGCACTATAGAGTTCAAACAGCTGGTCGAGCTGCGGATCGGAGACGGTATAGCCCTTGTCAGCCGTCAGGCCGAACTCGGCGGAAACGTCACGGATCACCCGGGCAATATGCGGGTTATCGGCGGCAGTAATTGGCCGCACCTGGAGGTCAAAACGCGGGGTAGCGCTGGTCGTCATCATCTCTTCCGGATTTGTACGAGGTCAATAAAAAAGCCGGGCAAGCCCGGCTTTATGAATAAGCTGTCAGCTAAGACGCTTACAATGCCGCAATGACGGCCTGCTGTTCAATCAGTTTTGCTTTTGACTGTTGCAGGTCTGCCACGCGTTCGCGCTCTTTCGCCACGACCGCTTCCGGCGCACGCGAAACAAAGCCTTCGTTCGCCAGTTTGGTCTCGATCTTCTCGATTTCCACATCCAGCTTAACCAGCTCTTTCGCCAGACGCTCCAGCTCGGCGGTTTTATCCACCAGATCCGCCATCGGGATCAGCAGCTCTGCGCCTTCAACCAGTTTGGTCACCGACACCGGGCCTTTCTCGCCCGCAGGCAGAATGGTCAGGCTTTCCAGACGCGCCAGGCGAGACAGGAAGTTGCGGTTAGCTTCAACGCGACGCAGCGCCGCAGGCGAGCAGTCACGCAGCAGCACATCCAGTGGCTTGCTCAGCGCGATGTTCATCTCGGCACGGATATTACGCACCGCGACGATCGCCTGTTTCATCCACTCAATATCCGCTTTCGCTTCGGCATCTTCTTTCGCCGCATCGTACTGCGGGAAAGGCTGCAGCATGATGGTGTCGTCGCTGATATTTTTCAGTCCCTTCACGCGCTGCCAGATGGTTTCAGTGATAAACGGAATGATCGGATGCGCCAGACGCAGCAGCGCTTCCAGCACGTGAACCAGCGTATGGCGGGTGCCACGCAGTTCAGATTCACTGCCGCTGTTCATAACCGGCTTGGTCAGCTCCAGATACCAGTCGCAGAACTGGTTCCAGGTGAAGTCATACAGCAGGTTAGCCGCGATATCGAAACGATAGCTATCCAGCGCTTCACGGTACGCTTTCACCGTGTGGTTGAACTCGGTCAGAATCCAGCGATCCGCCAGCGACAGCGTCATTTCGCCGCCATTCTGTCCGCAATCCTGGTCTTCGGTGTTCATCAGCACAAAGCGGCTGGCGTTCCACAGCTTGTTACAGAAGTTGCGATACCCTTCCAGGCGCTTCATGTCCCAGTTGATGTCACGACCGGTTGAGGCCAGCGCCGCCAGGGTGAAGCGCAGCGCATCGGTGCCTGATGGCTCGATGCCGTCCGGGAACTGCTTCTCGGTACGTTTGCGGATCTTCTCAGCCAGCTGTGGCTGCATCATGTTGCCGGTGCGTTTTTCCAGCAGCGCTTCCAGCGAAATGCCGTCGACCATATCCAGTGGGTCAATCACGTTGCCCTTGGATTTCGACATCTTCTGACCTTCTTCATCACGGATCAGACCGGTCATGTAGACGGTTTTAAACGGCACCTGCGGTTTGCCGTTTTCATCTTTGATGAAGTGCATGGTCAGCATGATCATGCGGGCAATCCAGAAGAAGATGATGTCGAAGCCGCTGACCAGCACGCTGGTCGGATGGAAGGTACGCAGCGCTTCGGTGTTTTCCGGCCAACCCAGGGTGGAGAAGGTCCACAGACCGGATGAGAACCAGGTATCCAGCACGTCGTCATCCTGACGCAGCGCCACATCGGCGGCCAGGTTGTTCTCAGCGCGGACTTCCTCTTCGGTACGGCCAACGTAGACGTTACCGTTGTCGTCATACCAGGCCGGGATGCGGTGACCCCACCAGAGCTGACGGGAAATACACCAGTCCTGAATATCACGCATCCAGGAGAAGTACATGTTTTCATACTGCTTCGGCACGAACTGGATGTCGCCATTCTCAACGGCTTCAACCGCCACTTTCGCCAGCGGCGCGGTACGCACATACCACTGGTCGGTCAGCATCGGCTCGATAACCACACCGCCACGGTCGCCGTAAGGTACGGTCAGGTCGTGCGGTTTGATCTCTTCAAGCAGACCCAGTTCATCGACGGCGGCGACAATCGCTTTACGCGCGGCAAAGCGCTCCATGTGCTGGAAAGCAGCCGGGATCTCATCGGAACAGGCATCGCTGGCTTCGCCGTTGGTGTCATACACCTGAGCGCGGTCGCGGATATCACCGTCGAAGGTCAGAATGTTGATCATTGGCAGTTTGTGACGACGACCGACTTCGTAGTCGTTGAAGTCATGCGCCGGGGTGATCTTGACGCAGCCGGTGCCTTTTTCCATGTCGGCATGTTCATCGCCCACGATCGGAATCAGACGACCCACCAGCGGCAGCATTACAAATTTGCCGATCAGATCTTTATAACGTGGATCTTCCGGGTTAACCGCCACGCCGGTATCACCCAGCAGGGTTTCCGGACGGGTAGTGGCGACCACCAGGTAATCTTTGCCGTCAGCGGTTTTTGCGCCGTCAGCCAGCGGATAGCGGATATGCCACATTGAGCCTTTGCTCTCGCGGTTTTCCACTTCCAGATCGGAGATCGCCGTGCGCAGCTTAGGATCCCAGTTTACCAGGCGCTTGCCACGGTAGATCAGGTTCTCTTTATAGAGGCGAACAAACACTTCTTTAACGGCATTGGAGAGGCCATCGTCCATGGTGAAGCGCTCGCGCTCCCAGTCGACGGAGTTACCCAGACGGCGCATCTGACGGGTAATGGTGCCGCCAGATTCTGCTTTCCACTGCCAGATTTTGTCGATGAATGCATCGCGGCCATAGTCCTGGCGCGTTTTGCCTTCTTCAGCCGCAATTTTGCGCTCAACCACCATCTGCGTGGCGATGCCCGCGTGGTCAGTACCCGCCTGCCACAGGGTATTTTTCCCCTGCATGCGCTGGTAACGGATCATGGTGTCCATGATGGTTTGCTGGAAGGCGTGACCCATGTGCAAGCTACCGGTGACGTTCGGCGGCGGGATCATGATGCAAAAGCTTTCCTGGCTGGTATCGCCATTCGGTTTGAAGTAGCCCTGCTTTTCCCAATGCTCGTAAAGCGGCTGCTCGATATCTTGCGGGTTATATGTCTTTTCCATTTCTGCTATGTCGTTTGCGGCTGTGGTGGCGCTGCCGTATTCAATTGGAATCCAACGCTGCGATACGCTTTATAGCGGTCGCGCGCCAGTTGTTTGAGAGCGTCTTCGTAAGGAACGAAGTCTATCACTTCATGGAAAGCAGTAGCAAAATCTGCGAAGTGGGGCAGCAGGCTAATCAGCAGGTCGCGCTGTGAACTGCCGCGACGCTGAGGCCAGGCCAGCTCGACCGGCGCACCGTAGCGCGGGCCTTCGCCCGCCAGGTTGTGCGGCACGAAGGCGTTTGCCGGTCGTTGCCACAGCGCTTCGTCAAGACGAATGGCTTGCTGTTCATCTTCGCAGGCAATCAACACCCGCTTTCCGGCCCGCCAGCGTGTTTCCGCCAGATTGCACACCAGCGCTTCAACGGCGCTAAGGCCATCGCTCGGGGCATCGGTTTCCAGCACGTAGAAGGTTGCGTTTTTCATCGGTTAGCTCATCAGAAGATCAAGGGCGGATTCAGATCCGCCCTTGCTGTCAGAAAAGAGGGCGCTTAGTCGTCGCCGTTCAATCCTGCCCGATTCAACAGAAACTGCGACAGCATCGGCACCGGACGTCCGGTGGCGCCTTTGGCCTTGCCGGAACGCCAGGCGGTACCGGCGATATCCAGGTGTGCCCAGTTATATTTGCGGGCAAAGCGTGCCAGGAAGCAGGCGGCGGTAATCGCGCCGCCAGGACGGCCACCAATGTTCGCCATATCGGCAAAGTTGGACTCCAGCTGCTCCTGGAACTCATCCGCCATCGGCAGACGCCAGGCGCGATCGCCTGACTGCTCCGAGGCGCTGATCAGCTCATGCGCCAGCGGATTGTGGTTCGACAGCAGACCGCTGATGTGATGACCCAGCGCAATCACGCAGGCCCCGGTCAGCGTTGCCACGTCAATCACCACTTCCGGATCAAAACGTTCAACGTAGGTCAGCGCATCGCACAGCACCAGGCGGCCTTCGGCGTCGGTATTCAGGACTTCAACCGTCTGGCCAGACATGGTGGTCAGCACATCGCCCGGACGCATTGAGCGGCCATCCGGCATGTTTTCACAGCCCGCCAGCACGCCCACCACGTTCAGTGGCAGATTCAGCTCGGCCACCATGCGCATCACGCCATAGACAGCGGCCGCACCACACATGTCATACTTCATTTCGTCCATGCTGTCGGCAGGCTTGATGGAAATGCCGCCGGAGTCAAAGGTCAGCCCTTTACCCACCAGCACAATCGGCCGCGCTTCAGCGTCCGGATTGCCTTTGTACTCAATGACCGACATCAGCGATTCGTTCTGCGAACCGGCACCGACGGCGAGATAGGCGTTCATGCCCAGCTCTTTCATCTGCTGTTCGCCGATAACGCGGGTGGTCACATTTTTGCTGAAGGCATCGGCCAGCTGGCGCGCCTGTGACGCCAGATAAGCAGCGTTACAGATATTTGGCGGCATGTTGCCGAGATCTTTAGCCGCTTTCATACCGGCAGCGACGGCTAAGCCATGCTGGATCGCCCGTTCACCGCTGGTCAGTTCACGGCGGGTCGGCACGTTAAACACCAGCTTGCGCAGCGGACGACGCGGCTCTGCTTTGTTACTTTTCAGCTGGTCAAAGTTATAGAGCGCCTCTTTTGAGGTTTCCACGGCCTGACGCACTTTCCAGTAGGTATTGCGGCCTTTGACATGCAGTTCGGTCAGGAAGCAGACGGCTTCCATGGAGCCGGTGTCGTTCAGCGTGTTAATGGTTTTCTGAATGACCTGCTTGTACTGGCGTTCATCCAGCTCACGCTCTTTACCGCAGCCAATCAGCAGAATACGCTCAGACAGGATATTTGGCACATGATGCAGCAGCAGTGTCTGGCCCACTTTTCCTTCCAGCTCGCCGCGGCGCAGCAGGGCGCTGATGTAGCCGTCGCTGATTTTATCCAGCTGTTCGGCAATCGGTGACAGACGACGCGGTTCGAAAACGCCAACGACAATGCAGGCACTGCGCTGTTTTTCCGGGCTTCCGCTTTTTACACTGAACTCCATGCACTCTCCTGAATCTTAAAGACAACGGCCGCTGCTGCCGCTAGAATGTAGCGCGCTCATGACCCATTTATTCATCGTCGCAGCATGACATTCTGCCGCTGGAGGTCATAATGAATCAGGGTGACAAGATGTTGTTTTTTCACCACCCGGACGCGTTTTTCATACAAATTTAGCTACGGCG
>Ga0308172_1000803_pt1 | contig 30063 bp, 28 predicted proteins | sample PhyGR2_FD_202134 | JGI IMG/M metagenome (GOLD analysis project Ga0308172, IMG submission 202134) | Phyllosphere microbial communities from UC Gill Tract Community Farm, Albany, California, United States - DLSLSG.R2 | ecosystem: Host-associated > Plants > Phyllosphere > Unclassified | place: USA... | reverse complement strand
CCTCACCCCGACCCTCTCCCACAAGGGGAGAGGGAGCAGAAGAAGGTGCTGGCCTCGCCCGCCGTTCGTGCTCGCGCGCTGGATCTGGGCGTGGACCTGTCGAGCGTGAAGCCCGCCGAGGGCGATCGGGTTCGCCATTCGGATCTCGACGCCTTCCTGCGTTATGGGTCGGGGCAGGGCTATACCCCCGTCCGCACCCCCCGCGCCGACGAGCAGGTTCGCGTCATCGGTATGCGCCGCCGCATCGCCGAGAACATGGCCGCCTCCAAGCGCGCCATCCCCCATTTCACCTATGTCGAGGAAATCGACGTCACCGCGCTGGAGGACACCCGCGCGCAACTGAATGCGGGGCGCGGCAATCGGCCCAAGCTGACCCTGCTGCCGTTGCTGATCGTCGCGATCTGCAAGACGCTGCCCGACTTCCCGATGCTCAACGCGCGCTATGACGACGAGGCGGGCGTCGTGACCCGATTGGGCGCGGTCCATATGGGCATGGCGACCCAGACCCCCGCCGGGCTGATGGTCCCCGTCATCCGAAACGCCGAAAGCCGCAATGTCTGGCAGCTGGCGAGCGAGATCGCGCGGCTGGCCGATGCGGCGCGCACCGGCAGCATCGCCGGGGGCGACATGGGCGGAGGTACGATCACGCTGACCTCGCTCGGGCCGCTCGGCGGGATTGCGACGACGCCGGTCATCAATCGGCCCGAGGTGGCGATCATCGGTCCCAACCGTATCGTCGAGCGGCCGGTCTTCCGCCCCGACGGACGCGGCGGCGAGACGATCGCGCGCGCCAAGCTGATGAACCTGTCGATCAGTTGCGATCACCGCGTCGTCGATGGCTATGACGCGGCAAGCTATGTCCAGGCGCTGAAGCGGTTGCTGGAGACGCCGGTGATGCTGTTCGCGGATTGAGGGTCGATCCGGGGTGAGGGCGGGGCGTGCGCTTCGACTTCGCTCAGCGTGAACGGCTGTGGGTGGTCATCCCACCCCCGTTCAGCCTGCGCGAAGTCGAAAGCCACGCATCACCTCATCCACCGGCCACCCGCCCTGTCCTCGCAGACGGGCGGACGCCAGGGTTGCGCGCCGACCAAGCCTTGCCAACCGCGCCCCCGGCGTGGAACAGGGCGGCATGACGACCGACCATAACGCCCGCACCGGCCTGATGCTCGGCATCGGGGCCTATATCAGCTGGGGCATATTGCCGCTCTATCTCAAGCTGTTGAAGGGCGTGCCCGCGCTTCAGGTGCTGGCCCATCGCATCCTGTGGTCGCTGTTGCTGCTGGCGCTGGTCGTGCTGGTCGTGCGGCGGGGGCGGGCGATCCTGGCGGCGGCGCGGGGGCGTACCCTGTTGCTGCTCTGCGCCAGTGCCGCGCTGATCGCGGTGAACTGGCTCGTCTATATCTGGTCGGTCCAGAACAACCATGTGCTCGAGGCGAGCCTGGGCTATTTCATCAACCCGCTGATCAACGTCGCGCTGGGCGTCGTGCTGCTGGGCGAGCGGATCCGCCGGGGACAGGCGGTGGCGGTCGGCATCGCCGCGCTCGGCGTGGCGGTGCTGGCGATCAGCGGGGGCGGGGCGATCTGGATATCGCTGACGCTGGCATTGTCGTTCGGATTCTATGGCCTGGTCCGCAAGGTCGCCGCGATCGACGCGCTGGGCGGCCTGACGGTCGAGACGCTGCTGCTGGCCGCGCCCGCGCTGGCGGTGCTGGTGCAGGCCAGCGCCACCGGCACGGCGGCGTTCGGGGTGGACCGGCATCTCGACATGCTGCTGATCCTGGCGGGGGCGGTGACTGCAGCGCCGCTGCTGATGTTCGCGGCGGCGGCGCGGCGGCTTCGCTATTCGACCCTGGGGCTGCTGCAATATCTCGCCCCGACATTGCAGTTCGCGCAGGCCGTGTTGCTGTTCGGCGAGCCGCTCAAGCCCGTGCACATCGTCACCTTCTCGCTGATCTGGGCGGGGTGCGCGCTCTATGCCTTTGACAGCGTGCGGGGGAGCCGGACGCCCGTCACCGCCGAGTAAATCGGCTCACCGCCGCCCGCTCTGCAATTTCGCGACCGCGCGCCGCAGCACCCCGCGCGGCGCCACCCGCGTGCTGGCAGCGGTCAGCCGGTTGAGCAGCCCCGACACCATCACCGCCTGGCCCCGGCCGAGCGCATCGAGCCCGTCGCGCACCACCTGGTCCGACGTGCCCGCAAAGCGTTCGAACAGCGGCGTCTGCGCCATGCCCGCGACATCGGCGAACTCGGTCCTGGTCGGCCCCGGACACAGTGCGGTGACGGTCACGCCGCGCCCCTTCACCTCTTCGTGCAGCGCCTCGGAGAAGTGCAGTACGAACGCCTTGCTGGCATAATAGACCGCCATATAGGGCCCCGGTTGAAAGGCGGCGGTGGACGCGACGTTCAGCACCGCCCCCCGCCCGCGCGCCAGCATCGGGGGCAGCAGCGCATGGGTCAGCGCGACGAGCGCACGGGCATTCAGGTCGATCATCCCCAGCTGCGTCGCCAGATCGCCGTCCGCGAAAGGGCCCAGCGCGCCATAACCGGCATTGTTGATCAGCGTATCGATATGCAGGCCGCGATCCGCCACCCCGTCGAGCAAGGTCTTCACCCCCTCCGGCCGTCCCAGATCGGCGGAGACGACATGTATCTCCACCCCCGGTCGCTGCCCCAGCTCCTGCGCCAGCGCGGCCAGCCGGTCGGTGCGCCGGGCGGTCAGGACCAGGGTCACCGGCTTCTTCGCCAGCGCGCGCGCGAAATCCGCGCCCAGCCCGGCCGATGCGCCGGTAATCAGGATGGTGTCGGTCATGGCCGCCTCCCAAATCGCGCGGCCGTCCTTATCCGTTCAGCCAGCCGCCGGTGAATCCCGCCCTTTGCAATCCACGCCGCAGGTGCGGGTTCCGTCGCATCGTCTTCCAGATCAGGCCGGTGCGGTGATTCTCGATCATCGCGACGATCGGGCCCTGGTCGATGCCCAGATAATCCTTGTCGACCCAGCCGATGCCGGGGACGATCTCGCCATGTTTGAGCGGCTCGGGCGGGTTGGTCAGCGTCGGGTTGAACGCATCGAGAAAGCCGTATTTGCCGTAGATGCCCTGCCCATAGCGGTCGTGCATCGCCTGCACCGCCGGGATCGCGATGTCGGGAGCGAAGGGGATGGACGCGGCGGCGGCCGTGGGCGCCAGCGTGCCGTCGTCGCGCTCGCCCGGCCCGCGCGCCGAATAGCTGTAGAATTCGCGCGGCAACCCGTCGATCGTCTGGATGAAGTCGCCCGGCCCGTCGCACGCGGTCAGCCCCCAGATGTCTGCGCCATAGCCGCGCCAATGGCCCGGATTCTCGATGGCATAGCGTTGCTGGGCATAGGTGGCCCGGCGGCTATTCTCGAAATAGTCGATGCCCTTGCCCGCCATATAGCCGTCGCGGATGCCTTTGAAATCGACCCAGACATGGCTGTACTGGTGGCCGAACAGCGGCGCGAAGTGGAGATGCGGCTGGCCCCAGCGATCCGACCAGCTCGGCTCGAACCGGCTGGACCAGGCCTGCCACGTCCCCTCCGGCAGCGGATGGGTGGGGGAGCCCAGCGCCAGCAGATAGAGCAGCATCCCCTCATTATAGGCGTCCCAGTCGGACTTGATGAACCCCGTCTCCGGGTGCCAGCCCATCGACAACAGGGGGGCACGCGGGGTGATCCAGGTCCAGTCGACCGCGCCGTAGATCCGGTCGGCGAGCGCGCGGATGCGGACCTCGTCGGGATGATCGCCGTCGAACCAGCTCTGCGCGAACAGCACGCCGCCCAGCAGCAGCGCGGTGTCGACCGTCGACAGCTCGCACCGGGCGAAGCGCTGTCCCTTGGTGACGCCCAGGAAATGGTAGAAGAAGCCCTTATAGCCGCTGAACCCCGTCTCACCCGGCCCCTGCGGCGCATCGGCGAAGAATTGCAGCGTGGTCAGCGTGCGAAGCCGCGCCTCCTCGCGGGTGATCCAGCCATTGACGACGCCGACCGGATAGGCGGTCAGCGCAAAGCCCACCGCCGCGATCGAGGCGAAGGACGGCGTCGGCCAGCGATCGGGGGCAAGCCCGGTCTCGGCATCGGTCGTTTCCCAGAAGAAGCGGAAGGTGCGTTCCTGCAGATCGCGGATCAGGTCGGGTTGAACCTGCGGAATGATGCGCGGCGCGCTCACCCGGCCCTGCGGCCCGGCACATCCCGTTATCAGGGCGGCGAGGCTCAGCCCGCCCAGATTCAGGACGCCGCGGCGGTCGTACATGGTCTCTCCTTGCTTCTTTTCTGGTGCCGTGCCGTTCTGGACCCGGCCCGGTCGTTATGACCCGCAACCTAGCCGGAACGACCCTTCACGGGGAAGAGCAGTAGGGGGCATGGCCGACCCCGGCGTCCCGGACGCCGTGCCGGGCGAAATTTGTCGGCGATACAGTATGATGGGGCGGGCTGGCGGCCCGATGCGGGCATGCCCGTCCACGCCTGCGAATAAAAAAATGTAACCGGTTACTCGGGCGGGCCGCCGAGACGCCGAATCGGTACGGGGCGGGCCCTGCCCGATCCGGGCGGGTGCATCGGTGATGGGATGATCGGAGAAAGGGAAAGGGCGGCTCGCCACCGAGCCGCCCGGCATCCTCTCCCGGCACGAAGCCTTGCGGCTTCCGATGCCTGATGCCGACCTGTTTTCGGCCGGTCATTCTGACATGAACGGCTCTTAATCCTGTCTCGGCCGCCCGCTCAAGCCCCTGTTGGCGGACCGGGGGTTAAAGCGGTGATCCTGTGTCTTTCGAGCAACGGGTATGGTGCTGGCCGTTCGCGTGGAAACCGGGCTAAGAGGGCGGCATGACAGTTGAATTTCGGCGTGACGCGGCGGTGGCGGTCCTGACGCTACGGAATCCGCCCCATAATCATCTGGGGCTGGGAACCATTTCCGAATTGGGCGATGCGTTCGATTCGGCGGATCGCGATCCCGGTATCCGAGCGATCCTTCTTCGATCCGAAGGTCGGGTCTTCTGCGCCGGGGCCGACCTGGTGAATGCCAACCCGGTGGCGGAGCCTTTGCCGCCGGGCGCGCGCAGCCCCTTCTATGTCGCGGCGGCGCGTCTGTTCGGGGTCGCCACGCCGGTCGTGGCGGCGGTGCAGGGGGCGGCGGTCGGGGCGGGCCTGGGGCTGGCGCTGGTCGCCGATTTCCGGGTGGCCACTCCCGAGGCGCGGTTCGTGGCCAATTTCGTCGCGCTGGGCCTGCATCCCGGCTTCGGCATCTCGGCGGTGCTGGAGCGCGTGATCGGGCGACAGCGCGCGGCGATGATGCTGCTCACCGGGCGGCGCATCCGGGGGGACGAGGCCGAACGCTGGGGGCTGGTCGACCAGCTGGTGCCGCCCGACCGGCTGGACGAGACGGCCCTGGCGCTGGCCCGGGAGATCGCGGCGGGCGCGCCGCTGGGGGTGGCATCGACCCGCCGGACGCTGCGCGGCGACCTGCGCGCGCTGGTCGAGGCGGCGACCGACCATGAACTGGCCGAGCAGGCCAGGCTGATGCAGACCGAGGATTTCGCCGAAGGGGTACGCGCGGTCAGCGAGCGTCGACCGGGACGGTTCGTGGGGCGATAGGGGGCGGCAATTCCGACCCGCCGTTCAGCCTGAGCGAAGTCGAAGGCCAAGGGAATCACGCCGCCAGAAGCGCGGGGCGGCGGTTTAGCGTGGCCTTCGACTTCGCTCAGGCTGAACGGGCGGTGGGGTAGGGGGCGCGGCGCACGGCCCGTCACTCCTCAGCCCTGCTTCGCCGCCAGCTCCGCCTTGCGCGCAGGCAGGGCGGCCAGGATCGCGCGGCGTTCCTCGGGCGGCTTGGCGCTCCAGTTCGAGATTTCGCGGATCGTCCGCGCGCAGCCCAGGCACCAGCCCGTCGCCTTGTCCATCGTGCAGACCAGCACGCACGGGCTGGCGATGCTCGCGGGTTCCGGTTCGACGAAGCTGATGATGTCGAGCGACATGGGATCAGATCCCGAACGAGACCTTCAGGAAGTCCGGGATCGGGCCGTTCCAGCCACCGTCATCGGGCGCCTCGTCGGCATTGGAGCGGCGGCGGTCGCGACGCCGGTCGTCGCCACGCGGCGGGCGCGCCTCCTGGAACCGGGGCTGCTCCTGCCGGGGCTCCGGCTCGCGGGCCGGGCGTGCCGGACGGGCGCGCGGCGCCTCTTCGACCGGCTCGGGGGCGGGGGCGGCCTCGACCGGCGTCTCGGCGGCGCGCTGGCCGCGCTCGCGACGCGGACGGCGACCGGGGCGCTCCTCCTCGACGGGGGCGGGCAGTTCCAGGCGGTCGATGGTCTGGCCGGTCAGCTTCTCGATATTCTCGAGATTCTCGGCATCGTCGGGCGCGACGAAGGTATAGGCCGTGCCGGTCGCGCCGCCGCGACCCGTACGGCCGATGCGGTGGACATAATCGTCCGGATGCCAGGGCGCGTCGAAGTTGAACACATGGCTGACGCCCTTGATGTCCAGCCCGCGCGCCGCGACGTCGGAGGCGACGAGGATGTTGATCTCGCCCCGCTTGAACAGCTCCAGCTCGGCCAGCCGCTGCGGCTGTTCCATGTCGCCGTGGATTTCGCCCGAGCGGAAGCCATGCTGCTTGAGCGACTTGTTCAACTCGCGCACCGTCGTCTTGCGGTTGCAGAAGATGATCGCGGTGCGAACCTCCTCCTGGCCCAGCAGCTGGCGCAGCCGCTTGCGCTTCTCGAACGACTGGGGCGCGACCGGCACCACGAACTGCGCGATGTTGATATTGGTCGAGGCGGGACGCGCGACCTCGATCGTCTTGGGGCTTTCCAGGAACTTGTCGGCCAGCTTCTTGATCGGCGGCGGCATCGTCGCGGAGAAGAGCAGGGTCTGGCGCTGCTTGGGCAGCTTGGTGCAGATTTCCTCGATATCGGGGATGAACCCCATGTCGAGCATCCGGTCCGCCTCGTCGATGACCAGCATCGAACAGCCGGTCAGCAGGATGTTGCCGCGCTGGAACAGGTCCATCAACCGGCCCGGCGTCGCGATCAGCACGTCGACGCCCTTTTCCAGCGCCTTGATCTGGTCGCCCATCGACACGCCGCCGATCAGCAGCGCCATGGAGAGCTTGTGGTTGGCGCCGTATTTCTCGAAATTCTCGGCCACCTGCGCGGCGAGTTCGCGCGTCGGCTCCAGGATCAGGCTGCGCGGCATGCGCGCGCGGCTGCGCCCATGCGCCAGGATGTCGATCATCGGCAGGACGAAGGAAGCGGTCTTGCCCGTCCCCGTCTGTGCGATGCCGATGATGTCGCGCATCATCAGGACGGAGGGGATGGCGGACGCCTGAATCGGTGTCGGCTCGGTATAGCCGGCATCGTGGACCGTCTTCAGGAGTTCGTCGGAGAGGCCGAGATCGGCAAAGCTCATGCAGTTTTCCGGAATATGGCGTGGAGTGGGAATCGCCCCGCGCTCGCCCAGCAAGGGTAGGCGCTTGCGGATTTGACGGCAAAAGTCAAGTTTTTGCCGCGTTCGGGTCATGAATCACCCGCTTGCCGGACAGGGCGGCGATGGTCAGCGCGCCGGCGTCAGGGCGCGGAAGCGCTGGATATCGCAAGTGCCGCCCGCCCGCGTCCGGATCGGATCGCGTCGCGCGCAAATCTGGCCGTCGGCACCGGGGCGGATATAGAAGGTGGCGTAATAGTCGATCTGCCGACAGGCGCGCGACAGATGGGCGCGCACCCGGTTGCCGCCCGCCAGGACGATGTCGACCGTCCCCTCCTCGCCGGGCAGCGCGCCCGCCAGCTGTTGCGCGGGGATGCAGCGGGGGCCCTTGCGCTCCTTCCACCGGGTCGGCGTCATCGCGCGCATCGGGGTGCGCGGCACCCGGACGATGACCCGCTCGCGGATCATGACCTGGGCGAAGCGCCCTTGCGGCAATGACGGATCGGCCGCCCCCAGCAAGGCGGGCGTTACCAGCGTCGCCAGAGTGGCGGCGGCAAGTTTCCAAGGGCGGCGCAGCATGTCAGCGGGACCCGCTCATAGCAGCGATCGTTGAACACTTCCTGAACCTGTTTTAGCGGATGGGGCATGAATTCCAGCCAGACCGCCATGATCGCCGCGCTTCGCCCCCTGCTGGGCGACAAGGGGATCGTCACCGATCCCGAACGGATCGCCCCCTGGGAGATCGACTGGCGGCGGCGCTTCTCCGGCCATGCGCCCGCGATCCTGGCCCCCGCCGATACCGCGCAGGTCCAGGCGGTGCTGCGCGCCGCGGCCGAACACCGGGTGCCGCTGGTGCCGCAGGGGGGGAACAGCTCGATGGTCGGCGGGGCGACCCCGCCCGGGGACGGCTCGGCGCTGATCCTGTCGACCCGCCGGATGAACCGCATCCGCCGCATCGATGCGCAGGCGGGCATGGCGATCGCCGAGGCGGGGGTGATCCTGGCCGATCTGCACGACGCCGCCGAGGCGCAAGGGTGGCGCTTTCCGCTCACCCTGGGGGCCAAGGGCAATGCGACGGTGGGCGGGCTCGTCTCGACCAATGCGGGCGGCACGCAGGTGCTACGTTTCGGGACGATGCGCGGGCTGACGCTGGGGGTGGAGGCGGTGCTGCCCGACGGGACGCTCTATGACGGGCTGTCCGCGCTGAAGAAGGACAATCGCGGCTATGACCTGGGACAGTTGCTGATCGGCGCGGAGGGGACGCTGGGCATCGTCACCGCCGCCGCGCTGCGGCTGGCCCCGGCGATCGCGGGTCATGCGACCGCCTGGGTCGGGCTGTCCGATCCGGCGGCGGGCCTGTCGCTGCTGCGCCGGTTGCAGGCCGCGACCGACATGATCGAGAGTTTCGAGATACTGCCCGCCGAAAGCCTGGCCGCCGCCGTCGCGCATCTCCCCGGCGCGCGCGCGCCACTGGCCGGGCCGCATCCCTGGCACGTGCTGATCGAGGCGGTGACGGGCGACCCCGCCGCCGATCCGGCCGCCATGCTGGAGGCGCAACTCGCCGCCGCGCTGGAGGATGGGGTGATCGCCGATGCAGTGATCGCCGCATCGGACGCGCAGGGCGAGGCGTTCTGGCTGCTCCGCCACTCGCTGTCCGATGCCGAGCGCGCGCTGGGCCCGGCGGTGCAGCACGACATCGCGGTCCCGGTCGAGGCGATGCCGCGCTTCATGGTCGAGGCGGCGGCGGCGTGCGACACGCGCTTCCCCGGCACCCATGCCTCGGGCTTCGGGCATCTGGGCGACGGCAATATCCATTTCCATGTCCGCGCCGCGCCCGGCACCGACCGCGACCGTTTCTATGCCGAACAGGCCGCGACCATCACCCGCTTCGTCCATGACCTGGTGACGGCGGCGGGCGGCACCATCTCGGCCGAACACGGCATCGGCCAGATGAAGCGCGACGAACTCGCCCGCCTCTCGCCCGAACGGGTCGCGGCGATCCGCGCCATCAAGACGGCGCTCGATCCGCACGGCCTGTTCAATCCGGGCAAGCTCGTCGCTTGCGCATAAGGCCCCGGCCCCATAGACACGAGGCCACGACACGCGGCCGGGGGGCTCGCGTGAACGCGTTTTTTGGAGATTATCATGGCCAGCGCGCCGTCCCTTCCGCTTTTCTATAACGGCCTGGAGCCGCTTTCGAGCGAAGCTCACGCCAATTACAAGGTCCGTCCGCAGGAAACGGCGCCTTTCCTTGCCGGCCAGCACGCCATCCCCGTCACCGTCGACGAATTCCCGCTGGTCCAGCGTTTCATGCCGATCGTCTTCTCGGTCGGCGAGGCGCCGATCCCGCTCGCGCTGATGGGCCTGAACGAGGGCGTCAACGTCTTCGTCAGCGACGAAGGCCGTCTGACCGAGACGAACTTCTACGTCCCCGCCTATGTCCGCCGCTATCCATACATGCTGGCGCGCCTGCGTCCCGAGGCCGAAGAGCTGTCGCTCTGCTTCGACCCGACCTCGCCGACCATCGGCGCGTTCGACGACGGCGACGCGCTGTTCGACAACGGCCAGCCCAGCGAGCTGACCAAGAACATCCTGGCGTTCAACGAATCGTTCGAACAGGCCGGTGCGCGCACGCAGAACTTCATGGCCGAACTGGTCGAGATGGGCCTGCTGATGGACGGCGAAGTCTCGATCCAGCCCGACGGCGCGGAGCAGCCCTTCGTCTATCGCGGTTTCCAGATGGTCAATGAAGAGAAGCTGGTCGACCTGCGCGGCGACCAGCTGCGCAAGATGAGCCAGTCGGGGATGCTCCCGCTGCTCTATGCGCACCTCTTCTCGCTCTCGCTGATGCGCGACATCTTCTCGCGCCAGATGCAGCTGGGCAAGATGCCCCAGCCGCAGCTTCAGCCGATCGGCTAAGCCATGGGCGGGCCGGTCGCCGCGACGGCGCGGTACAGCCATGTCGCGATCGCCTTCCACTGGGCGATCGCGGTCCTGGTGGTCGCCAATCTGGCGATCGGCCTGCTCCACGAAAGCCTGTTGCCGGGGACCATCCCGCTGCACAAGGCGATCGGGCTGACCGTGCTGGCGCTGACCGTCGGCCGGATCCTCTGGCGGCTGGGCCATCGCCCGCCGCCGCTGCCCGCCGAGGTCCCGGCCTGGGCGCGCGGCAGCGCCCATGCGCTGCACATGACCCTCTATGTCCTGATGATCGTCATGCCGATGAGCGGCTGGGCGATGGGATCGGGCCGCGACGTCCCGCGCCCCGTCAGCTGGTTCGGGCTGTTCGACGTGCCGCCTCTGCCCATCGGCAAGGCCGCCGCCGGGCTGGGGCATGAGGCGCATGAGATTCTGGGGTGGGCGATGTTGGCCCTGGTGGCGATCCATGTCGCGGCGGCGCTGCGCCATCACTATCTGCTGCGCGACGGCCTGCTCGCGCGCATGAGCTTCCGCACGCGCTGAGCTTTTCCTCCCCTGCAAGGGGAGGGGGGACCATGCGAAGCATGGTGGAGGGGTGTGGCCGCCTGAGACCGGTCGGCACCCTCGCAGAACGGGATACCCCTCGTCAGGCCGGCCCATCCCACGACCCGTTACGAAAAAATGACGAATTGCGGGGGGCGGGGTTGAACCAAATAGGCCCCTTCTTATTTATACCCTGTACGGCATCGTGTCCCCCCTTTCGCGGTGTCGTATGACACGCTTTCAGCGTGTCTCCTCCCTGAACCTTGGCCACCTCGCGCTCTCCCCCTTGCGCGAGGTGGTTTTTTATTCGGCGGCGAGCGGCAGGTCCTGCCCCAGCGCCTCGGCGCCAAGCGCGGCGATCACCCCCCGGACCAGCGCGACGGTGGCATCGAAGCCTTCGCCCGGCGATTCCAGTGCGGCATCGAGATAGAGCGAACGGTCCAGCTCCAGCTGGATCGCATGGATGCCGCGGCGGGGATCGCCGTGCCGCTCGACGATATGGCCGCCCGCATAGGGCGCGTTGCGGGTGACGGCGACTCCCAGCCCGCGCACGGCGGCCTCGATCCGGCGGACGAAGCGCGGCTCGGCGGTCGTGCCGTGCCGGTCGCCGATCACCACCCGGGGGCTGACCGTCGCGCGGCCCAGCGGCGGCATCGAATGCAGGTCGAGCAGCACCGCCACCCCGAACCGCGCCCGGACCGCCGCCAGACAGGCCGCGAGCGCCTGATGATAGGGCCGGTGCTCCATCTCGATCCGGGCGACGATCTCGTCATCGGTGAAGCGCCGCGCCCAGATGTCGCCATGCCCGGCGGTCCGGCGCGGCACCAGCCCCAGCCCGCTGCGCAGCTTGGCCGAACTGCGCCCGCCGATCCGCGCGCCCGCATCGATCAGCGGATCGCGCTCGCCCTCGTCGCGGTTGAGGTCGATCCAGGCGCGCGGAGTGCGTTGCATCAGCATCGGCTCGTCGCCGCGCGCCGCCATCGCCACCCGGTCGATCAGCCGGTCCTCCAGCGCCATCAGCGCGGACGGCGGCACGCGCAGCGCGGCGACCAGCGCCGGGGAATAGTCCCGCCCGCCATGCGGCACCGACAGCACGACCGGACCGGCGGGCAGGGCCAGCCCGTAACCGTCATAGCAGGGGCCGGGGTTCGCTTGGGCCATTGGCGGATGATCCTATGGTGGGGCGGCAAGGCAAGCAATGGTTTGGAAATCTTAACGGCCTGGCCGCTAGAACGGCCGCCACATGAATCGGGATCAAGAGATGCTTCACATCCTGCTGGCCGAAGACGATGAGGTCATGCGCGAATATCTGACGCGGGCGCTGACCCGCTCGGGCTATCGGGTGACGGCGGTGGATCGCGGCACGGCGGCCATCCCGCTGCTGGAGAGCGAACGGTTCGACCTGCTGCTGACCGATATCGTCATGCCCGAGATGGACGGCATCGAACTGGCCCAGCGCGCCGCCGTGATGGTGCCCGACCTGCGCGTGATGTTCATCACCGGCTTTGCGGCGGTGACGCTGAAGGCCGGGCAGGCGGTTCCCAACGCCCGCGTCCTGTCCAAACCCTTCCACCTGCGCGACCTAGTGATGGAGGTGGATCGCCTTTTTCAGACAAATTCGGTCGATGGTGCAATTTAGGGCTTGCCAGTCCCCCACACCCCGGCTAATTGGCCGGCCTCCGGCGGGCGTGTAGCTCAGTGGTAGAGCACTGTGTTGACATCGCAGGGGTCGCAAGTTCAATCCTTGCCACGCCCACCATCGAAAACCCCGCTAGGCCAACGGCTTAGCGGGGTTTTTGTTATGCGGTGCGGATCGACTGCCCGGTGGCCGTTTCCCGCTGACCTTATCCCCATGAGGGGTTTGGCGTTTTGTCGCGTATAGTCCCGTCATGACTGATCCCATCGACCACGATCTCGCCCGATTGTCGCGGGGCATGCCGCCCGCCGCGCTTGCGGATATGGAGCAGCGGGTCGCCGCGACGATCGCGGCGGCGCCCGCCCCTGTCGGGACGCTCTCGGCACGGGGCATGGCGTTGGCGGCGGCCGCCGCCATGGTGCTGGGCCTGGCGGGCGGTGGCGTGATGGCCGGGCGAAGCGAGGCGCGCGAGCGGCCCGGGGCGGCGGTCGTCGCGCTGGGCGGGGGGCTGGCGCCGTCCACGCTGTTGCTGGGCCGGTGAGGGGCGAGATGCGCCGGGTGGTGCTGACCATGGTGATCGCCTTCGTCGCCGCGCTGGCCGGGGTGGCGATCGGATGCCGGTTGCTGATGCCCACCGAGCCGCAGGCGAGCGACATCCATACGCTCGTCCACCAGACAATCGCGCTCGACCCGGCGCAGGCGGTGGCGCTCGACCGGCTGGAGACGCAGTTCGCCGCCACGCGCGCCGCGCTCGACGCCCGGCTTCGTGGCGACAATGCCCGGCTGGCGGCGGCGATCGAGGCCGAGCATCGCGACGGTCCCCGTGTGACCCAGGCGATCGACGCGGTGCATCACAGCATGGGCGACCTGCAAAAGGCGACGCTGGCGCATGTCTTTGCGATGCGCCGCGTGCTGCGGCCCGACCAGGCGGCGACCTTCGACCGGCTGGTGGTCGCCAAGCTGACCGATACGGGGCGGTGAGCCGCGATTATGCGGGCTTGTCCGACGGCGATCTGGTCGCGCTGGTGCGGGGCGGTCGGCCCGAGGCCTATGCCGCGATCGTCGCGCGGCATAAGGCGGCGCTGTATCGCCTGATCCTGGCGCATGTCCGCGACGCCGAGGAGGCGCTGGACCTGGTGCAGGAGAGTTTCGTCGCCGCGCACGGCGCGCTGGCGCGGTTCGATACGACGCGCAGCCTGCGCGCCTGGCTCAGCCGGATCGCGCTCAACAAATGCCGCGACTGGGCACGGCGGCGGCGGGTGCGCGCGATGATCGCGCGTTTCCTGCCGGTCGAAGCGGCCGAGGCGGTGGCCGACGACCGGATCGGGGGCGAAGCGGCGGCGATCGAGCGCGACTCGCTGGCGCGCACGCTGGCCGCGCTGGACACGCTGCCCGAGGCCTTGCGCGCGCCGCTGATCCTGTGCGCGATCGAGGGGCTGAGTCAGGCCGAGGCGGCCGAGACGCTGGGGCTGAGCGTGAAGGCGGTCGAACTGCGCATCCGCCGGGCCCGTACCGAACTGCGCGACAGGACCGGGTGAGGGGCGCACGCCGGGCCTGCGTATAAGGGGGCATGATCGATCCGAAGACGATGATGCGCCGCCGCGATCTGCTGGCGGGGGGGGCTGGGCTGGGCGCGCTGGTCGCGGTGCCGGGCTGGGCGCAGAGCCATGCGCATGGCCTGGATATGGCGCGCCCCGAGCTGAGCGGGCCCGACATCACCCTGACCATCGCGCGCCAGCACATGATGATCGACGGCAAGCCCTATCACGCGATCGGGATCAACGGCTCGGCCCCGGCGCCGCTGATCCGGCTGCGCGAGGGGCAGCGCGCGCGGATCACCGTCGTCAACCAGCTGGACGAGGAAAGCTCGATCCACTGGCACGGGCTGCTCCTGCCCTTCCAGATGGACGGGGTGCCGGGGATCAGCTTTCCGGGCATTCCGGCGGGCGGGCGCTTCACCTATGAGTTTCCGGTCGTCCAGGCGGGGACCTATTGGTATCACAGCCATTCGGGATTGCAGGAGCAGGAGGGGCTGTACGGCCCCATCGTCATCGATCCCGCCGGACCCGATCCGATCGCCGCCGAGCGCGAGCATGTCGTCCTGCTGTCCGATCACAGCGCGCTGCATCCGCATGGGATCTTCCGCCGCCTGAAATTGCAGGGCGGGTATTTCAACTATCAGAAACAGACCGTCGGCGGCCTGCTGGCGGGTCGCGACCAGCCTTTGGCCGAGCGGTTGCGCTGGGGGGCTATGCGGATGGACCCCAGCGACGTGTCGGACGTGACCGGCTCGACCTATCGCTATCTGGTCAACGGCCATGGCCCGGCGGACAATTGGACCGGGCTGTTCGCGGTCGGCGAGCGGGTGCGGCTGCGGCTGGTCAATGCGTCGGCGATGACGATCTTCAACGTGCGGCTTCCGGGGCTGGCGATGACCGTCGTGCAGGCGGACGGGCAGGATGTGCGGCCGGTCGCGGTCGACGAGCTCCAGATCGCGGTCGCCGAGACCTATGACGTGATCGTCACCCCGGTGGAGGACCGAGCCTATACGCTGGTTGCCGAGACCTGGGACCGGTCGGGCATGGCGCGGGCCACGCTGGCGCCGCGGATCGGCATGGTCGCGCCGGTGCCGCCGCTGCGCCCCCGGCCGCTGGCGACGATGAAGGATATGGGGATGGGCGGGATGGATCAGGGCGCCGCCGCCTGCTCGCCCGAACATGCCGCGATGGGGCATTGCCAGCCCGGCGGGGGCGCCATGGATCATGGCGCGATGAAGCACGGCATGCGCGACTTCGCCAACGCGCCCGGCCTGCCGCGCACGCCGGTCGTCCAGACGGTTTCGCCGATGCCGGTCGACCGCACCGGCGAGCCGCCACAGGGGCTGGCCGATGCCGGGCACAGGGTGCTGACCTATCGCGACCTGGCCAGCACCCGGCCCAATCCCGATCGCCGCACGCCCTCGCGCGCGCTGACCATCCATCTGACCGGCAATATGGAGCGCTATATGTGGGCGTTCGACGGGGTGAAGCTGAACGCCGTGACCGCGCCCATTCCCTTTCGCCTGAACGAGCGGGTGCGGGTCACGCTGGTCAACGACACGATGATGGCGCACCCGATCCATCTGCACGGCCATTTCTTCGAGCTGGTGACCGGGCATGGCGATCATGCCCCGCGCAAGCATACGGTCAATGTCGCGCCGGGGGGGACCGCGACCTTCGACCTGACCGCCGATGCCGAGGGGGACTGGGCGTTCCACTGTCACCTCCTCTATCACATGCATGCGGGCATGATGCAGGTGGTGACCGTCCGGCCCGATCCGGCGACGAAGGGAGATGCGGCATGATCCTGCTGTCGCTTCTGCTCGCCGATCCGATGATGCAGCATCAGGGCATGGCGATGCCCGGCATGACGATGCCGATGGCCGCTCCGAAGCCCGCCGCGCTCCGCAAGCCGGGCAAGGCCAAGCCCCGGAAAAAGGCCACCCGCGCCCCGCACGCCGCGCTGGGCCAGGCCGGAATGGCGCATCATGCCATGGAGCATAAGGCGGCGGCTTCGGCCTGCTCCCCCGAACATGCGGCGATGGGCCATTGCCAGGCGACCCCGGCCATGGAAGCAGGAGCGGCCGATCCCGCCGCGATGCCCGGCATGGCGATGGGGGCGGAGGCCTGTCCGCCCGAGCACGCGGCGATGGGTCACTGCAAACCTGCACCGGCGGCCGAGGCCCGCGCAGCCGATTCCGCCGCGATGCCTGGCATGGCGATGGGGGCGGTGGCCTGTCCGCCCGAGCACGCCGCCATGGGCCACTGTAAACCTGCATCGGCGGTCGAGGCCCGCGCAGCCGATCCCGCCGCGATGCCCGGCATGGCGATGGGGGCGGAGGCCTGTCCGCCCGAGCACGCCGCCATGGGCCATTGCAAACCCGCACCGGCGGCCGAGACCCGCGCAGCCGATTCCGCTGCGATGCCGGGCATGGCGATGGGGACGGAAGCCTGTTCGCCCGAACATGCCGCGATGGGCCACTGCCAGCCCGCTGCCGCCCCGGCGGCATTGGTGGGCCATGCCCCGCCGCCGCCCGCTCCGACGATGCGCGCAGCGGATCGCTACTACGACCCCGCCGTCATGGCCGCCGCCGACCGCCGGATGCGGGCGGAGCATGGCGGCATGGCCTTTCACCAGATCCTGTTCAACCTGGCCGAGGTCCAGGTCCGCGACGGGCGCGACGGCTATCGCTGGGACGGGGAGGGCTGGTTCGGCGGCGACGTCCACCGGCTGGTGGTCAAGAGCGAAGGCGAGGGGGATTTTGGCGATCGGATCGGCGCGGCGGAAGTGCAGGCGCTCTATGCCCGCGCGATCGATCCCTATTGGAACCTCCAGGCGGGCGTGCGGCAGGATGTCGGCAGCGGGGTGCGGCGCACCTATGCGGTCGTCGGGGTCGAGGGGCTCGCCCCCTATTGGTTCGATGTCGAGGGCGCCTTGTTCCTGTCGGACAGGGGCGATGTGCTGGCCCGCGCCGAGGCCTGGGTGGACCAGCGGATCACTCAGCGGGCGATCCTGCAACCGCGCATCGAGGTCAATCTCGCCGCGCAGGACGTGCCCGATCAGCGGATCGCGGCGGGCGTCTCCGATATCGAGCTGGGTTTGCGCCTGCGCTACGAGATCGCCCGCGAATTCGCTCCCTATGTCGGGGTGAATTGGGAACGTCGCTACGGCCCCGCCCGGGGCAGCGGCGCGGCGCTGGCGCTGGGCATCCGTGGCTGGTTTTAGGCCGGATGCCATTTAGTATTGCATCTTCTTCCCCTCTCCCCTGGACAGGGGAGAGGGTTAGCGGAGCTTGCCAGCGTGCTGGCTAGCGCAGCTTGGGTGAGGGGTTGAGCGAGCCTAAAGGCTCGCGCGCTCGCAAGGCGAGCGCCCACCCCTCACCCAGCTCCGACTAAGCCTTTGCTTTCGCAAAGACCAAGTCTGCGCAACCCTCTCCCCTCTGCGAGGGGAGAGGTAAGAAGAAGGCATCTTGGTCGCGGCAGACCGGCGTAGGTCAGCCACGGTCGGGCCATTCGGTATCGATGACCAGCAACAGCCGGTCCTCGCCGCTGCCCGCGATCGGGGGAGAGCGGTGGATGATCGCCCGGTCGCCTGCGCGCTCGCGACCCTTGAACAGGCCGACATCGCCCGGCGCCAGCGCGCGGGGCGGGGACTGCGGATCGGCGCCATGGGGCAGCCATTGGGTCGCTTGCCCGCAATAGGTGGTGATCATCCGCAGCGCGACATAGTCGGCGTGGAATTTCCAGCAGCCATTGCCCGTCACCCGCTCGATACGGACCTCGACCCGGTCCTCGCCGGTCAGCGTGGCATAAAGCCGGGCCAGCGTCTCGACATCGTGGGCGAGCCCGTCATGCCAGTCCTGCGGAACCGCATCCGCCAGCGCGGCCCGCACCTTCGCCGCGACCGATCCGGCATCGGCCGCGAAGCGCAGCGCCGGAAACTCCCCCAGATCGGGCCGGGGCAGCGGCGACGCGCGTTCCCATATCGCCAGCGTCACCGCCGGATCGTCGATCGTGCCCAGCACGCTGGAGTCGTGTCCCAGACGGACATGATCGGGGAGGGCGAGGGGTGCGGCGTGGAGCAGGTCGAGGGAAGGGGACAAGGGCAGGATCCTCGGCTTAATGGTATGATGTATCGTACCATGCCGTGCTCATTGGCGAAAGATGCCGCCGCTCCAAAGCAGAAGGGGGCGGCACCCTGCGGCACCGCCCCCCCAGTTTTCGAACGAGGATCGTCCGGTATCAGCCTGCATCCTCGTCGGGGAAGGCGTTGGTCGGCTTCGAACCCCAGACCGCATAGAACAGGATGTAGAGCTCGCACACCGCGGTCAGCAGGAACGACTGCTGCAACCCGTAATGATCGGCCAGCCAGCCATGTACCGCGACCAGCGCGCCGCCCGCGATCGCCATGATCAGCAGGCCCGAGCCTTCCTCGGTCAGCGGGCCGAGGCCGCGAATGCCCAGCGTGAAGATGGTCGGGAACATGATCGAGTGGAACAGGCCGACCAGGATCAGCGACCACATGGCGATGTGACCATCGGCGAACACGGTGACCAGCATGGTCAGGAACGCGCCGATCGAGAAGACCGCCAGCACCGCGCCCGCAGGCACCTTCTGCATGATCGCCGAGCCGACGAAGCGGCCGACCATCATCCCGCCCCACAGCAGCGTCAGGTAACGGCCCGCCGCCTCGGTGGTCATGTTGCCGATGTCGGGGCGGCTGACGAAGTTGACGAACAGGTTGCCCACGCCGATCTCGGCGATCAGGTAGATGAAGATCGCGCCGATGCCGAACACCAGGTTGCGATGCTTCCACAGCGAATGGTTCTTGCGCTCCTCCTTGGCGATCCGGCTAGTCGCCGAACCCATGGCGGGCAGCGGGAAGCGCGCGATGACGAGCGCCAGGACGACCAGAACGATCGCGACCAGGCCGTAAGGCAGGACCACCGCATGCGCATCGGCCAGGCGCTCGGCCTGGGTCAGCGCCTCACCGGCCTGCGCCGTGCCGCCCTTGGACCGGCCGAGGATCAGATAGGCGCCGAACAGCGGGGCCAGCATCGTGCCCATCGAGTTCATCGCCTGGACGAGATTGAGGCGCGACGACGCCGTGTCCGCCGGGCCGAGCACCGCGACATAGGGGTTGGCCGCGACCTGGAGCAGGGTGATGCCGCTGGCGATCACGAACAGCATCAGCAGCGTGACGCCGTAAGAGGGCAGCGACGCCGCCAGCATCATGCCGACCGCACCCGCCGCCATGATGAGCAGGCCCGTCACCAGCGACTTCTGGTATCCGATCCGCTCGATCAGCTTGGCCGAGGGGATGGAGGCGAAGAAATAGGCGATGAACCAGACGCTCTCGATCAGCGAGGCCTGGAAATAGCTCAGCTCGAACACGCTGCGCAGGTGCGGCAGCAGCGTCCCGTTGATGACCGTGATGAAGCCCCACATGAAGAACAGGCTGGCCAGCAGCGCCAGTGCGGAGCCGTATCTGCCCCCTCCCGCGGCTGGCGACGCGCCGTTGGCGCGGGAAACGACGGGTGCGGCCATGCAATCCTCTCCTTCGGGCCGGTAATCTCGCGAAAAACTGTTCGCAGACCGGCTTGCTCCTGATATTTTGTCTGACTATAGTGACGCAAAAGGCGCGTCAATGGCGTCTGGCGACGAAAGGGTGAGGCATGTCGAGGGCGTCAATCAAGACCTTTTTCACGTTGGTAGCGGTAACGTCCGTAATGAGTTCGACTGCGGCCCTGGCGGGCGAGGCGAAACGCGCCCCCGCCGGGCAACTGGCCGATGGTGCCGCGATCGAGGCGGTGACCCTGACCAACAAGGCCGGGCTGTCGGCGCGCGTCCTGACGTACGGCGCCACGTTGCAGTCGGTCATGGCGCCCGACCGCGACGGCAAGCTGGCCGATGTCCTGCTCGGCTATGACAAGGCCGACGATTATGTGAACCATCCCAATTTCTTCGGGGTGACGGTCGGCCGCTTCGCCAACCGGATCGGCGGCGGGCGCTTCACGCTCGACGGGCGCCCCTATCAACTGACGCTGAACGACAAGGTCAATTCGCTGCACGGCGGGACCAAGGGCTTCGACAAGCATCTGTGGCGCATCGTCTCGATGAAGGACGGCCCGACCGCCAGCGTCGTCATGGCGCTGACCAGCCCCGATGGCGATCAGGGCTATCCGGGCAAGGTCGATGCGACCGTGACCTATTCGCTGGACGAGGCGGGGGCGCTGACCATCGCGTTCGAGGCGAAGACCGACAAGCCGACCATCGTCAACATGACGAACCACGCGATCTTCAACCTGAACGGCGAAGGCTCGCCTTTGGGCGCGACCTTCCACAAGCTGACCATCCCGGCGACGACCTATACCCCGGTCGACGCCAAGCTGATCCCGACCGGCGAGCGTCGTCCGGTCGCGGGCACCGTCTTCGACTTCCGCAGCCCGCGCGTCGTCGCCGACGGCATTCGCGACGGCAACGACCAGCAGATCCGCTATGGCCAAGGCTACGACCATAATTTCGCGCTCGACAAGGGGCTGACCGCCACGCCGCAACTGGCGGCCCGGCTGGAGGACCCCGCCTCGGGCCGCGTGCTCGAGGTGCTGTCGACCGAACCGGGCGTGCAATTCTATACGGGCAATTTCCTCGACGGCACCTATGTCGGCAAGAAGGGCCATCTGTATCGCATGGGCGACGGCATCGCGCTCGAGCCGCAGAAATTCCCCGATTCGCCCAACAAGCCCGATTTCGTCTCGCCGCGCGTCGATCCCGGCAAGCCCTACCGGCATACCATGATCTACCGCTTCTCCACCGTTCGCTGACCGAAAGCCTGACATGACCGACACGCCCAAACTGCGCAGCCGCGCCTGGTTCGATAACCCTGAGAATATCGACATGACCGCGCTCTATCTGGAGCGGTATCTGAACTTCGGCCTGTCGCTGGAGGAGCTTCAGTCGGGCAAGCCGATCATCGGCATCGCGCAGACCGGCTCGGACCTGTCGCCCTGCAACCGCCATCATCTGGTGCTGGCCGAGCGGGTGCGCGAGGGCGTGCGCGAGGCGGGCGGCATCGTCCTGGAATTCCCGGTCCACCCGATCCAGGAAACCGGCAAGCGTCCGACCGCGGGCCTCGACCGCAACCTGGCCTATCTGGGGCTGGTCGAGGTGCTGTACGGCTATCCGCTCGACGCGGTGGTGCTGACCATCGGTTGCGACAAGACGACCCCGGCTGCGCTGATGGCCGCCGCCACCGTCAACATCCCGTCGATCGCGCTGTCGGTCGGGCCGATGCTCAATGGCTGGCACAAGGGCGAGCGGACCGGCTCGGGCACCATCGTCTGGAAGGCGCGCCAGATGCTGGCGGCGGGCGAGATCGACGATGCGGAATTCATCCGCCTGGTCGCCTCGTCGGCGCCGTCGACCGGCTATTGCAACACCATGGGCACCGCGACCACGATGAACTCGCTGGCCGAGGCGCTGGGCATGTCGCTGCCCGGCTCGGCCGCGATCCCCGCGCCCTATCGCGATCGCCAGGAAGTCGCGTATCTGACCGGCAAGCGCATCGTCGAGATGGTGAACGAGGACCTCAAGCCCTCCGACATCCTGACCAAGGAGGCGTTCCACAACGCGATCAAGGTCAACTCGGCGATCGGCGGCTCGACCAACGCGCCGATCCACCTCGCCGCCATCGCGCGCCATATCGGCGTCGACCTGCCCGTGCAGGACTGGGAGACCGAGGGGCACAAGATCCCGCTGCTCGTGAACCTGCAACCGGCGGGCGAATATCTGGGCGAGGATTATTACCGTGCGGGCGGCGTGCCCGCCGTGGTCAACCAGCTGATCGAGCAGGGGCTGATCCACGAGGGCGCGATGACCGTCAACGGCAAGACCATGGGCGAGAATTGCCGGGGCGTCGCGATCGAGGACGAAAAGGTCATCCGTCCCTTCGCCCAGCCGCTGAAGGAAGAGGCGGGCTTCATCGTCCTGTCGGGCAATCTGTTCGACGCCGCCGTGATGAAGACCAGCGTGATCTCGGAGGAATTCCGCGAGCGTTATCTGTCCAACCCCGACGATCCCGATGCCTTTGAAGGTCCGGCGGTCGTGTTCGACGGGCCGGAGGATTATCACCACCGGATCGACGATCCCGCGACCGGCATCACGCCGCAGACGTTGCTGTTCATGCGCGGCGCGGGGCCGATCGGCTATCCGGGCGCGGCGGAAGTCGTCAACATGCGCCCGCCCGCCTATCTGATCACCGAGGGCGTGCACTCGCTGCCCTGCATCGGCGACGGGCGTCAGTCGGGCACCTCGGGTTCGCCCTCGATCCTGAACGCCAGCCCGGAAGCGGCGGCGATGGGCGGCCTGGCGCTGATCGAGACCGGCGACCGGGTGCGCATCGACCTGAACAAGGGCACCGCCAACATCCTCATCTCCGACGAGGAACTGGCCGAGCGTCGCAAGACCCTCGCGGCGGCGGGCGGGTACAAATATCCCGCGTCGCAGACCCCGTGGCAGGAAATCCAGCGTTCGGTGGTCGGCCAGATGTCGACCGGCGCGATCCTGGAGGGGGCCGAGAAGTATCAGCGTATCGCCCAGACCCAGGGCCTGCCGCGCGACAACCATTGATCGGGCGCAGGCACTGATCGGGCGCAGGAAAGTCGGGCGGGGTTCATCCCGTCCGGCCGTCCGGCGGGGGATCGGCCCTTTCGTCTAGCTGTTCTCGAGCCAGGCCAGGGCGGCGTCGTAGGACAGGAAGGCGTCGATATTGGGCAGCTGGTAATTCTGCCGGACCTGCATCTTCAGGGGGCTGGAATCGACGACCAGCGCCAGCCGGTCGCCGGGCTGATAGAATGCCATGATGCCGTCGCGCATCACCTGGACCATCGTGATCGGCATGATGGGGGTGCCGCGTCGATCGACCAGCACCCTGGCATGGCCCCACTGCGCGCGCGATGCGTCGAGGAAGGGCTGGAAGCAGGCCCAGTAACGGTCGGCGATCTCGACGGTCCACGCGGTTCGCGTCCGGACCTGAATGATGAAGCGCTCGTCCAGCCAGACGGAGAATCCGGGGTCGTCGATTCGCATGGTCCTGTTTCCCCCCTCCGGCACCAGATGGCATGGCGTCGCTATCCAAGTGGTTAAAACCAAAATGGACCCATTGGGAATGACCCAAATGTCGCTATGGCGATGACGGCTGCACGACGGCGAGCGCCTCTTGACCTGAACCGGGCGGCACTCGATACCGCTAACAAAAATCGCGGAGAGTAAGACATGGCAAGCAATTCCACTCCTCTGATCGATGCCCTGCCCGAGGATTGGCGGACGGGCCGTTTCGTCGGCCGTATCGATCGCGGCGAGGGGCCATGTCCTATTTTGGTGCAGGGCGGGGAAGTTTTCGACATGAGCCGCGTCGCCCCGACCGTTTCGGCGCTGATCGCGGCCGGTACGATCGAGGCCGGGCAGGGGGAATCGCTGGGCGATCTGGGCGACCTGAACCTGTCCCCCGAGGAGGGCGCGGCCAACCGCCTGCTCTCGCCGATCGATCTGCAATGCGTGAAGGCGGCGGGCGTGACCTTCGCCGTGTCGGCGCTGGAGCGGGTGATCGAGGAGCGCGCGCGCGGCGACCATGCCAAGGCGGCGGGGCTGCGCGCCACGCTGGAACAGGCGCTGGGCGGCAATATCCGCTCGGTGGTGCCCGGTTCGCCAGAGGCGGCGCAGCTGAAGGACGCGCTGATCGCCGAGGGGCTGTGGTCGCAATATCTGGAGGTCGCGATCGGCCCGGATGCCGAGATCTTCACCAAGTCGCCGGTGCTGTCGACCGTGGGCTGGGGGATGCCGGTCGGGGTCCGTTCCGATTCGACCTGGAACAACCCGGAGCCCGAGGTGGTGCTGGTCGCCGACGCGCATGGCAAGGCGGTCGGCGCGACGCTGGGCAACGACGTCAACCTGCGCGATTTCGAGGGGCGCTCGGCGCTGCTGCTGGGCAAGGCGAAGGACAACAACGCCTCCTGCTCGCTCGGGCCGCTCGTCCGGCTGTTCGACGACGGCTTCACCATGGACGATGTCCGGTCGAGCGAGGTCAAGCTGACCATCACCGGCACCGACGGCTATGTGCTGGAAGGCGCCAGCTCGATGGACCAGATCAGCCGCGATCCCGAGGACCTGCTGGGCCAGGCGCTCAGCGAGCATCATTATCCGGACGGCCTCGTCCTGTTCCTCGGCACGCTGTTCGCGCCGACCCAGGACCGTGACGAGCCCGGCCGCGGCTTCACCCACAAGGTCGGCGACACCGTCGTCATCGCCAACCCGCGTCTGGGCACGCTGGTCAATCCGGTGATGACCAGCGCCGACGCCCCGGCCTGGACCTTCGGTCTGGGCGACCTGATGCGCAACCTGGCCAAGCGTGGCCTGTTGTGACGGAGACTCAAGACATGTTGCAGAAGACCAGCGCCGCCGATCTGGTCGCGCGCTATCCCAGCCTGACCGACAAGCGGGTGATCGTGACCGGCGGCGGCTCGGGGATCGGCGAGGGGCTGGTCGAGGCGTTCGTCGCGCAGGGCGCCCGCGTCGCGTTCGTCGACATCGCCGAGGAGGCGAGCCGGGCGCTGGTCGAGCGGCTGTCGGGCGAGGCCCGCCATGCGCCGATCCATCGCCGCTGCGACCTGACCGATCTCGACCATCTCAAGACGATCTTCGCCGAGCTGGAAGAGGCGCTGGGCGGGGTCGACATCTTGGTCAACAATGCGGGCAATGACGACCGCCACAGCATCGCGGACGTGACCCCGGCCTATTGGGACGAGCGGCTGAACGTCAATCTGCGGCACCAGTTCTTTGCCGCGCAGGCGGTGATCCCCGCGATGAAGCGCGCCGGTGGCGGCGCGATCCTGAACTTCGGGTCGATCAGCTGGCACTTGGGTCTGAACGACCTGGTCCTCTACCAGACGTGCAAGGCCGCGATCGAGGGCCTGACCCGCAGCCTGGCGCGCGACCTGGGCCGCGACAACATCCGCGTGAACACCATCGTGCCGGGCAACGTCCAGACGCCACGCCAGGAAAAATGGTACACGCCCGAAGGCGAGGCGGAGATCGTCGCGGCGCAGTGCCTCGACGGGCGCATCCAGCCCGCCGATGTCGCGGCGCTGGTGCTGTTCCTGGCCTCGGACGATGCCAGGATGTGCACCGGCCACGACTATTTCATCGACGCCGGTTGGCGCTGACAGACCGGGCGAGAGCATAGGAGAGAGTGATGCAGCAGGCCGAACATTGTCTGACCGTGGGTGCGACGCTGGGCGAGGGCCCGATCTGGGTCGACGGCCTGCTGTGGTTCGTCGATATCAAGCAGCAGCGCATCTATGCCCATGATCCGGTGGCGGGCACGCTCGAGCACTGGGACTCGCCCGAAATGGTCGGCTGGGTGGTACCGGCGCAGCGCGGCGGATTCGTCGCCGGGCTGAAGTCGGGCCCGCATCACTTCGATCCCGCCACCGGCGGGTTCGAGCGCATGGCCGAGGTCGATACGCATCTCCCCGCCAACCGCCTGAACGATGCGTGCGTCGACGGGCAGGGGCGGATCTGGTTCGGCACGATGGACAATGACGAGACGGCGCTGTCGGGCCGTCTGTTCAGCTGGGTCGCGGGACTGGTCTCGCCGTCCAGCGCCGATGCGGTGTGCATCACCAACGGTCCCGCCATCTCGCCCGACGACTCGACGCTCTATCATGTCGACACGCTGGGCAAGGTCATCCTGGCGCACGCGATCCTGGCGGACGGGACGCTCGGCCCCGCGACCGAGTTCGCGCGCTTCGGCGATGCGGACGGTCATCCCGACGGCGCGATCTGCGATGCCGAGGGCGGGGTGTGGGTCGGCTTTTATGGCGGCTGGGCGGCGCGGCGTTACGGCCCCGACGGCGTGATGACCGACGAGGTGCGCTTCCCCGTGTCCAACATCACCAAGATCGCGCTGGGCGGCCCCGACGGCCGCACCGCCTATGCCACCACCGCGCGGCAGGGCCTGTCGGAAGAGCAACTCGCCGAGCAGGTCCAGGCGGGCGACATCTTCACCTTCCGGGTCGCGGTCCCGGCCAAGCCGCTCCACCGCGCGGCCTTCTGACCCCCATCTCCGAACCCGGCGTCTCGGGTGGCCCGCTCCTGAACGGGGGCGGGCCTTCTTATCCTTCCATCGCGCTGCGGGTATCCTCCAGCGCCAGATCGACGAGCAGCCGCATGGCCTCTCCCGCGCCCTCGACATCGCCCGCGGCGATCGCGTCATAGACCTTCACATGGTCGGGCACCGGATTGCGGGGCAGCGCGCGCGACCGCTGCTTGAACTGGGTGGTCCAGGCGACCGCCGCGCCGATGCTGGCGGTCAGCACGACCAGCGCATCGTTGCGGGTCGCGGCCAGCACCGCGTTGTGGAATTCGCGGTCCGCCGTGCGCCCGGCCTCGGTCGCCAGCGTGTGGCGGCGCATCGCGGCCAGCGCGTCGCGCATTTCCTTCAGATCGGCCTTGTCGCGTCGCTCGGCCGCCAGCCGCGCGGCGGCGGGCTCGACGATCGACCGCAACTCGAACAGGCTGCGCACGAACTGGATGTCGGGTTCGCCCGAAAAGGCCCAGGCCAGCACATCGGGGTCGAGCAGGTTCCAGCGGTTGCGCGGCAGGACGCGGGTGCCCGTCTTGGGGCGGCTCTCGACCAGCCCCTTGGCGCTCAGCACCTGCACCGCCTCGCGATAGGCGCTGCGCGACACGTCGAGCGCCTCGGAAAAGGCGACCTCGCCCGACAGCGTGTCGCCGGGGCGATATTCGCCCGACACGATCGCCGCGCCCAGCTTGTGCGCGATCGCGCCGTGCAGACGGCGGCCGGTGCCGCGCCGGGTCTTGGGTGCGGGAACCTCGGGATCGGCCGGGGACTCGACCGGGGAATCGACCAGGGGTTCGGGCGCGGCGTTCCCGTTCGTCATCATGTCATCCATCGATCGTACCTCTCCGCCCCTATCCTCGCGCATTACCTTTAACATTGCCATCGCTCCGTCAAACGAATATGTCGGAGTAATATAAAGGAGCTTCCCCTATGACCGATTTCCGCTCGATCGACGCCGCCACCGGCCAGCCGGTGGGCGACGCCTTTGCGGTGCACGGACCGGCCGATGTCGATGCGGCCTGTGCCGCAGCAGAGGAGGCGTTCGACGTCTATCGCGCCACCAGCCGCGAGGAGCGCGCCGTGTTCCTCGACAGGATCGGTGCGGAGATCATGGCCATTGGCGACGATCTGATCCAGGCGGCGATGCGCGAAAGCGGTCTGCCGCGTGCGCGGCTGGAGGGCGAGCGCGGCCGCACGGTCGGCCAGCTCGGCCTGTTCGCCAAGGTGCTGCGCGCCGGGGCCTATCTCCAGGTCCGTATCGACCCCGCCCTGCCCGACCGCCAGCCGCTGCCGCGCCCCGATCTGCGCCTGCGCATGGTGCCGCTGGGCCCGGTCGCGGTGTTCGGCGCGTCCAACTTCCCGCTCGCCTTCTCGACCGCCGGTGGCGACACCGCCTCGGCGCTGGCCGCCGGTTGCCCGGTGATCGTCAAGGGCCATCCCGCCCATCCGCAGACCGGCGCGCTGGTCGCCGCCGCGATCGAACGCGCGGTCGAGGCCTGCGGCCTGCCCAAGGGCGTGTTCGGTCATCTGACCGGCCCCAGCAATGAGCTGGGCGGCGCGCTGGTCCGTGATCCGCGCATCGCGGCGGTCGGCTTCACCGGCTCGCGCGCGGGCGGCCTGGCGCTGCTGAAGATCGCGCAGGAGCGGCCGATCCCGATCCCCGTCTATGCCGAGATGTCCAGCATCAACCCGGTCGTGCTGATGCCCGAGGCGCTGAAGGCGCGCGGCGCGGCGCTGGGCACCGCCTTTGTCGGCTCGCTGACCATGGGCGCGGGCCAGTTCTGCACCAATCCGGGCCTGTTGCTGGCGATCGAGGGCGAGGGGCTGGACGGCTTTGTCGAGGCGGCGCGCACCGCGCTGACCGAGGCGGCGGCGCAGACCATGCTGACCCCCGGCATCCACGCCGCCTATACCAAGGCGTCGGAGTCGCTGGCGAGCCACGACAAGGTCGAGACGGTTGCGAAAGGAAAGGTGGGCGAGGGCGTCACAGCCGGTCGCGCCGCCTTCTTCCAGACCACCGCCGAGGCGTTCCTCGCCGACGAGGCGCTGGGTCATGAAGTGTTCGGCGCGTCGTCGATCCTGGTCCGCTGCCGCGACGAGGCGGAACTGATCGCGGTGCTCAAGGCCGCCGAGGGTCAGCTGACCGCGACGATCCAGATGGATGAGGGCGATACCGACATGGCCGCGCGGCTGGTGCCGGTGCTCGAGCGCAAGGCGGGGCGGATCCTCGCCAATGGCTGGCCGACCGGCGTCGAGGTGGCGCATGCGATGGTCCATGGCGGCCCGTTCCCCTCGACCTCGGACGCTCGCACGACCTCGGTCGGCAGCCTGGCGATCGATCGCTATCTGCGGCCGGTGTCGTACCAGAATCTGTCGGCCGCGCTGCTGCCGCAGGATTTGAAGGACGAAGCGGCGGGCACGCTGCCCCGTCTGGTCGACGGCCAGCCGGGCTAAGGAATGGCGGGGCGCGTCCCGAACCGGGGGCGCGCCCCTTTTTGTTGAAAGACGATAAGGGGAGGAATTCATGGCTGATCACCTGTTGCAGCATCGCGCACCCGATGGGACCCGTTCGGTCATTCTGGCGCGGGGCGACCACGCGGCCTTCGTGCCGGGTATCGACACGGTCATCGCATTGGCGCAGCGTGCCATTGCCGGCGGGCAGTCGCTGCTCGACACCGCGCTGGCCTGCGGCGAGGGCGCGGCCGTCGATCTGAAGGCGGAACTGGCGGCGGGCCATCTGATCGCGCCGATCGACCATGAAGACCCCGCGCATTGCGTCATGACGGGCACTGGCCTGACCCATCTCGGCTCGGCCGAGGGGCGCGACAAGATGCACCGCGACGCGGCGGCCGCGGCGCACCAGACCGACTCGATGCGGATGTTCCTGGAAGGCGTCGAAGGCGGCAAGCCCGGCGAGGGCCAGGTCGGCCAGCAGCCCGAATGGTTCTACAAGGGTGACGGCTCGCAGCTGGTCGGCCCCGGCGACGCGCTCGAAATGCCCGCCTTCGCGCAGGATGGCGGCGAGGAGCCTGAGCTGGCGGGCATCTACCTCATCGGCCCTGACGGCACGCCGCATCGGCTGGGCCTGTGCCTCGCCAACGAGTTCTCGGACCATGTGACCGAGCGGCACAACTATCTCTGGCTCGCGCACAGCAAGCTGCGCCCCGCCGCGCTGGGCGCCGAACTGCTGCTCGGCGACGTGCCCGAGCATATCGAGGGGACCAGCAAGGTCGTCCGCGACGGCGAGACGCTGTGGGAAAAGCCCTTCCTGTCCGGGGAGGCCAACATGTCGCACAGCCTGGCGAACCTCGAGCATCATCACTTCAAATATGCGCTGTTCCGTCGTCCGGGCGACCTGCATGTCCACTTCTTCGGCACCGCGACCCTGTCGTTCGCCGACGGCATCCGGACGCAGGAAGGCGATGTGTTCGAAATCGCCGCGGCGCCCTTCACCCTGCCGCTCGCCAACCCGCTGGCGCGGACCGAGGACAAGCCGGTGACGGTCGGACGTCTCTGATCGGCCCGATTCCCGGCTGAAATGTTATCAGGGGCGTCCTTTCCCAACGGGAAGGGCGCCCTTGCTGCGTCTGGAGCGAGTGATTCTGGGAGGTGATTCGGTGTTGTGACGTCTGGGGTGGGATAAGGTTCTGGCGGGTATGGGGCTGGCGGGGTGAGGCAACGCATTGTTTTTTCGGTATTTTTCTGGAATTTTTCAGAAAAGTGAAAATCTGCTGTTGACGGTTAGGGTTGAGGGGGCCTAGAGGGGTTTCACCGCAGCGGTGGTCGCACTGACCGACCGATGCAGTCACGACAGATCGGCGCACTTGAGGCCCTGGGAACGGGGTTGAAGGAGTGTTGC
>Ga0308172_1000794_pt1 | contig 30403 bp, 29 predicted proteins | sample PhyGR2_FD_202134 | JGI IMG/M metagenome (GOLD analysis project Ga0308172, IMG submission 202134) | Phyllosphere microbial communities from UC Gill Tract Community Farm, Albany, California, United States - DLSLSG.R2 | ecosystem: Host-associated > Plants > Phyllosphere > Unclassified | place: USA... | reverse complement strand
ACACTCCACATCCCTCTGGATATTATGCGCCCCGTTCACACGATTCCTCTGTAGTTCAGTCGGTAGAACGGCGGACTGTTAATCCGTATGTCACTGGTTCGAGTCCAGTCAGAGGAGCCAAATTAGAGAAACCAGACGTCTACTGACGTCTGGTTTTTTGCTTTTTATCAATTGGTTATCCCCTTCACCTTGTCTACACACGTCCATTAGAAAACACTCGAAGCTACACCCCTTTGCTGGTAAAAATACTGGTAAAGCTGGTTCGGTTTTCCTTTTACCAGCAACAAGAGGAAACCGTCATGCCACTTACTGATACTAAAGTAAAAAATGCCAAACCCTCCGAAAAGGCGGTTAAGCTCACTGATGGTTTCGGCCTCTATCTGCTGATACACCCTAACGGCTCAAAATACTGGCAGTTGGGTTATCGCTTTGAAGCTAAACAAAAGGTGTTTTCAATAGGCGTCTACCCTTCCGTATCCCTCGCCGACGCAAGGCAGCGCCGCGACGAAGCCAAAAAGCTTTTGGCATCCGGAATTGATCCCAGCGCTAAAAAACAGGCTGAGAACAGGGTTGTTCAGGAAAAGCGCAACAGTACCCGTGCTTTCAAAACGGTTGCCAAAAGTTGGTTCGCAACCAAAACCACTTGGTCAGAAGATTATCGGCGTTCGGTCTGGACTCGTCTTGAAACTTACCTGTTTCCTGATATCGGCAACAAAGATATCGGTGAGTTAGATACGGGTGACCTGTTGGTGCCAATCAAGAAGATAGAAGCTCTCGGCTTCCTTGAAGTCGCTATGCGGGTGAAGCAGTACGTTACTGCTATCCTGCGCTATGCTGTTCAACAGAAAATGATCCGCCTGAATCCAGCATATGACCTTGAAGGTGCTGTGCAGAAGCCACAAACAGAGCACCGCCCAGCGATTGAACTCGAAGAGATCCCTGCCCTATTGGAACGTATTGAAAATTATCAGGGACGTAGCAGGCTCACGTTACTGGCGATAAGACTCAATCTCCTAACGTTTGTGCGTTCCAGCGAACTACGATTCGCCAGATGGTCAGAAATAGATTTTAAAAGTGCCTTGTGGGTTATCCCGGAACAACGTGAAGTAATAGAAAAAATAAAACATTCAGGCCGTGGTGCCAAAATGCGCAGGAAGCATTATGTTCCCTTGTGCAATCAGGCGCTGACCATTCTTGAAGAGATAAAGACGCTAACTTATGACGTGAGCGGTGATAACGGTTTTATCTTTACGGGGTGTTATGACGCCCTGAAGCCTATGAGCGAGAACACTATCAATAAAGCGCTACGTAAAATGGGGTATGACACAAAAACCGACCTCTGTGGGCATGGTTTTCGTACTCTGGCATGCAGTGCATTGATCGAATCCGGTATCTGGCCAGAAGATGTGGTTGAACTTCAAATGAGCCACATGGAAAAGAACAACGTTCGTGCCGCCTATACCCATAAAGCGAAACACCTCGAACAACGCCGTCTGATGCTGCAATGGTGGGCTGATTTTCTGGATGTAAACATTGAAAGCATGGTCAGGCCGTTTGATTTTTCAAATATTAAAAAAAATTAGGATTAAAAAAATAATGAAAAATATCACCTACTGGCAGCAAGCTGCTGGTGATAAAGACAGAAACTATGTGGCTCAATGTATAAATAATGATGTGATTTTAAATGGACCTGGAGAATACGGTCATTTCAATGACTATTATGAACAGTATACATTAAACGATGTTTCTTCGAGAAAAATAACAGACCTCAATCGATTTTGTAACGAAATCAAAGAAGGAGATATCATTGTTCTCAGGCTTGGAACAAATGAAGTCTTGGGCGTTGGAGTAGTGATCGGCGAATATGAGTGGATTGATTATTTTGGTGATGTTGATGGTTGGGATTTGCAACATACAAGAAGAGTAAAATGGTTATGGTCAGGAAATAAAAAGTTTTCAACCTACACTTTAAAGCAGGGAGACACAACTCAAAAACTTACGTCGAAAGAAGTTATAGAATGGATTGAATGTTTAGATCTTAAATCGTCTGAAAATAGAGAAATAAAGATTCTACCATTAAACCAAAAGTATCATATACCGTTTTCTGTCATAGAAGAATCTCTATTCTCTTTCGGTGTGTCAGACATTTCAATCAGGAACCTAAGCAATGAATTCAATTCATTAGTGAGAATAGCTAGTTGGTATACGAAGTATGATAATCCATCTGAATTTGAAACGGTGAGTCATCTCACTGTGCCATTGTTAAAAAATTTGGGTTGGACACCACAAAAAATGGCTATAGAATGGCGAAATGTTGATATTGCGCTATTTGAAAACCTACCTCGAAAAGACGAAAACCTATCAGTTGTAATTGAAGCTAAAAAGAAAGACAGTTCATGCTTATCTGCATTTTCTCAAGCAGAAGGATATGCCAAAGACAAAAATAATTGCCAGAGACTAATTGTAACAGACGGATTGAGATATGGCGTTTATTTAAAAGATAAAACCACGAATGAGTTTGTTCTTTATGCGTATGTTAATTTATTACGCCTGCAAAATAGCTATCCTATTTATAACTGCCACGGCGCATGTGAAGCGTTTAAAGCTATGACACCAGAATGGGATGATTACCATCAGGTTGAATATTAAAACTCTTACTGTTCTTAATCAGATCAATCCAGCTCCTATCCATGGGGCTGAGTTGCATAATTATCTGCTATAGTTTTCATATAACCTGCACTTGATAATTAAGGCTGTATTTCAGGATAAAATACTTGGTTGTAAAAAACTATATCTCTGATATTAACCTTAACCGATTGAGTAGTTTAATCACCACCATGGGCCACATTCCTATATGTTGTAAATGATATCTACCGCACCCGGTGGGTTTGCTCAACCCTTCACAGCAGAAAACAAGTTTTCAACTGTTCAGCGTTTATTTTCATTACAAATCTTTAAATCCTTTTCATTTAGTTTGACTTTTGTCTGGTTACTTCTTTCTATAGCCAAAGCTAGCTTTTCATAAAAGAGTTGGTTAGAACATGCTTGAGTAAAACCCTTCTTTATTGTTCTTAAGTCAGTGCCTTTATCGATATTTTTAAAATAATTATTAATGAAGATAATCACATGACTCTTAAACTCTTCATGAAAAACACTTTCAAACTCGGTAGTAGCCAGCTCAGGATAGCAATTGCAGATAACAACGAATAGTAATGATACCATGTCATCTATAGCAAACTGGATTAAAACTTCAGGGTCATTAGTTTTTTCACTCATTCTTCTTCCCGTTTAATTGTTTCGAAAGGACATCAAAAAAATTACTGTTTTTAGTTTTTTGCGAAAATCGATTTTCATTTATGTCAGCAACGTTAATCGAAAAAGCATTTTGCTCAGTTTGTTTTTTTAATGAATTTTTATTATCCTGCTCTTTTCTCAAGTTTTCATTATGTCTGGCTCTTCCCCCGTTACTTATGTATCTATTACGTTGTTCTTCTGTTGTGGTGGCATAAGTCATGAGAAAACCTACTAACATATCCTGATCAATATCAAGACCCATATACTTTGCGACCTCTCCACCTAACACAATTTTCCTGTGTGTTTTCTCTTTACGTGTCATTGCTTTTTCTTTTGTTGATAACCTATTGAGTTCCAGCTGTGCTGACGCAATCAACTGACGTAAATTCTTTCCTTCCATATTCATCTCCTATCTACTCTCCCCAAAAGAAGGGATATATTACATTTGTTATAATTTTTCACTTTGTAGATAATACGATTTCATCTAAACTGTTTTTAATTCTTTTATACTGTTCTTCAGGAGCAAAGAATAACCTGAAAGCATCATAAAAAATGGTTCCCCCCTCTGCTGCCACACTAAACCAATCACTTGTTACACTTGCTGATCTGCCTGATGTCGAAAATGAAGATAAAATAACTTCACGCTTAATAGAAAGGCCAAACAGCCCCTTAATAACTGACTTTGCTGTTGAATAAGTCGTATCAATGTCGAAATAATGCAGGAAACACCCCGTCACTACGATCACAAACTCTTGCATAATGCTCCTCTTTAAGGAAGATATGGCATTACCGTACTGTCCTGACACTATCTTTTTACTCAAAAGATCATTGGTTTGTTGTAAGCAGCGCTCAAACTTATCACGAATCTCTTTAAATATTAATTTTATCTCATTATCTTTCAATTCCATATTAATAATTTGATCGTGCTCATTGCGAACTATCAAAAACCATTTTGATTCAATACCACTTTCTTTTCCCTCACCGCTATCTAATTCAATCTCTCTCATAATAATCACCCATAGTTTATTAAATATAAAAAACTTTCGCTTAACACTACCAAATGAATACCATATTTTTTATGTTTGGCAAATTTTACAAATAACAAATTCCGGGTTATATTATTTATATCCGCAAGAAAACATCCCAAAATTGATATTATCCCTTTACCCCTAAGCTGAAACGCCTTTTCATTCGGCGCTAAAATCCAGCGAAAAACTTGACCATTGTTTTATTTTTTTCGGCGATAGCTGAATAAAAAATAAATACAATGCCCACTTATACATTGCTACGCAACGTGTGGGCCTGGCGGGGGCCTTAAATTCAACACCAGAGTTTTTCTTGCGAAAAACTAAAACCAGCAAAGGTCAACGCCTTTAAAAAATTAAAATCAGAAAGGAGTAATTTTGTAGCATGGCAATATTTCATTTATCGTTCAGTATGCTAAAAAGATCTGCAGGAAAATCGTCCTGTTATCTTGCCGCATATAACGCAAGAACAAGAATAGAAGATAGCAGAACAGGAGACGTGTACGATTATTCATATCGTTCTGACCTGTTCCACCACTGCATTCTTGCACCAGTACAAACACCTTTTAATATTGTTGAAAACTCTGCTGTGTTGTGGAATGAAATAGAACAGATAGAAAAAAGAAAAGATGCCCAGCTCTCACGTTATTTTGATATCGCTATTCCTGTTGAACTGGATAACGATGCCAAAATCGCGTTAGTGAAAAACTACTGCAAACGTAATTTTGTCAGTAAAGGCATGATTGCAGATATCTCTTTCCATGACCTTGACGGTCATAATCCTCATGCTCACGTTATGCTGACACTACGCGAGATAACACCAAAAGGTTTCGGCAACAAGAACAGAAGCTGGAATGAACATGATTTAATGGATGAGTGGCGTGCGTCATGGTCCAGAATGTCTAACCGTGCGCTTGAACGTACTGGTTCTGAGAATCGTATAGATCACCATTCTCTCGCTGCACAGCGTGAAGAAGCGATTGTTCTGGCTAATGCTGCACAGGAAGCGGGAAAAGAGGATATAGCAAACAAACAACTGGCTAAGGCCATTGAGCTTAACCGCCCTGCGCTTACCCGAATAGACCGTAAATCATGGCATACCAGAAGAGCCAAAGCCTTACGTGCCGCAGAACAGGTGCAAGCGACACAGGCAAAACAGACCGCTAACGATTTCAGGCAGTTGTTTGACAGTGATGTAGGTCATCTCATGACCGTAAACCTTAATTCTTTCCGAATTGAAACCGTCAAAGCAAAACCAGCACCACAGAACCCGATACAACATTCGCCAGAACTTTTGCGTTCCCCGGTACTTGTTGTACCAGAAAAGAAACGCCGCTTTAAGCCTGCTGAGATGAAGCCAAAGGATATGTCCCTTTACTATGGTGTTGCGTCAAAAACAGAAAAACCCGTTATGTTAAGACGTAAGCGTAAAATCAATTTGCACAAGCTGTATGATTTTATTAAATCTTTTGTGAGTGTGTTGGTTAAGCATCCTGTTCAGGAAGCAGAAAAACCTTGTGGTAGCACAACACCAAAACCTGCCGAGCCAATGGTAGCCGATCCGTTTGATGAGGTTATGATTGACCCCGTTACTAAATTAAAGATCACCCGCAGGCAGTGGGAGGCTATGGGTACGACCAGAAAATCCATCGAGGTTGCAAACCCCGCAGACACGAACTATGAACATACGGTTGAAAAACGTCCAACGGTTGTTGAGTCTGGCAGATCTCTTGTTTTTCCTCCTCTGCCAAAAGAAAGCAAAGTCGCCACAAAATCAAAAGGTTTCACCTTCCCTCAATTTCGCTTTGGTTCGCGCAAGCGCAAAGATGAGTGATTCTTATTCAAGCAGTCAAAATTCAGGGATTAAAAATCCATTGATAAGCTCGTAACAACAGGAACTTTAAGGCAAAATAGTTCAATCGTCCGTATCTGGAAAATGACCGTAATGGCTAGAAAACCCAAAGAAATCAAAGCAGACCCGTTAGAGGTCATCCTGTGGAAAGCGGCTGACAAGCTACGTAAAAACATTGATGCCGCCGAATACAAACATGTCGTACTGGGCCTGATTTTCCTTAAATACATTTCCGATTATTTTGAATCTCATTACGAACTGCTGAAAGCTGGCGAAGGGGAATTTGCAGGAGCCGATCCGGAAGACAAAGACGAATACACCGCCTATAACGTGTTTTTTGTTCCTGAACTGGCGCGATGGAGTTACCTGATATCTAAGGCCAAGCTACCGGAAATCGGTAAGCTGGTTGATGATGCGATGGAACTTATCGAAGCCGGAAACCCACAATTAAAAGGTGTGTTGCCAAAGGTCTACGCTCGTCAGAATCTTGATGCCACCGTTCTTGGTGAACTTATTGATATGATTGGCAACATTGCATTAGGTGATGCCAAAGCACGCTCTGCTGACGTTTTAGGTCATGTTTTTGAATACTTCCTGGGTGAGTTTGCTCTGGCAGAAGGTAAACAAGGCGGTCAGTTCTATACGCCTAAATCCATTGTAAGCCTGCTGGTTAACATGCTGGAACCTTATAAAGGCCGTGTTTTTGACCCCTGCTGCGGTTCCGGTGGCATGTTCGTTCAGTCGGAAAAATTTGTTGAAGCGCACCAGGGTAAAATCGACGATATTTCAATTTATGGTCAGGAATCCAACCAGACCACCTGGCGTCTGGCAAAGATGAACCTGGCTATTCGAGGTATCAACTCAGAACACGTTCGCTGGAACAACGAGGGTTCATTCCTTAACGATGCCCATAAAGATTTAAAATCTGATTTTATCATTGCTAACCCACCGTTTAACGTTTCCGACTGGTCAGGTGAACAACTTCGTGGGGATGCCCGCTGGCAACATGGTATTCCGCCTGCGGGTAACGCTAACTTTGCCTGGATGCAACACTTCCTGTATCACTTATCGCCTAAAGGTCAGGCTGGAGTTGTACTGGCAAAAGGGGCGCTGACTTCTAAAACCTCTGGTGAAGGTGATATTCGTGCAGCACTGGTGAAAGATGCCAATGTCATTGACTGTATTGTTAACTTACCTGCAAAACTGTTCCTGAACACCCAGATACCAGCGGCGTTATGGTTTATGCGCCGTGATCGTGATAGCACAACTCAATATCGAGATCGCAGTAAAGAAATTCTGTTTATTGATGCGCGTAATCTTGGAAACTTGATCAATCGTCGAACCAAAATTCTATCCGATGACGATATCAAAACCATTGCTGATACCTACCATAACTGGCGTAACAAAGCTGGCGACTATAAAGACGTTTCAGGTTTCTGTGCGTCTGTCGATATCAATGAGGTTGCTAAACTTGATTATGTGCTGACTCCAGGCCGTTATGTGGGACTTGCTGACGAAGAAGACGATTTTGACTTTAAAGAACGTTTTACAGCTCTTAAAGCTGAGTTTGAAGCACAACAGGAAGAGGAAGCACGTCTGAATAAAGCTATCGCTGAGAATCTGGCGAAGGTGGTGTTATGAGTGAGTGGGAATTTTTACAAATTAAAGATCTGGTAAGTGATGGTAGCCTTGAAAAACCTTTAGATGGTAATCATGGTGGCATACATCCAAAGGGTGAAGACTTCGTAACATCTGGAATTCCTTTCGTCATGGCTTCGGATATAAACAATAGCCAAATCGATTTGGTTGGATGTAAGTTTATTTCCACACAACAATCATTGTCTTTACGTAAAGGATTTGCAAAAACGGGGGATGTTTTACTAACCCATAAAGCAACCTTAGGCCGTACAGCTCTGGTTCCACCATTAAAAACCGACTTTATAATATTAACCCCGCAAGTTACTTATTATAGAATAAAGAATAAGTGCAGGATTAATAATCATTATTTAAAATATTATTTTGATACGCCCGATTTTCAACAAACTCTTGCTAATCACGGAGATGCTGGTTCCACAAGAGCTTACATTGGTATTACTGCTCAACATGATCTACCAGTTATTCTTCCTCCAATCAACGAACAAAAAGCCATAGCCTCTGTTCTGTCCTCTCTTGATGAAAAAATAGACCTGTTTCATCGTCAGAATAAAACGCTGGAATCTATGGCTGAAGCGTTGTTTAGGCAGTGGTTTATTGAGGAAGTACAAGATGAATGGCCTGAAACAAGTCTCGATCAATATGTTGAGCTAAATAAATCATCAATAAGTAAAAAGTATGGCTTCAAAGAGATTCAATACTTGGATACAGGTTCCTTAACCAGAGGGAAAATATCTGAACTTCAAACTATGCTGTTATCAGAAGCACCAAGTCGAGCTAAAAGATTAGTCAGTGAATTTGATATAATAATATCAACAGTGCGCCCAGATCAATGTCATTATGGTATTTGCATTAATCCACCGTTGAATCTCGTTGTTTCAACAGGGTTTTGTGTCATTTCTAGCAAATCTATTAGCCCGTTCTTCATTTACTATTTATTAACTTCTGAGGATATGACTGAATATCTGCACTCTATAGCAGAAGGCTCTACGTCAACCTATCCTTCTTTAAAACCAGAAGACATCGGAAATGTTCCATTCCTTTATCCGGGCGAAGAAAAAATAAACCACTTTCATAATATTGTTGGCTCTTACTGGAGCAAGATTCATAGTAATCACAACAAAATAAAAACACTTGAAAAACTCCGCGATACCCTACTTCCCAAACTGATGAGCGGTGAGGTCAGGGTTCAGTATGCAGAAGAAGCAATAGAAACAGTGGAATAATAAAACAAAGCGGGTTATGGACCCGCTCTCTGGTTAAGCAGCAATTAAGGACAGTACGCATGGCGAAGATGACCGAATCAGATATTGAAGTAATGGCAATTGAGTACCTACAGGGTTTAGGCTATGAATATGTATATAGCCCGGATATTGAACCAAGCGGTATCAATACGTTACGTAGTTATCAAAATGTTGTTATTGAAGACAAAGTGCGTACTGCCCTGCAACGTTTGAACCCACATTTGAATGAACAGAAGTGTGAGGAAGCCCTGAAAAAAGTCCTACAGATTAGTTCACCTGATCTAATGGCAAACAATCTGGCCTTCCACCGCTTGCTAACCGAAGGCATTAACATTGAAGTCAGTAAAGACGGAACAACAAAGGGAGAGTTTGCTTGGTTAATAGACTTTGATGATCCTAGTAACAATGAATTTCTTGTTCTTAATCAGATAACAATAAAAGAAGATCGTCATACTCGCCGCCCGGATGTTATTTTATTTATCAATGGATTACCCCTGGTTGTCATTGAACTAAAAAATGCAATTGCTGAAAATGCTACGGTTGAAGGTGCGTACAAGCAAATAAAAACCTATCAGAGCCAGATCCCTAGCCTGTTTACATACAATGCATTTAACATAGTTTCTGATGGTCTTGAGGCAAAAGCAGGAACCGTTTCCGCTGATTTTAGTCGTTATATGACTTGGAAAACGTCAAACGGTCAAACCCAGGCAACCAATACCCAGCCACAACTTGAAGTACTTATACAGGGCTTACTCAATCCAGTAACCTTACTGGATATGATCCGGCATTTTATCGTCTTTGAAGCCAGTAAACATGAAGACAGTAAAGGGATTATCAGTATTCGCACTGTAAAAAAAATGGCAGCGTATCACCAGTATTACGCTGTCAATGCGGCAGTGCTTTCCACAATTCGTGCTTCTAATGTTAATGCTGATTCACCTTCTGCAGAGGTAGCGTTAAGACAACAAGGACGTAACAGCAAAGAGCTGGTTAATGCTCAAAAACACGGCGACAGAAAAGCAGGTGTAGTCTGGCACACCCAAGGTTCCGGTAAATCACTCTCAATGGTGTTTTACACAGGTAAAATCGTTCTGGCGTTAAACAATCCAACTGTCGTGGTTATCACTGACCGAAATGATCTGGATGATCAATTGTTTGGTACATTCTCTTCTGCAACTCAACTTCTGCGCCAGACACCGAAACAGGCCGATAACCGGGAGAAGCTTAAAGAGTATTTAAAAGTCGGTTCCGGTGGCGCTATCTTTACGACCATTCAAAAATTCCAGCCTGATGATGGTAGCAGTGTCTATGAAATGTTATCCGACAGGACAAATATTGTCGTCATAGCTGATGAAGCACACCGTTCTCAATACGGTTTCAGTGCCAAAGAAGTTGACGTAAAGGATGCTGAAGGGAACATAACGGGTAAACGCACTGTTTATGGTTTTGCTAAATATATGCGTGATGGGTTACCGAATGCTACCTATCTTGGCTTTACTGGCACACCTATAGAAAAAACCGACGTCAACACCCCTGCTGTTTTTGGGAACTATGTAGATATCTACGATATCTCGCAGGCCGTTGAAGACGGCGCTACCGTGCGTATTTTCTATGAAAGCCGATTAGCTAAAATTGCTATCAGTGATGAAGGAAAGCAGTTACTCGAAGATTTTGATGAAGAATTCAGCGAAGAAGAACTAACTCATACTCAAAAAGAACGTTCCAAATGGGCAAGAATTGAAGGCTTAATTGGAAGTTCACAACGCATTAAGGCTATAGCCGCCGATATGGTGCAGCACTTTGAACAGCGCTTAAAATCGAATGCTAACAATGGTAAAGGCATGATAGTAACCATGTCTCGCCGTATTGCTGCTGAACTTTATAAAGAAATCATAGCGTTAAGACCAGAATGGCACAGTAATGAGTTAAATGATGGCATCATAAAAGTTGTTATGACTTCATCAGCCTCTGATGGTCCAGAAATTGCCAAACACCATACAACTAAAACTGAAAGGCAACTGCTGGCTAATCGCATGAAAGACAATGACGATAAGCTAAAACTGGTGATTGTGCGTGATATGTGGCTCACAGGTTTTGATGCACCAAGTATGCATACGTTATATATCGATAAACCGATGAAAGGCCATAACCTTATGCAGGCAATTGCACGTGTAAACCGTGTGTATAAGGATAAAATTGGTGGTCTAGTCGTTGACTATCTTGGTATCGCCGCTGATTTGAAAGAAGCCCTGTCGTTTTACTCTGACGCCGGTGGACGGGGTGATCCAGCTCAAGTACAGGAAGAAGCCGTAACACTGATGCTTGAGAAACTGGAAGTGCTCGAAGGTATGATGCATGACTATAATTATCACACTTACTTTACTGCTACGACTTCACAGAAACTGACGATCATCCTTGAAGCCGAAAACCATATCCTCGGCCTGGATAACGGCAAAGGTAAAATGAGGTTCCTTGCTGCTGTTGCGGCATTATCACAAGCTTTTGCACTTGCAACGCCACATGACAGAGCTATGGAAGCAGCACCTGAAGTTGCTTTCTTCCAGGCAGTAAAAGCACGTCTGAATAAATTCACTGAAAGTTCTGAAGAATCAGAAGAAGAACACAATGACAGTCTGGAAATGCGGGTAAAACAGACTATCGATCAGGCTCTGGTTACAGATAAAGTTGTCGATATCTTTGATGCCGCAGGCATCCAAAAGCCTGATATATCAGTACTTTCTGAAGAATTCCTACAGGAAATGCAGGACTATCAGCATAAAAATATTGCTCTGGAAACCCTTAAAAAGCTCCTTGCTGATGAGATCAAGGTTCGCTCCAACCAAAGCATTACACAAGGTAAAAAACTGATTGATATGCTGACCTCTGCAATCAACGGCTACCAAAACAAAGTCCTCACTGCTGCTGAAGTCATTGATGAACTGATTAAACTGGCAAAAACAATCCAGGAATCTGACACGCTAGCCAGCCAGCTAAACCTTAGTACCTATGAATATGCCTTCTACTCTGCTGTAGCAGATAATGATAGTGCTCGTGAACTCATGGAAAAAGAGCGTTTACGTGAACTAGCTGTCGTGTTAACCGAAGCCATCAGAAACAATGTAAGTTTAGACTGGACGGTAAAAGAGTCTGCTAAAGCTAAAATCCGCGTAGTGGTTAAACGCCTTCTTAAAAAATATGGTTATCCGCCTGATATGTCATTATTGGCTACAGAGACTATTTTGAAGCAGGCCGAGCTATTAGCAGGAGAGTTAGGGAAATAATTCCCTTACTATTCCATATTAAAATCATTTCTATTTTCACTGGAGAAGCCAATGGATAGCAGGCCATACCTTAAAACAGTTTTATATATACTATCTCTCTGGCTTCTTTTTTTATCATTGTTAATAATGTCCTACGACAAGGCTTTAATAATAAATGTTCGGGACTATATTTTTACTAAAAATGTTAATTTTTCGATCTCGTCATTGAGAGTGAGAAATATTGTTTTCATCGTCAGTTTGGTTTTCATATTTATTGGTTCAGTGATTTTAATAATTCTTGTAAATAGTTTTGGGTCGGGATGGTCTGTTACATGTACTGTATCAGACATTAGCAATGAAAATCATGAGCATTTAGAGTTTTTAACAACTTATATAATGCCCCTAGTTTTTACCGATGTCGATAGTAAGCGGACAGTATTAAATTTAGGTTTGATGATATTTGTTATCGGTGCGATATATGTAAAAACAAACAGATTCTACTCAAACCCATCACTCGCAATACTCGGATTCAGAATATATAAAGCTAATGTTCATGATAGAGGTATAAAAAAGTGCACAGTTATATGCAGAGGGATTCTAAAAAACACAGATAGCATAAAGTATATAAAAATTGACGATGAAACTTATTTTGCTAAAATAATGTAGAGATCACTATATGTTCACTAATATTGAAAATATTTTGCAATCGCAGCAAATCTCTGGCGAAGCTTTTTTTGTCGCTGACATTCAAGGTGCAATGGAGGTATTTAAAGTTAACCTTGAACCCAATGCAGAAATAGATCTGACTAATTCATTCTCCAAAAGCTTAATGGATAATGTAATTGAACCTAATAGAGGTAAGGCAGCTATCCCACTGGTGTCAGCATTACTACAACGAGACAAACAAGTTTTCGAATATGACCATTTAGCAATTAATCACCTTCCTATTGAATTTACGAAGATGAACGCTGTGCTAAATTTCGGAGTTAATGGTAATGCAGTACAGTTTGATTTTTCCACACAAAGCCTTACTTCGGTAAAAGCCGTAATTTACCATCTTTGTGATGGTAATGGGAACAGTGTGGTAATTTACCAGCACAAATATCCTGTATCTCTTCACAAGAAAACCAAAAAATCATACTTTAGTTTAAATGGCAGAACTTTAGATAAAATCACTCATGACAGTATTGATATAAATGACACTATTGATTTTTTCTTCTTCCAGAATAAATATTATGCATTGAACATTAAACTACTTGAAAGAATGTATGGTTTAGAGAGCGTGATTGATAACCTCGCAAACAATGCAACGCCATTGATAATGAATCTTGGTGTTGTTAATACACAGAGCATTCCAGTGCCGTTGGATATTTTCAAGGACATGTATAAAGACAGAGCGTTTATGCGTAGGCTAGCTCTCGTTTCGAAAGGAAATTTAGTCCAATCCGGAGTATCAATACCTCAAATACAGCAAGTTATGAATCAGTTCCCTGTATTTCAAAGGAATATAGATATAACTGGAGGGTTGGTAAATCTTAACACTAAAGACCAAAAAAGATATTTTATAAGACTGCTTAATAATGAAGCCTCATTTGCGGCGCTTGATAACACCCCTTTCCTTGCCGTTGAAAAAGATTCTGCAGCTTAACTTTAATAAGTAGAATAAGCATCTTTGCATTATGAACAGTGAAGATGCTTATTTTTATCCTTATTGAATAACTCCTATCAAATTTTTCCCTTCCCCACCTTTTACCAAAACATTCACACCCTGCCTGAATCCTCTGACAACGAGTTGATTATATCCCTGATCATTTAAATAAAGGTTATAGATATCACCATTCAACAATAACACCCTTGCTCTGTATCCGCCATTACCATCACCTTTCCAATCAGCAAGACCTTCTCTCAAATCCTCTGGTTCAGCATAGGGGTCATTATCATGAGAGTGATCAAGAGATAAAATAACCCTGACATTATCACCTTCATCTTTGACGCCAACAGCGGTTTTGGTACTATTCCAGATATCATTTAAAGCTGACGATATATCAGTGGTTGATTGCCCTGCATAATGTGCATTAGTGACCTTCTGGCTTAGCTGTTTGTACTTTTTGTACTGGCGAACCGACATACCATCTTTGCCCATAACAGGATAAATCAGCGTTACACGACCTGTAATCGTTTTTCCTTCGCTCAAATCATAGAGGTTTTCGGCTTGTAAAGAACCAGACAGAAACAGACCTAAGCACATAACAGCAGAAATTAAGGTTGTTTTCATTTTTTACTACCTTATTAAAAAGCCCTGATCTATCAGGGCTTGTAGGATTTAATTAATTTTCCCAGAAATCAGTTCTTTCTTCCCGTTGTTTTCGCTGTAATGAAAATCAACATGAGTAAGGAAGCTTTTAGCATTTTTCTTTTCGATGCCGTTTTCGCTATATGGTTTCCAGTCGTCCACAACAATATACATAGTCTGGTAAAATTGCGTATTACCACCAGAGAATACTTTACTCCATTCCCGTGCCTGATTTTCATCAGCAGGAATGCTGGTGCAACTCAGCAGAACATTCCCTTTCGGAACTATCATGCCGTATGCGTTTGAGAAGTTGGTTATATTGAACCCTGTGGAGTGTAGATTACCTGATTGCTCACACCCCATGCCCTTTTTAACCGTAAACACTCTACGGTCGAAATCATACTGCTGCGGCATGTAGAACGGGCTGTCGGCTTCGGACGGATGAGCATTGATGTAAACTGCGTCAACAGGGATACCAGCAGGCCGACTTGCAGTATCCGAGACAACATATTTGATGTACCTGATAGCTTTGTACTTCCCAGCCTTTTCCAGCAGACTTGGCAGATCTGACTTAATCAGATCATTCTTTGTGAATTGATCTGCACTGTGGCGATACTTATCAGAGAGCAGTGTCATTTTCTCATCGTCTGACAACTGCGGGTTGTTAGCCACGTATGCCAGTTGAAGATGTTCAGGTGTTACAAACTGGTAAGCTGTCAATGGTACTGCCCGATACGACTTTATCTTGTCCGCCAGTTCAGACTGCTGTTGCGTGTTTTCACGCTTCTGTGCACCATTTACGAACTCATCAAAAGCAATCTGCTCTTCTGTGGGTTCCGCATTAATGCTTTTCGCAAACTTCATTTCTTTGGGATACGCAACAATAAACGCACTTCCGTCACCAGCTTTGCTCAGTGCTGCCGTGAACTCATCATCAATTTTTTTCCCTTTGTACAGGACAGGAGATGCCTTATACGAATAGACGCAGAATTTATTATCAGGGCCGTCATATTCGCCTGCGATAGCTGAATTAGCTTTTCGCTCATGTTCAAAGGTCAGGCTGATATGGTTTTGTTGAACGAAATCATCATAATTTTTAAAAAATGTTTTTTGCTTATCCGTCAATCTGTCCCAGACTGGTTTTACAATGTTTTCTGTCGATTTTGTTACTATCTGGGGATTATCACAGCTAATTGCATTAATAGATTGTGCTTTACCGTCACATCCAGTCAGTAGTATTGCAGCAGCCAGTGCTGAAAGAGGCAGAGATTTATTTTTCATAATGAGTCATTCACGCGTATTCAGACAAAGGAAAACCCACGCCAGAAAACCCTCTACTTGTGGGTTATGATTTAAACTAACGGGCTGTAGGTCTAATCCAAGAAACTTTATCTTTGCTCTTCAGTTTCAACAGCCCTACTGGTCCACCCATAAGAAGTACAATTGTCATAACCATCAATGGGGTAGAATGCGTTGAGAACATAATGACAAATGACACAGGAAGAGATACGACTAAGCCAATCGCTACCAAAACCTTCATGAGTTGTTTATTGACATAGCCTGTAACCTTCTCAGCACCACAACTACGACAAACAGAAGCTCCAACTGGTACTTCTGTACTGCAAAACGGACACTTTGACATATTCCTTCCCTCACCCGATATCACTTAAGTAATTGATATAATTGATCTGAAGCAAAGGCCTGTCATATCGTTTTTATCGATCAAACTGATATCATTTGATAGTTTTTGACTATCAAAATAATAATATTGATCGTTTTAGTCAATTAATTACCGATCGATAACTCCATATTAATCGCCAGTACCTATCAATACATGTATATCGATCGTTTTTACAGATCAATAATTGACATTTAGAACCCATGGATTAGGCTTTTTTTTGCTCAATGACCTACATATCCCTTAACTCATGCTTCTTTCTTTTTCGGGTGCAATCAGGTGATCAGGATTTAACTACAGTCTTTTTCCAAATTGGTTTTCTATGCAGTACATTCGCCTGCTCATATGCTGCTTTAAAACTAAAACCTTTTGATAACAGCAACTGTCTTGATTTCGCTGCTTGCTCAATCGCTTTGCGCGGAAGCGCACTTATTACTTAATCAGTATTGGTTTAGAAGAATAAATTTCTTCTTCATCGCGTGAAGAGTTTTCTTCGTTTTATTCTTTTAAATGAAGTAAACCACTCAATCAATAGCAGAAAAACGTTTCCATAATTTAAATAAAAAGGGCGAGAGCCAGCGATTGAGCGCATTAGCTCAATCAAGACAAGCCACTTATCCAAGGTTTTTAATCTTGCGTAATGCGAGCATGTAGCAAAGAGCAACGTTCATCCAAATAAAATCTCTGCCAGATATGAATTAAGCTTATACAGGCATTGCAGGTTGCCCCTAAGAGGCAAAGAAGCAAATGCACTGTTACATTGTGTTTTACTGAATCACAGAAGATCATCAATCTGCGTGAACCGCAATGGCACAACCTGAAAGTTGTGCAGGGTTTACAGATAACATTAAGAAAACCATTTTAACCGTAACCGAAACTGACGGGACATTTAGTTTCGGTTACCTTTCAATAATCAGCTTCTAACAAGAAAAAGTTCAGGGAAGCAAAACGTTCGTAGCTGAATTTTATATATCGATATTGAAACCCATTAATGCGGTAGAACCGCACATGGTTTCCTGTACTCTTAGATCTTATATTTCTTATACTTCTTAAGAGAAAAATAATCATATAAAACAATTAGTTAAAATATTATTTTCTTCATGTTTGTTGATTTTTCTTCGGGTTTGTAGATCTTTCTTCGGGTTTGTTATTTTTATCTTCGGGTTTGTTGTATTTCACTTCATTCCTGAATATTAAAATGAAGAAAGATCTTCAAAATATATTTGACTTTTATAAAACTATAGTTATATATGAAATGCATAACAATAAAAAAGAGGTGTATAATGAAAAATAAAAGCTATGATAAAAACCCGTTTATTTTACAAAATGGCATTGAGATTGAAACGAAAGATAAAAGAAGAACAATCGCGCGTGGAGAAAAATTTGAATCCCCGGAGGGAAAACGATTCGAAACAGTCATTCATTCTATACAAGAAGTTGATAAAGAGAAATTCGTTAAGCTTTTCATTTCTAAAATTCGTGTCCTTTTTGATCTGTCTCTGACTGGTAATAAGCTATTTTACATATTCCTTTTTTCTATTTCTGACGCCATTGGTAAAGATCAGATCTATATGAATTTCGAAACAGCAAAAGATATAGCTAGACAGTGCGACTTCAACTTATCCAATCCTGTTTTTTATCGTGGGATAAAAGAACTTATAGCAAAGCAGGTTATAGCACCAACCAAATCAAAGTACATTTACTATATCAACCCAGCAGTGGTGTTTAATGGCGATAGAGCGCGATTTGTTGAAGAGATAAAAATTAAACAAGGAGATAAAAATGCTAAAAAATGAAATAGACACAATATTGAACACATATAATAACGAAGACGGCATAACCAAAGTGATAACTGAATCATTTATTCGCTACTACTCTGTTAATGGTCTTAACGACGAAAAGCTCACCGATAATTATTTTAACTATCTGAGAACCATTGTCTCTGGCCGTCAGTTCCATTTCCTGAATAAAGAGGCTTTATTTTCACAGAAAAATCAGATACTTGCCAATATCCTAGCAAAAATCCATGACGATATCCGTGATAAGATCCAACCCGAAGACCCACGTCACTCCGTTCAATGGCAACCAGAGGCTCTGGAAGCCATTCTGACGCTTCTTTTTGATAACGGGCAGCTTCTCACTATGCTTCGTAACTAACTAGCCACAGGCTGCTTGGTCCGCTATGAGCGGGGAGCGGACATCGGTGTGACATTTTTTGAATAAATCCGAGTGTCGCAACCGAGGGACTCATTAAAAAGGGCTCTTGCTGAATAATAAAATTGTATAAATCCGTCTGGATTCCGTACGGCTATGCAGATAGGATGATTCCTAATAAAAAGAAGAATAAAGAAGTACAACGGTTTTTCATATCGTAAGGAAAGTAAAGATGACTGTATCTCAACAGGCCACAACCTCGCAAAAGGTCTGCGCAACTATTGCATGGTTAATGGCATTAATACCGCTGGTAGGCTTGGCTGTATTCTTCTTCGCTACCACAGGTGGCGTTTCAATGTGGGTTGGTGGGGGCATGAGTGCGGTCTTTGCATTTGGTTTCACCCAGATGTGGTGGCGGAAAATTAACAGCTGATAGCATTTTTTTAAAAGAGGCGGGGTGATCCCGCCTTTTTTATTGAGTTCGACAGAATGACGTTTTACCGAACGCCCCGAGAAGGGCATGGCGGTAATTTGGAAGCAATTTACAATCGCTAATGTCCGCTTCTGGCACATAGCAGCCCTTTCATACCCTAACCTGCTTAAAGAGGATCACGAAACAGATCCTCAACACATACCCCATCTTTCCTCATCAGTTCAAGGATTTTATTTATTTTCACCTGTTTTACCGCTTCTTCGCCGATCTCTACGTAGCACTCTGCTTCTCGTTCAGCTACCACTTTTCTGAACTTAACCAAGACCTGTTCAAGTGTTTTGATATCTGTTGTCGCTGCGGCTTGTTGGATTTTTCTGTACTGGTACAGAATATGAAATTCATCGCTCATTCTTCCCCCCTAATATAAAATTTAATATTGTTCCATGCAGGACGCCCGTTTCCGGGCTATTCCTTATTATTCCCTTACCCACGGCATATCCCACACTATCTTGACCGTCACTTCTACTGCCTTAGCATGAGATTCCTTTATCGCATATTTATTTAAATAATCCTGTAACTCAATTTTGTCAGACGCTCGCTTCTGCTTATTGGTTCGTTTTGAAATTCTTGTATCAGTTATCCATTTGTCCAGTCCACGTCGAATGGCTTTTCTTAACTCTTCTTCATAGAACTCGTCAAAAACGCTGACTTCAATTTTAAAACACAAACTTCTTATATTAAATACTATCATTATAATCACCTCTCTGGTTTTAGGTAAACGCCACCTTAATGGCACCTATAGAATATTATTTAAGATTTACACAGCTTAAAATTAAGATCACTTCTCATGAGGTTCATTCACTGGCCTTTCAATCTTTGCATAATACAAATCTATTTCACAATTTTTTAGCTGTATAAAAAAACGGTTTGTTTTGCTTATTCCATATACCTCTATAAGTTTTTTTTCACCCTCAAAATGAAGATATGGTGCTAATTTCTGATAGTAATACCTTCCTTCTCCAACAGGAATAACACCTTCCTGATTCAGTTTGTAAATCGTTTTTATTAGTTGTTCCTTAAATGTATTTTCCATTTTTATAAATAAATCTTTTTTTAATAACTCTCTTCTCATTTTTCATTCCTTATTTTATTTTTTTTAATTTAAATAATTTCGTTGTCAAAAATTTCTGTCGCTTCTTTTCCATACATTAATGTCAGAATCAGTTCTGCACCTTCACGCAATGCGTCATATGATCCCCCGACATTATTTTCAACGTCATGAAGTGTGTAACCAAACTCCTCATACACCTCTTTTAAAAACTCAACTGTAAAATCTTCAACAGCTTCTTCCATTTCGCACATAAGTTCTTTATTCATTTAACACTCCTATATTTTTTAATAAAATTATTTTTTAATCATAATATCGCCATTAGATATCATTCTTTTAATATGATTGCCTATTCTTTCTTCTGTCTCATTCTGGAAAATTTTTAAAAACTCATATGTTGTTTCTTTACCATACTCATTCTCTAATAATGAAGTTACAAAGAGTTCAATAATAGAGTTAATTTCCCCAAAACTTCCCTCTAGTTCCTTACCTGTTAGTGAAAAAGTTTTTTTAGCCTCTTTCTGTCCTTGTTCAATAAGAAACGCTGTAAAATGGAACATTTCGTAATATTTATCTTTATTCATTTTATTCCTTTTTATTTGTTTGTTTTAATTTATGATCTTGTGTTACTGATTAGATTATCTATCCAACTATCAATTTCTCTTTCAATAAACCCTATCGCCCTTTCACCTATTTTTATTGGTTTAGGAAATCGATTTTGTTTAATGAGGCGATAAATCCATGCCCTGCAAAATCCTGTTCTTTTCAGAACTTCGTGCATTCGTATTAAATTTTCTTTTTTTTCGTGGGTTGTCATAGTTTCTCCTGTTTGTTTCGACGAGGAGAATGATATGGATTTAAGGAGTGTGAAAAAATTGACGGGAGTTTTTTAATAGTTCTTTGACGAGCCAGCCGATGTGTTTGTCAGGACAGGAATATTCCTCCTGTCCCTTGACTTTTCAGTTACTTTTTTTTCAATTGGTCTTTTTTTGATGTTTCTCGATTAAGCTGCTTATCTTCATGTCCATTAAGTGCCTGTTTTTATACAAAAACATGGTGAAAAGATCATCAAAATCTCTTGTCAGCGCTTTTTTTGCCAATGGTCTATCCGTCTCTTTTATCAGCACCTGATCACGCATTTCTTCCCTGCCCCAGCGATACAAAAGCTGTTCAAGATCTTTGTCGCTCAATTTGTAACCATAATGTTTCGCGTGATACAACAAGTCCAGGATTGGTATGATTCTAAAATCAATCAGCTTAAGTACCATGACTTCACCAAAACCATAATTCTGAACCTTCGCTCTGGCTTTGATTCCTGTATGCTTACGCCAGCGGTTTAACAGATACCTCATCGATTCTATGATTTGCTCGTCTGTTGATACGCTCAAATCCACCACAAGGGGAATCCTGCTTGCGACACGAGTCATCATTCGTTTTTTCTGCTCTTCAGATACCGTTACTTCAGCTTTATCAATCCTGTCTTGCATTTGCTTCTTCACGTAGTTCACAACAGGCTGATTCAATGCTCCAAGATTATTGTGTTTGATATCCGTTGGATCGGTATCCTTATACTCCAGCAGTTTCGTATCTCTGATTTGACGATCAAACTGATAAAACTGCCCTGCTGACATCACTCTTACATGCTGGTCATTTTCATACGTATTAACGCTGTTGATATCTGCTGGCTGGCTAAGTAGCGGGTTGCCCGCAATGATCAAATCTCTTTCACTCAGATTCGCCTGACTCACACACCAATCTGCTTCATCGCTTTCAAGAGCTTCTTCCAACTCGTCAAACATTGCTCTGCGGTGCCGAAACTCCTGACAAAGTTGATGTATAGTAATTCCCTTTAAAACCTCATAGTTTTCAGGCTTAAACCATTCAGTAAGTTCAGCTTTTTGCGCTGCCGTAACCATTCCCAGACCTCATTACTAAACAATCCATTACTATACGATAATGGGACGGCACTCTGTTGGGTAAGTTGACAAACGTTGTCGCAAGAGGTATTGATTTGATCATGTTGTCTACTGACGCACACCAACGTAATCAATTGAATATAATTGACTTTTTACTCATACGGATTAAATAATGTTGGTAAAAATGATGGTAAAAAACCAGTTGGCTTTTTCAAACCCATGAATAACAGGAGCTAGAAATGAAGTTCGAGTCCAGTCAGAGGAGCCAAATTAGAAAAGCCCGCTTAAGGAAACTTATGCGGGCTTTTTGGTTTTCTTGCCCGGCGCCAGGGCCTGTATGGCTTTGATGCAATCAGTGGAGGTGAATACTATTTCTGACTCCCGCAGTCTGTTCCTTTTATTTCACGTTTTTCGTTATAGTCATGCGCAAGGTCACATATTAATTGCGTTACGCGCCCTGCGGATAATTGAGCACTGTGGGTAAAATTAGTTTGTTGGTATAGCCAGTGGATAAAGTGCCTGCTGGCCGTTAAAGAGAGCGTTTCAGCGTTATTGCTATCCCCGCCCGTTAATGAGCAAACCATCTTACGATTTTTCTTCTGCGCCCAAAGCTGCCATTGGCCTTGCCACCAGCCATGCTGTGTTATTCCCTGAAAATTCCAGGGGATATTACTATCACTGTCATTTATTTCTTCTTCAATAAACCAAAGCTCAGCTTGCCGTTGACGAAACAGATCTGCCCAAACAGTAATGACGGCTCCCCGAAGAAAACATTCGTGTGAAATAACATGTACTTTTACCTTAGGAAAAAGGATGCTCAGTACTCGGAAATGCCCGTGAGCCGCGATAACTGGACGCAAAATTGCACCTCTGGCGTTACGTTTAAGAACCGCACTTCCATACTGAATTTCATCAAACTGGCTCCGTCTCAGAAATTGCGTCTCGCGCAAATCGACGCGATTTACGATATCGCTATGATGCACATCAGGTTCAATTCTCCCGCGCCACCGGTACCGCAGACTTTCACCAATGAAATGCTGAGTAAAATTTGTGGAGATATGAAGAATATTACCGAAGGTGGCATCGAAACTGAGCAGAACATACAGTTTCTGTTCTGCACTACTCCCCTGGAACGGCACAATAAGTGACACAGTTTCAATTCTTTCCGGAGGGATTATTTTTCTTTGTTTTTGCTGTTTGGGTGTCCAGACTTTTCTGCAGACACGGCACTGAACTCGCTGTGTTCCCCGCGGGTTATGACCATAGCAAATAGTTTTGTTGCAATAACATTCAGGACAAAAACGACCGTTTTCTGAGGCATATGCACTTAAGTGAGCAGACAGCCAGTCATTAAATTGTTGTTCATCAAACAGAGGGGGATAACTCCCACATGCACGACAGTGCAATGCTGGATATCCCAGTCTGTAGTCTGGCCAACTGTAATCTGCAGATGCGGAGATTGGCAGCCCTAAATTGCGGCAACCAAACGATTTGCAGGTATTAATGGTAAACAGAGTCAATATTAGTCACCAACGATTTCAATGGGTCGATGATTTTGCCCCATAACTCTTGCTTAATTGTGTGAGCAGACACGCATTTAAAACCCTTTCAGAACGTAAAGTAGCGAGTCTTTATAAAACTGAAAGGAATTGATTATGAAGATAAAATTAATCGCAGCGGGTATTCTGCTGACGTTACCATTTTGGGCCTGCGCCAAGGATCTCACTATTATTTATACTAATGATCTCCATGCTCATGTGGAACCTTATAAAGTGCCATGGATTGCTGACGGTAAACGGGATGTGGGTGGCTGGGCGAATATCACCACTCTGGTAAAAGAGGAAAAAGCCAAAAGTAAAGCAACATGGTTTTTTGATGCAGGTGACTATTTTACCGGCCCTTATATTAGCAGCCTAACAAAGGGCAAGGCCATTATCGATATTATGAATACCATGCCTTTTGATGCGGTCACAATGGGCAATCATGAATTTGATGATGGCTGGGATAATGCGTTGCTCCAGCTTAGCCAGGCGAAATTCCCTATTGTGCAGGGCAATATTTTTTATCAGAACAGCGATAAAGCATTCTGGGATAAGCCATATACCATTATTGAAAAAGATGGCGTGAAAATTGGCGTTATAGGTTTGCACGGTGTATTTGCCTTCAATGATACGGTTTCTGCTGCAATGCGCGAAGGTATTGAAGCGCGGGATGAGATTAAATGGTTACAGCGTTATATCGATGAACTTAAGGACAAAGTGGATTTGACCGTATTGCTGGTTCATGAAGGCACGCCTGCCCGTCAGTCCAGTATAGGAAGTACCGATGTGCGTCGTGCGCTGGATAAAGATATTCAAACCGCAAACCAGGTGAAAGGTCTGGATATTCTGATTACCGGACATGCGCATGTCGGTACGCCGGAACCGATTAAAGCAGGCAATACGCTAATCCTCTCGACCGATAGCGGCGGTATCGATGTGGGGAAACTGGTACTGGACTATACGAAGCCACATAGCTTTACGATGAAAAGTTTCGAACTTAAAACCATTTACGCCGATGAGTGGAAGCCCGACCCGCAAACGAAGCAGGTGATCGACGGCTGGAATAAGAAACTCGATGAAGTGGTAGGACAGAAAGTGGCGCAGTCGCCGGTTGAATTAACACGTGCATATGGTGAATCAGCATCACTGGGCAACCTGGCTGCGGATGCTTTGCTGGCCGCTGCGGGTAAAAACACACAGTTAGCCTTAACTAACTCAGGCGGTATCCGCAGCGAGATCCCGTCTGGCACGATTACGATGGGCGATGTTATTAGTACGTTCCCATTCCCTAACGATCTGGTCACTATGGATCTTACCGGTAAACAATTACGTAGTTTGATGGAACATGGCGCAAGTTTAAGTAACGGAGTGTTGCAGGTCTCAAAAGGTCTGGAAATGAAATACGACAGCAGTAAACCCGTTGGACAACGGGTCCTGGAGCTTACCCTTAATGGTAAGGCGATTGTGGATGCGACGGTTTATCACATTGCTACCCAAAACTTCCTTGCTGATGGTGGTGACGGCTTCACCGCGTTTACCGAGGGTAATGTGCGTAATACAACAGGTGGGTATTCTGTTTACAAAGCTGTGATCGATTACTTTAAAGCAGGTAACACCATCACCGATGAACAACTTAACGGTATGCGCGTTGCTGATGTGAAAAAATAAATGTTTTGTTAGCCGCATCAGTTAGCGCAAAGGATGTGGCGACCTATTACACCAACGATTTACATGCTCATGTATCTCCGGGGAAAATTCCGGCAGAGAAACCCTATTACAAAAGCCCGCTTAAGGAAACTTAAACGGGCTTTTGGCTTTTGTGGTGTGTCTTGAGCCAATTCCAGACAGGCTGGTTAACTGGTATTACAACCTCGCGACGATGACGTCATACAAGAATTAGGCATTGCGCAGCTCAGTCAGGGAGAACAAGCCATTATTTAATTTTAGTGTGAAGTCAGTCATGTAATAAAAAAAACGCGTTGCCATTTCCGTTCGATCTCATCTATCTCAGAACCATGTGAAATCGATTTCATAAGAACTCATGGCCACTATCAAAGATGTAGCAAAAAAAGCAGGATTGTCCGTCACTACGGTTTCTCGTTTTCTAAACCAGCATCCCTATATTTCCGATGACAAGCGGGAAAAAATACTTTCCGCCATGAAGGCCCTGGATTATGAACCTAGCACCGTTGCCCAACAGATGCGGGGAATAAAAACGCATCGTATTGGCGTATTGATCTCGAGGATTACCAACCCCTTCTTCGCCAGTCTGGTAGATGCTCTGGAAGTGAATGCACGCAAGAATGGTTATTCGGTACTTATTATTCAAAACCACAACAGCCCAGATGAAGAGAAAAACTGCCTAGACTTGTTAAAGAAAAAAATTATCGATGGGCTGATCCTTTGCTCAGTTGAAAGCGATAAAAATGTGATTGAGAAGTATCAAAAATATGGTCCTATTCTGCTCTGTAATACCAGTATAACTTCATCGTCACTGCCGATCGTCAGAGTAGATGATGAGACAACCACCCGTGATGCTATTCGTTACTTAATAAGCAAAGGCTATCGCAAAATAGCTTACTCGACCGGCGGTAGTTTTGAGAAAACAGGTCATGGTAGCAGAAGAAATAACGGTTACGTTACAGCGATGAATGAGGCAGGCCTTACCATTCACGATGAGTGGATATTTCGGCATATGCACACCTATAAGCACGGCCAGACAATAGCTCACAATCTCCAGAGCCTGGTTCAAAATAACCGACCCGATGCCATTTTTGCAGGCAGTGACGAGGTTGCATGCGGGCTAATGTCCACTTTGTTACTTCATGGCCAGCGCGTCCCGGAAGATATTGCAATTTTAGGTTTTGATAATCTCCCAGTTGCAGAAATGCTTAATATACCCCTGACGACTGTCAATCAACCCATTGATGAGCTGGGGAGGATTTCTGTTGAGTTTTTACTCTCTTTAATAAATGGTCAGCGCTATGAATATGACTCAGCCCTGCTTAAGTCAGACTTAGTGATCAGAGAGTCAGCATAAATTTTTTAAGTAAATATGGTATCGATTTCATACAAGGAAGAAGTATGTCAGACGCACTCAGTAGAAATAATCAGTCTTGGTGGAAAGAAGCGGTCATTTACCAAATTTATCCAAAAAGTTTTTATGACAGTAATAACGATGGTATCGGTGATATCAGAGGGATTATTGAGAAACTGCCGTATCTGAGGGAGTTAGGGATCACAATGATCTGGGTCTCCCCTTTCTACAAATCACCTATGGCGGATAACGGATATGATATCTCAGATTATTACGCGATTAACCCGAATCTTGGTAATATGCCGGATATTGAAACTCTGATTACCCGGGCCAGTGAAAGCGGTATACAAGTGATGATTGACCTGGTGGTTAATCATACCAGCGATGAACATCCTTGGTTTCAGAAAGCCCTTAGTGAGCCGGAATCAAAGTACCGCGATTATTATATTTTCAGGCCAGGGATAGAGAATACTTTCCCTAATAACTGGCGTTCAATCTTTGGCGGTAGCGCGTGGGAAAAAGTCGCCCATGAAAAGAATTATTACCTGCATACCTTTCACCGTAAGCAACCGGACCTGAACTGGGAAAATCCGGCGCTGCGTGAAGAAATTTATACCATGATCAACTGGTGGCTGAAAAAAGGCATTGCCGGGTTTCGTGTGGATGCTATTACCTTCATTAAAAAGGATCAGGATTACTGTTCCCTGCCAGTAGATGGCGTCGATGGACTGGCATCTATAAAAGGCAAGTCAAGAAACAGACCCGGAATAGAAGTATTCCTCAATGAGTTAAAGGAAAGAACATTTAAACGTTACGGAGGAATCACAGTAGGCGAAGCACCCGGTGTTCCCTTGCAGGAATATCCTACGTTTATCGGTCCTGATGGCTATTTTGACATGATCTTCGATTTTCATGCCGCTGATATAGATGTGGAAAATGGTTCTGAATGGTTCCGCCGCCGGCAATGGAGTATCGGTGAATTTAAAAAAATGTTGTTTGACAGCCAACGCGCCTTTATAAAGTCCGGCTGGGGAACGACATTTATTGAGAATCATGACCAGCCGCGTGCTCTGTCAAAATTAGTTCGTCAACATCAGTTCCAAAATGACATTGGAGCAAAAGCCTTGGCTGCAATGTATTTTTTCATGCACGGTACGCCGTTTATTTACCAGGGGCAGGAACTGGGCATTAAGAATTTCCGCAGAACTCGGATAGAAGAATTCGATGATATATCAAGCATTGATAATTACTATCGTTCATTGGCGGAAGGTTTTTCATCAGCAGAGTCTCTGGAATTTGTTAACCAAAGGTCAAGAGATAATTCGAGAACGCCTTTTCAGTGGTCAGATACTCTCAATGCAGGATTCAATCAGGGAACGGCTCCGTGGCTCGCATTTTCCTCTGAAGAGTTTTCTGTCAACGCAGAAACACAACTTCAGCAAAAAAATTCTGTATTCAACTTTTACAAACGAATGATCGCCCTGCGTAATAAAGAATTTCCCGAGTGTCTAGTCTATGGTTCATTCCTTCCTCTGGAAAACTGTGCGGAAAGCATTATTGCGTATGTGCGGAGTCATGCAGGCGAAAGCATTATATCCATCACTAATCTGAGCGAACAGGCTATTCCTTTTTCAATGCCTCCAGGTGAAGTGTTACTCAATAATTACGACAGTGTTGGTTCCAGCCTAAAACCTTACCAGACTATTCTTATTAAAGAGTTCATTAAAAATGAAAAAATATAAAAACATTGCTGTAGATATTGTAAATGCTATTGGCATAGATAACATTATATCTGCTACTCATTGTGCCACCCGATTACGATTACAGGTAAGAGATCGCCAGAGTATTGATGACGAAATAATACGTCACATCAGTGAGGTCAAAGGGGTGTTTTTCAACGCCGGACAATATCAGATTATCCTCGGCACAGGAATAGTAAATAAGGTGTATAACGAGTTTTCTGAGGCTTTTCATATTAATGAAGTAAGTAAAGACGAAATAATCCAACAGAATACCGGAAAACTACAGCGCGGCATCCGAAATTTATCTGACGTATTCGTTCCGATTGTCCCCATCCTTGGGGCGACAGGACTTTTTCTCGGTATAAAAGGAGTAATACTCAATGATACCGTGCTGTCTTATGTCGGTAGTGCTCCTCAGGACATTCCACTTTATATAAAAACACTCACGACGGTTCTTTGCGATACGGCATTTGCTTTTCTCGCAGCCTTTATTTGCTGGTCAGCATTTAAAAAATTCGGTGGCACCCCTGTTCTTGGATTTTTGATTGGCCTGATGCTGGTATCTCCCGCATTGCCTAATGCGTATGAGGTCGCTTATTGTCATGCCCAACCTATTTATATTTTCGGATTTATTCCACTGGTGGGTTATCAGGGCTCCATTCTGACTGCTCTCATTACCGGAATTATCGGTGCTAAGATCGAAATCTTTTTCCGCAAAAAAATGCCCAACGCGATGGATCTTATATTCACCCCATTCGTAGTGATTCTGCTTTCCATCGCGATAGCATTATTGCTACTGGGGCCCTTGGTTCATGGTTTTGAACACTATGCCGTGATGGCAATTCAACAGTTTCTCTCCCTGCCTGCGGGTATTGGCGGATTACTGATTGGGTTCATTTATCCCATCGCCGTGATGACCGGAATGCACCATATGTTTATTATGATCGAAACCTCCCTGATTGCAGGAACAGGCTTCAATCCCTTAATTACAGTATGTGCAATGTACGGTTTTGCTAACTCTGCAGTATGTCTGGCTATCTCTTTAAAATCTCGTGACATGGCCTTTAAGACCTCAGGTATTTCAGCTACGGCGACCCAGCTTCTTGGTGTTTCGGAACCCGCGCTGTTTGGTATTGTGATGAGGTCAGGAATACGTGCAATTACGATAATGTTACTGAGTTCAGCATTAGGAGGAATGGTACTTTCATTACTTTCAGTAAAAGCTAACTCTTATGGACTTGCCGTACTGTTATCTCCATTAATGTATATTTATGATCGCTACCAGGTGCTTAGTTATATTTGTGTGGGTATCGCGGTGTTTATTTTCGCCTTCACGCTAACGACACTGTTGGTCAACGTGAACAATTCTTCCGCAAACCGGGGCCTGCAAAAAAAGAGTGTCCATACGGCCGCTGCCAGCCAGACATCTGTAAAAGTGTCTTAAGTCCTCAGAGTGAGCCGCGGCGAAGCCATCATTCAACAGAATAAATTGATATCGATAGCCGCCTGTCTTTTGAATTTGGCAATATGTATTCGTCACCGGCTCACAGAGGTAATGTGAAAATATCCAACCCAAATAAAAAGCCCTTCCGGGCTTTTTATTCATCATCAGCTCAAAGCGCTTATTACCACATCAAATCATCTGGCACTTTGAAATCTGCATACGGATCATCTTCGTCCTGCTCTTCCTGACTCAGTGCGCTGTTTAATACAATGCTGTTGGCATCACGCTGCGCGATTTTATCCGCCACGCTGGCAGGGATAATGGCGTATTCGCTCTCGCCGCTTTTTTCAGAAACCAGACGCGCAATAGCGAGACGGCCGCTGATCAGCTGCGCCTGAGTGGTTTTATCCACGGCGATGCGTTTGATCAGTTTGTCGTCGGTGAAGTTGAAATCGATATTGCCTTTCGAAATGACGATTTTATTCATTTCAATCAGCTGTTTTACCTGAGCTTTATACTCTTTAGACAGCGCCGCCTGCTTCTGTTCTTCGCTGAGCTGTTTATCACGCTCAAGCTGCGCTTTTTTATTTTCTTCCACAGCGGCACGGGCTTCACGTGCCTGAACGCGTGACTTTTTTGCCGTTCTCTGCACTTTGTCCATCTTTTTGCTGCTGACTAATCCCGCTTTCAGCAACTGTTCTTGTAAGGTGAGTTTTGACATCGTTGTTT
>Ga0308172_1000788_pt1 | contig 30568 bp, 40 predicted proteins | sample PhyGR2_FD_202134 | JGI IMG/M metagenome (GOLD analysis project Ga0308172, IMG submission 202134) | Phyllosphere microbial communities from UC Gill Tract Community Farm, Albany, California, United States - DLSLSG.R2 | ecosystem: Host-associated > Plants > Phyllosphere > Unclassified | place: USA... | reverse complement strand
GCTCTGCCGAAGCGGACAAAGTGATCAAGTTCCTGCGCGAAGAGATGGGCGTGAAGAAAATTCGCTTCCCTGAGCAGTGCGGTATCGGCGTTAAGCCGTGTTCAGAAGCGGGTACCAAACGTCTGGTGCGCGCGGCAGTGGAATACACCATCACCAACGATCGTGATTCACTGACCCTGGTTCACAAAGGCAACATCATGAAGTTCACCGAAGGCTCTTTCAAAGATTGGGGATACCAGTTAGTGAAAGAAGAGTTCGGCGGCGAACTGATCGATGGCGGCCCGTGGATGAAGTTCAAAAACCCGAACACCGGCAAAGAGATCATCGTTAAAGATGTGATTGCTGATGCGTTCCTGCAACAGATCCTGCTGCGTCCGGCAGAATATGACGTTATCGCCTGTATGAACCTGAACGGTGACTACATTTCTGATGCCCTGGCGGCGCAGGTTGGCGGTATCGGTATCGCACCAGGCGCTAACATCGGTGACGAATGTGCACTGTTCGAAGCGACTCACGGTACAGCACCGAAGTATGCCGGTCAGGATAAAGTGAACCCAGGTTCAGTGATTCTGTCAGCAGAAATGATGCTGCGTCACATGGAGTGGTTCGAAGCGGCTGACCTGATTGTTAAAGGTGTTGAAGGCGCTATCGCTAACAAGACTGTGACTTACGATTTCGAACGCCTGATGGATGGCGCTAAACTGCTGAAATGTTCAGAGTTTGGTGACGCGATCATCGAAAATATGTAATCAGTTTTACGAAAAATCTAGCCAACACGAATGTAAAAATCGTGTTGGCTTTTTATTTCACACCTTCTTCCCCAAAATCTCCCCAAAAACCCTCCCCAAAACTGTTTATAAAATCACCATCATACAGCAACCACAATCCTGTCTTTACCGCGATCATCGTTATAGCGATCAGTCATTTTCTGAGTCTTATGGCCGAGTAATTTTTGAGTATCTACACTCTGTTCACGATACAGACGTTCCGATAGCGAACGCTGCTCATGAAAGGTGGGCGCGGCACTCTCAGCCCAAGTCAGTCCACAGTGATTCCTGGCCTTTTTGAACGTCGTTGTAATAGAGCTGGCAGAAACCTTATTACCTCGGACGGCCTGCGAGGTTGAGTGACGGAAATGGACCAGATATTTACTCACTACGGCGTCCCGGCATTGAGCGATAACCTCTCTGAGTGAGATATCAATGGCCATGCACCTCAAGCTCAGAGGGATGGCAACACGGCAGCCGGTTTTCTCCTGAGTAACATGCAGCATGTCGTCCCAGATGTCCGAAAACTGCATATTAGAGATATCCCCAATACGCTGGTCGGTGACCAGAGCCAAAAGCATTGCGCACTGGAGATAGGGCGGATGATCTTCTGCAGCCTTGAATATGGCTTGCCACTCATCCAGTGAAAGACGCTGACGTACTACCCGGTTGCGTGGTTGTTTGGTGGCCTGCGCTGGGTTGTAGCCGGGGGGAACGTGCCCAGCGTGCTGGGCCTCTTTGAACACATCAATGATCGCCATTCTTACAACCTGAGCCATTCGGTTATGTCCTTTGGCTTTAACAGCATCGACTATCTCTGCGACCTCTAACGCGCCTACGTCCTTTAAATACATCATCCCGCAATTTTGGCTTAATGATTCGACAGGTTTCTTTTTCTGCTTCACCGAATTTCATTAATTTCAGTGGGGCGAGAATTCCGGTAAATAGCGCCTCGCGATCAAGCATCTATTTCAGGCCAACCTTTACCCCTGGTGGGGCCATCATTCTGCCTTACGCATACGCCCTCAATGTTCGTGCGCTTGGAGCCTCATCCCCAAATTGATCTATTCGCAAAACTATCGCCGGTCTGGCTGGTGGATATTCTGAAGCCGCTTAGATTCTGGATGTCACCGAGGACGGCGTTCATAACAGGCTGCGCAATAGTGGCGATCAATTGTTTCCGATTGGCTGGTCGCTAGTGTTGCAGCAGGCAGCTGGCAGTAATCACATCGCAACAGCCATAGCCAAAACATCTGGCGGCGTGTTCGTGCCACTACCGGATGTCGAGCTGGTGGACTACGGCGATATCAATCAGCGACTGCTGGAAGCTATCGAGCAGATAACCCGGTACTCACAGCAGGTCAGGGCAGCTATTGAGGATGGAGTGGTTGAACCGCACGAGCGCGAGGTGATTGACGAGGAGCTACACCGTGCCATTACCAAATTACAGGAGCACACGACGCTGGTTTACAGGGTTTTCTGTGCTCCAGAAAAGTGAGAACGCCGGGTTGCAGCCCAGCGTTCTCGGCGACTACATCAATTAGTGTGGAGAAATAATCGCGTGAATAATTTAAACAGATCCCCGGATTTTCCGCAATTCCGTTGCCTGCCCATGAGGGGCGGGCGCAGTCAGCAGCCATTCCGCTATTCACTCAAAGTACCTGATGTCCCTGATGTTGTTAACCACAGCTTTGTGGAATGGGCTGTGGGGTTCTTTCTCGAAAAATCCAGCAAATCAGGGGGCTAAATGCCCCAGCTATCAGACGAGATTATTCAGCCGTGGGTCGCACGCTATGCTGATCCACGCGGTGTGATTGTTGAAACCATAGGCGTTGATGTAACGAATAACCGGGTGCTGTTCAGGCGTCCGGGTTACCCGTACGTCTGTGTCCAGCCCCGCAATCTATGGGGTCAGAAGTTCAGGAGAGTTAGTGATGAGCGTTAAATTGTCTGCATACGTCTGGGACGGTTGCGCGGCGTCAGGTATGAAAATCACCAGCGTGGCCATCATGGCGCGCCTGGCTGATTTTTCCAGCGATGAGGGCATCTGCTGGCCGTCAATCGCAACTATAGCCCGTCAGATTGGCGCAGGCTCCAGCACTGTGCGCACCTCGATACGCAAATTAGAAGCCGATGGATGGCTGACCAGTACCACAAGGCGTAAGGGGAACCGTAATACTTCGAACATGTACCAGCTGAACGTCAGGAAACTGCGTGATGCGGCCTATGCTCACCAGCCAGAATCTGACGCGTCAGAATCTGACCCATCAAAATCTGATGCATCAAAAACTGACCCATCAAAATCTGACGCGTCAAAATCTGATGCACCAAATTATGACCCCTCAAATTTTGACCCGTCGGAATCTGGCAAAAAACCGGGTTTTCACCCGCCAGAATCTGGCGACGATCCGTCAGTAAATTCAAAACATGATCCATCAGATAAAAACCCTATATGTACTGGAGCTACGCCCCCGGACGTTCTGACTGTGGATAAACCCCTGTCTGGTGATTCAGACGCGGTGGTGTACAGCCCCAAAAGAACCATGTGGGGCAGCGAGGAGGATTTGAAATGCGCGCAGTGGATATGGGAGCAAATTATCCACCTTTACGAAAAAGCGGCTGAGACTGATGGCGAGCTGGCAAGACCAAGAGAACCCAACTGGACCGCGTGGGCTAACGATGTGCGCCTGATGTGCTCACAGGACCAGCGCACTCACTACCAGATTTGCAAGTTGTTCCGGCGCGTCCAGAGCGACCCGTTCTGGTGCCGCAATATCCTCAGCCCGGCCAAACTCCGCGAAAAATGGGATGAGCTGATCATCAGGCTCGGTCCGGTTCAGCGGTCAATCACAGACATTTCACCAGTGGATTACGCAACCCCAAAAGGGTTTCGCGGTTAATACGGAATATTAAAAAATGACTACGTTATCGAAAATTTACGACAATAAATCTAAAACTGAAACGAACATCACGACCCGCAAAACCTACCTGCTGGGCGTTGATGAACTCTATGTCGAGATTGGTTACAACATCCGGGAAATCGATCAGACCCACGTCGAGGAATTCCGCGACGCCTACATTGCTGGTGAGCATGTGCCTCCGCTCGCTGTACAGGTAACAGAGCAGGGCATAAAAATCATCGATGGCCACCACCGTTACTACGGGGCCAAACTGGCACAGGAGGCCGGTTATGACATCCGCCTGGAATGCAAAGACTTCATAGGCAGTGAGGCGGACCGTATCGCTTTCATGGTTACATCCAGTCAGGGACGAGCACTGGAACCGCTGGAGAGAGCAGCTGCATATCAGCGCCTGATTAATCAGGGCTGAGAACCGGCGCAGATTGCTAAAAAGGTGAAACGCTCGATCACGGACGTTGAAAACTACCTGGCTCTGCTGACGTCTGGCGATGAGCTGATCGCACTGGTTAAAAACAAAGAGGTTGCCGCCACTACCGCCGTCGCTCTGGTTCGTGAGCATGGTACGTCAGCTGGCAGGGTAGCGAGAACGGAGCTGGAAAAGGCAAAAGCCACGGGCAAGAAGAAATTAACCAAAGCCGCAGCACTGCCACAGTTCAGCGCAAAACAAACCCGTCAGCTGGTGGAGCTGTTAGCTAAACATTGCCAGGTAGAGCAGGACGAGGAGGGCGCACGTATTACCCTGACGTTTGAAACTGACCTTCAGGTGGCTGAGGTGATGGATATCATTCAGGCCGCCAGAGAACATCACGGCGACACAGCGTAAAGCAGTTAGTGAAGTACCCTGCCAGATGATAAATTAATGCTCTATGGGAGAAGTAGGGATTCGAATGTTGCTAAATTGGGGGCGATCATGCATAAGCGTTATTCAGCTAAGTAACATATGTTTGAGTCGGATGTTCTAAACTGTGAATGTTTTCACATAAATGATATATCGACTGGGAAAACTGAAATGATTTCAGGGCGGATCATATCTACCAAGGGTATCTCTGGTGTGATATTTAAGATAAGTAATTAGATTAGTGGTAAGTTATTCTTGATCATATTCTTACTTAAGTGAAAAAATATCCGTCTTCTTTTATATAACTTAAACAGGTCATCAGTATGAATTCTACCGATTCGGCTATTGGAGCAGTTAATACTTTTATAAAAAGAATTATGGAATTAAATAGTGAAGGCATGGTGCCAACCACGTTTCGAGGTCAAAAAAACGAAGCGTGGCACGCGTTGCCGTCTATTTTTAGGCCTGACTATGAATATGCATATAAAAATGAAGATTTTATAGTTAGGGATATTGTTTCAGCACATCCTGCTGAATTTGAGTCTGACAAAACAATGTTTGATAGACTTGTTAGAATGCAGCATTATGCACTACCAACGCGTTTGCTTGACGTAACAATAAACCCTCTGGTCGCTCTTTGGTTTGCTACTGAGGAAAATAATGAAAAAAGGAAAAATTCTAATGGTAGGTACATCAATAAGAATACTGATGGGCGATTATTCATATATTATATCCCGCCTCATAGGAAAAGATATTATGATAGCGATACGGTGACGTGCCTATCAAACTTGTCGAATCTAAAGCTTAACACTAAAGAAGAAATTATTAAGCTTGCATTTTCTCTAGCGAGTAGTGGTCTAAATGAAAGAAAAATGATTGCGGAATTTAATAAAAAAACCAACTATCATGTAGACCAGTTATTCTATCAAGCAGGGATGGAGAAATCTCATTTTCGGAAAGTCATAAATCCTAAGCACTTAACCAACCCTATCTATGTAAAACCAAAGATGAGTAATAAAAGGATAATTGCCCAATCGGGTTCTTTTTTACTTTATCCAATTCACCCTCATCAAACAAAAAACTATGAGGGAAACGATCTTGACATAAAAGTTGAAACGTTGGTCATCCAAGCTGGGGCAAAAGTTAAGATTCGCAATCAATTGTCACAATTAGGGATTCACGCAGGATCATTGTTTCCTGAAATGGATAAAGCTTCAGGATATATATTAAACCAGTATATTAATAACTTTTAAAGTTTAAGAAAATGATTAGAGTGCACCTATTTATAATTTTAGTTATAAACTGGAGGTTAAAATGATTTTTCGTGAATTAGAAGAAAAATATAAAGAAATGATGTTAGAAAGTGCATTAGGAAATGAAGGCAAGGTTGATAAAAAACTTAGTGGGATGTGTGGAGATGTTTATATCCTTGATCGAGGTCCATCATCTTTCCCCCGCTACTCTTGTGCAAAGATTCCAAAATTATTGAAGGGATTGAGTGAAGATGACGTCAATGCTCGTTTTGTTAATGAGCTTGAGAATCAATTAAAATACTTCCATCATCAATATGTTCATTGGGCATATGATTTTAAAGAAGTCATGGGGGTGCCAGTTGCATTATTTCGATATTGGGGAAGTGATTTAAGGAAGGTCATTAATAACGGTAATCATTCATTAATAAGCAAGCTATCTATCATTGTTTATCTATGTATTGGTCTTAAGCATTGTAATAAAAATGGGATGATATCACATCAAGATTTAAAGCCAGAAAATATTTTCATAAGAAATATGCGTGACGATTTTAGGGAGCTTCCAAAAGAGGATGTATATATATTCCCTCTAATTGGTGACTTTGGCTTAGCGAATGCTTCCATTGACAGTAATTTTTTTGAAGGGGCAAGACCATATATGGCACCCGAACAATGGCTTAATAATACGCTATCTTCTAAAACTGATGTTTTTTCCTTAGGGGTTATTCTTTTTGAGTTGGTTTCAGATGGATATCACCCTGTAGGAATTAAATTATCCGACTTCTGGCCTGAACCACCCCCTGGTAATGGTAAGAAATGGATACGACCTGAGCCGTGGCGTAAATGGGCAACAGGGGGTGATTTAATTAATAAAGGTTTAGAGAAAGATTTTGATCCTGATATCTTAATTCTGATAAAAGGAATGTTAGCAACAAATCAAGAAGTACGGCCTAAAATTGAAGATGTATTGGTGAGGCTGCTAGAGATAATAAAATCAAATGATGAGTCAAGCCATTCTCAATTAATTTTATTAATCAATCATTACGATTCTCAAGTTACAACTGAAGATCTTGAACATAAGTGGCCATCACTTTTTACACGCTGGAAAAGGTTTAAGGATAAATTTGGTCAATAAGTGAATTTTTGAATGTTTCTGACTTTTTTGAAAATCACAATGACTTCTGATGACACTTTGCAGAGTTCATCACAATGATTTGTGCCTGTATAAAAGGGCGGGAGTTGAGATACATGACGGCCCATTTGTACGAATACTTCCATTCGTCTTTAACGTGGTTATTTTTTAGAGTAAGTAGTGTGTGGAGAAGCTATGTGTGAGATTTTTCGAGGAATAGCAGTTGGGGAGTTTGAACTAAGAACGCTTGAAAGCATTTGGATCCAGGGTAAGTTAAAAATGTGGGGCCGCTGGTCAGCAATTAATGAGTGTCCTGAAGCACCGGACATGTTTAAAAAAATTTTGAAGAGATACGTCATCACGGAAAACGATTTAAGCAACATCCTCAAGAAACTAAAAAGAATAGGTTGCTCGAAAGAGCTGGAATTATGGATGGAAAACATGATGCGTGAAAGCCTGCGTTCAAGCCTTATTTTCTGTACAGACGATGAAGCCTTAGCAATGGATAAAGTTATCGCCAGAGTTCTTATTAACAATCAACCATTGCGCCACCTTGTTGAGAGGCATTACCGCGGAAGGGTGAGCATGCGCGACCTTGCTGATGAGCTTAATGAGAATCACCCCGATTGGAGTTACTCAACCTGTCGGCGCCGTATAAAGACATGGCTTTCGGTTGCTGAATATATGTTATACCAGCCAATGAGCGATGCATTCCAATTAAATAGCGACAGATTTTACTTGAATAGTGAGCCAGTGACTGATTAAATAACTGTATGCTTCGCACGATTGCATCCGCAAGCAACCCCTCTTCAAGACCCGCCTCCGAGCGGGTTTTTTGTTTAATGTTGACCATTCTCTTATTGATTGCTAAAGCCTGAGCATCATTACAGGCCTTTCCTTTAAAAAGGCATAAAGTTAGTATTTCTCTTTTCAAGGAGGAAGCATGAGATACTTTTGTACGTTTTTGATGCTGGTGACGGTTTCATCCCATGCAGCAATAAAAAATTATCAGCAGTCAGCTGAAGACTTATGTGAGATGGAATGGCGTATAACGGATAGGGCCGGTTCAACTGATACTGATGTATTTGAAATCGTATATGGCGAATTGGCTGCTTTTAATGCAGCCGGGCATTCCCTGTCTGACTATTCGATAGATAAGGCTGACTTTGTGAAAGTCTCCACTGAGGGCGCTAAGAACTTCAGAAAAATGGTGGGTGAAATGACCACTCCCTATGATGAAGCCAGAAGCTTCTTTAAGGAGAGAATGACACCAATTTGCATCAAAAATGTTTTAAAAACCCTGAACCAAGATCACTGATATTTAACCGATTAACCAGATTTAGGCTCGCTACGGCGGGCCTTTTTTGTTTCTAAAGTCACTCTAAAAAAACAGAGGGAGAAATAATGGCTGAGCCATTGAGCACCAGCGCTACTGTGGGAACGGTTGCTGGCTGGGGCATTGTCACGTCTGCGTTGGTGGGATTCATCACCTCTGTGGATTACTCGATCGCGTTCGGTGCGTTTGCCGGGTCGATGTGCTTTATCGTCACTGTAAGCGACCTAACGCGACGACAGATATTTGGTTATTTCCTATTTGGCTATGCAGCTGGCGTATTTGGAGCCGGATTTGTGGCGGACAAAGTTGAGGACTATCTCAACTACCGCGAAAAGCCGTTAGACGCACTGGCTGCGGTGATCATTTCCGCTGCTGCGGTGCAAGGCTATTTCTGGCTAAAAAATGGTGGCGTTTCAAAACTGCCATTCCTTAAAAAATGGCTGGGGGAGAAATCATGATTAGTAGCGATTTCCTGACAGTGATTGATGTCGCCATTTGCGCGGCTATTGCCGTGCGCCTGATGGCATTCAGCAAAACAGGGCGAACCCATAAGCGCGGTATTTCATGGATAGCTGCTGGTCTGATTCTGTTTTATGGCAATTTCGCATTGCTTTGGCTGTTCGGGCAATACCACGCCAGCGGCTGGCCGGTAGTGGTGGCGAACGCGTTGATCTGCGCGGCTGTATTTGCGGTGCGAGGTAATGTCGCACGCATTGTTTCTTATCCAACAGAGGGAAGTAGTAAAAATGACAGATAATAAAAAACCACGTGGCATCCGCAACAACAACCCCGGAAACATTCGCTGGGGCGATGAGTGGCAGGGGTTGATATCAAAATCCCAGCGCACTGATAAATCGTTCTGCCAGTTCATCTCGCCAGATTACGGTATCCGCGCAATGATTATCATCCTGCGCAATTATCAGAGCAAATATGGGCTGCGGACGATCACCGGCATGATCAAGCGCTGGGCCCCACCTAACGAGAACAATACGCAGGCATACATCAACAGTGTTGCGCAGGCTACAAGTACCGGAGTAAATGAGCCGATTGATCTGACCGACAGCCGTAAACTGTTTGCGCTACTGCAAGCTATCATCCAACACGAAAACGGCGCCCAACCTTACGGATTTGATGTTTTCCTTAGTGCTTTCGACTTGGCTGGCTCGTAATAGGTGCAGAATCGATGAATAGACTCTATCTGGCTGGAGTCCTTACGATTGTAGCCTTGGCGCTCGGTTGGACTGCCAAACACTATTACGATAAAGCTGAGGCCTGGAAAAGAGTTGCAGAGCGTTCGCAGGAGCTGACCAAACAGCAGGCAGTCATTATCATCGACATGCAGAAGCGTCAGCGCGAGGTGGCCGCACTTGATGAAAAATACACAAAGGAATTGGCTGATGCTAAAGCCACTATCAATCAACTGCATGATGATGTTGCTACTGGCAAGCGCCGGTTGCAGCTCAATGCTACCTGCGAGAAGCAGTCCGCCTTCCGCACCACCAGCATGGATGATGCAGCCACCCCCCGACTTATTGACTCCGCTCAGCAGGATTATTTCACCCTCAGAGAGCGAATAGTAACAGGCCAAAACATGATTTTAGGTCTGCAGCAGTTCATCAAAGAGCAGTGTCAAAACTGAAGACAAAATTTTTAGATAGCTTGGTAAAAACCAAGCTTTTCTTATAGTATGAATTTATACAAAGGGGCGGTTAAAACCGAAGTGCGAAGATATGGCTGATTTAGCTTACATAAATCCTAACATCATTACTTGGGCGCAGAGTCGAGCTCGCGTTTCAGAGGAGGATTTGTCTCGTGCGACGGGCGCTAAAATTGAGAAAGTTTTAAATTGGATCAATGGGGTTGACAAGCCTACTTTTTCTCAAGCACAAAAAGTGGCTGGGCGTCTTTACATACCTTTCGCGTATCTTTTCTTGCCGGAGCCACCGCAAGAGCTAATTCCGTTACCGGATTTACGTACTATGCGTAACAGGGGTATGCGTGAAAGCATTAGTGTGGATCTTAAAGACACTATTTTTACCGTTCTAAGGCGACAGGAATGGTATAAAGATTACCTATTAGATCAAGATGCTTCTCCTCTTGAATTTATAGGCTCTATAGAGCTGCAACATGATCCTAAAATTGTTGCAACTCAAATCAAAATTCATCTTGGATTAAATTCTATAGACCCTTCTGGAATGAGTTGGGAAGAATATCAGAGGACAATAATAAACTCCGCAGAAGCAGCTGGAATCCTTGTAATGAGAAGCGGAATCGTTGATAACAATACACATAGACCATTAGATATCAATGAGTTTCGTGGGTTTGCTATTAGTGATTTAATAGCACCTATCGTCTTCATCAATTTGAAAGACGCACCTTCTGCACGCTTGTTCACATTAATACATGAATTAGTGCATTTATGGATTGGTCAAAGTGGGATTTCTACTGCCAATGCCAATGAAGAATTGCTTGTTGAAAAGTTTTGCAACCAAGTTGCCGGTGAGTTTTTAGCTCCTGAAATTGATGTAATTAGATTGTGGGATGAGCATAAAGATTTAGACGTCAATATTGCCAATCTTGCAAGACATTTTCACGTTAGCCGGTATGTTATTATTCGTAGAGCATACGATTTAAATTTGGTTAACTATGACGGCTATCAAGAATATTATCGTGCTCTCATGAGACAGTTTGATGAGGCCGAGGGTGGCGGAGGGAATTTTTATGCTACCGCACAAAATAAAAATAGTGCAAGATTTAGCAAAGCATTACTTGACGAGGCTCTTAGTGGGAGGGTTCTACTAAGGGATGCTGGTAGATTGCTCGGGGTATCCCCTGCCAAACTTAAAAAATTTGCAACGGAAATTGGTGCCTAATGTATCTAATTGATGCGAACGTTTTTATTGAAGCTAAAAACAAATATTATCACATGGCATTTTGTCCCGCTTTTTGGGACTGGCTTTTACACGGGTGTGAGGGTGGCAGGTTATATAGCATTCATAACATTTATCAAGAGCTTATAAATGGCAATGATGAACTCAGGACTTGGGCTCAAGCTAATCGTCAATTCTTTCTAGCGGTAAGCGATGCTCAGACCCAGCAGAATCTGGCCGCAGTAGTAGCTTATGTTGCTGAACAACAGAGTACTGCAGGTATGAGTGCCGGAGCTATGGATGAATTTCTTAGAGGCGCGGACACTTGGCTCATAGCTAAAGCTATGACAACTGGAGCAACAATAGTTACGCATGAGAGACTTAATTTGCAATGCAAACGTAAGTTTCTCATTCCTAACATTTGTAGCCACTTTGGGGTGGCTTACACGGACACTTTTAGTCTACTTCATGATTTGAACGCATCTTTTATAATGGCTGCTTAAAAAATAATTGCCTAGCTAATTGAATCAAAACCGCCTGCGGGCGGTTTTTTTATTGGAGTAAATATGCCTGCTACCCACTACAACACCTCCACTACCGATTTAAAATAAATCACTTTGGCATGATGGGCAGGTCACAATCTGAAATCGTTAACGACATTCATAGATGTTGCTCAGGATGACGGCGCATTGGATACCTCGCGTCTAATGATGTGCTCAGAACGGAGTAAGTGCGGGGAAAAAAGAGTAGGATGATCTTCACCGAAAAGAAGGTGATCAGGCATGAAGTTGAAACCTAGATTTCAGGATTACACTGAAGAAGAGTTTACTGAATTAGTTGATAAGATTTTCAGTGCAGAAGGCGGCGAAAAGTATCAGGACGAATTGCTTGAGAACTTCATTACTGTCAGCGAGCACCCTGAAAGCTCAGATCTGATTTACTACAATGACGACGAAAACCTAACGCCGGAGAAAATTGTTGCTGAAGTGAGAGAGTGGCGGAAAAGCCAAGAGTTACCCGACTTTAAGACGTAATCATCACAAGGCGCATTTGAGAGTGCGCCTGATGAAGAATCTCTCCGTCAAGTAATAACGGTTAGCCTCGCTGTGAACTGTTGCGAAGCTGTGATAATTTTAAACTTCTTTAACAAAAGGAGTTTGAAGATGCCTCAAGAACAGGTATGGGAACAAGCTGTACATGCAATTTTAGGCGCTGCAATTGAGTTGGGCCATGATGTAGATAAAATTGCAGAGAAAGCCAAGCTCATAATGTCCGGGAATGAAGTTTACCGCTTTGTCGGACATGATGATCAGCAAGTAACCCGGACAATTAGCAGCATTGACGAAGTGGCCGAGCAAGTAAAAACCACTTTTAAAAACAAACCTTGATGTTAAAAGCCGCCTCCGGGCGGCTTTTTTATTGGAGCAACTAATGATTATAACACCCGATGCCACTGTCATTGGTGGCACCAATATGCCGGGATTATCAGTACCTGGCGCTATCGTTATTGGAGGTCAGAATAAACCACCAGCCGACACGATATTCATCCAGAACGACAGCAATAAATCACCCACATCGCCATGGTGTGTCACTCAGGTTGATGCAACACATTATACGATGCTGGACGCCACCGCCCCTAAAGGCTGGCAATATCTGGGCGCGTTTATTGTCGATGGCAAGACAGGTGCACAGACAGGCCGTGCAGACGGTGCTGTCTGGACGATATCAAACCCTACCATGGTGCAGCACATAACCACATCTGCGGCAGGCCAGGCGGCTGTGAGCATACTCACTGCCGGAACATGCACGCTCACGGTTACGCTGCGCGACATGGTTTCAACGCTGGTGATAACCGCCGTCTAACAGCGAACCCAATAAATGAGAGGTAGCTATGTCTGAGTCATTAACCATAACGCGAACGCCCGTCCAGATTACAGACGGCATGAATAGCGGCCACATAACAGTGGGTGAGGGGTTTATTGAGTATGCCGATAGTGCAGATTCAACTGCCTGGCATCAGGCCGGTCGCGTTTTGAATGTATACGCTCCGTGGGTGGTATGGCTGCGCGTTGCATCAGGTACAGAGGCCGAAGTGGTAGTAACTAAACGCACAGGTTAAGCCCATGCAAACCGACCAGTTAAACCGACCGCGACCCCCAAAAAGTTTTTTGAATGAATTCACTCCCTACATTAGCCTGACCCCTGCCAATGAAATTCATGAGTGGATCACGGAACACATCCTCAGTGAAGACGGGGTACTGCACAATCCTGAGCATCTCCACCTACAGAACGCTGATATTCGATTTATGTGGGCCTCAAACGCCTTCACTAAACGCGGCAGAACTGTGCTGGGGCAAGCTGAGGAGATCACCATGCGGGCAGGTGGCTGGCAGAGGGCGCGCATGCAGCAACAGATGTACGGATGGTTCGGATGTGTTCCCCGCTTCATCATAACGCTGGCTGCAGACTACTGCTGTGAATGCAGTGACCTCGACTTCTGCGCTCTCGTTGAGCATGAGCTTTATCACATAGCACAGGCGCGTGATGAGTTCGGTGCGCCTAAATTCAATTCAGAGGGGCGGCCAGTTTTGACAATGCGAGGGCATGATGTTGAGGAGTTCATTGGCGTTGTCCGCCGATATGGTGCCAGCGCTGATGTTCAGCAATTGGTGGAGGCTGCAAGCCAGCCCGCTGAGGTGGCACAGCTTAATGTGGCCAGAGCTTGTGGAACGTGCCTGATGAAACTGGCGTAAATTTTAGAATGCTTTGGAAGAATGGTGAAATATGGCTGCATTAAAACCAGAGGTGAAAGCCTTGATCATTCAGTCACTTGCATGCTTTGATTCGCTAGCGATTGTTGCTGAGGCCGTCCAAAAACAATTTGGCATTAAAGTTACACCTCAACAGATTGAATCACACGATCCTACAAAGGCCAGCGGCAAGGGGCTTGCAAAAAAGTGGGTCGCTCTGTTTAACAGCACACGAGCCCGGTTTCAGACCGAAATATCTGACATCCCGATTGCCAATAAGTCCTACTGGCTGGTGGTCGGCGGGCAGGCTGAGAACTCTATTGATATCCATAACCTGTATCTCATTCAGGCTGAGCTGGATGCCATTGATACGCGCCTGTCATATTTTGACTATACGTTTGACGATGAGGATGTTTCTCTCGGTCAGAGGATGGAGACAATTTGCGATGCTGCCGGGGTCACTGTGTTCTGGGATGACGGAATATTGTCGTTCACCCTGGACAAGAAGCGGAGTACGCCAGCAACCGTTTTTAACCGGTCCAATACCACTGACGCGGGTTATTCACTGAGCTATGAAATGACGCTGCCGGGAGGGTATGACGGCGTTGAGGTGCAGTACCGCAACCCAACTACTAACAAACATGCGTTCATCCGCTACCGCGTGCGCAACAATCAGATCGAACCCGGAACGCCAGCTAAAGCGAAAAAATTCGAGATGATGTATGTCCGCGATGATTTTCAGGCCGACTACCGCGCGCAGAAAGAGTGCCGCCGTTTGATTTACTCGCGGATGAGCATGGGCATAACGGCGCTGGCGGATGGTGAGTGGTGCAACGTAGGGGATATGGTCCAGGTGCCTGATACCTACGATTCAAACCATCAGGCGGGGTATATCGTTCATCGCTCGGGTAACGATTTCGAAACGAATGAGCGGATCACATTCACTGGCTCAATGTTCGTCATGATTACCGACAGCATGGGAAACACAACCGCCCGTTATCCGGCCACACCGCGCAGCGATACTGATTATGGGTTTACTGCTGCCATCCCTGCTATAGACCTGAATATTTATGACGGGCTTGAGGTGCAATCCCCATCGAGATATGTGATTGCCACGACTGAGGAACTCGACGCCACACGCTGGATTATCACTGAAAAACAACCTAGCAGTGATGGCACTACAGCTCTGAGCCTCGCAGAGTACAGCGACTTAATTTATCCCTAAGACTACTCTTGAATTTACTTTTAATTTTATAAGATTACCTTTAGTATTAACTTCCATCCATCAATGGAATTGAAAATGAAAAATTTGTTAATTGCCTTATCTATCATGATGTTGGTTTCAGGTTGTGTGCATAAGAACTCTGTGGAAAACGGTAGTAATTTTGATGAGTTGAAAGTCAATGAGATTGTTGCTGGTAAAACCACTGAGAATCAGCTGCTTTCAATGTTTGGAGAGCCATCCCAGAAAGAAGTGATTAATGACCATGAAGTTAAATGGGTTTATGAATACGAAACTTCAAAAGAAGTCCCCGCAAGTTCCGGGGTTAAATCTGCAACACGACCAGATATTAAGTTGCTGAATATTTGGGTCAAAGATGGGATAGCATATAACCACATGTTATCAAATCAAGCACCGCTGAAGCTTCCGTAAAAAAAAACCACCAAATGGTGGGCTTTTTTGTATATGAAAACATGATGTGGCCCAAACATTATCTAAAAAACATTTTCTATATAAAATTGGTCATAACAGACATTTTAAAACTGACAACAAACCCGCTACGGCGGGTTTTTTAATGGAAAAATATGGCTACCCAACCAACAATCCAGTACCCAGCGAATCGCCCCGCGACCTGAAATTTAACGCCGGTAAAATCGATGAGTTCGTCACATCACCCTCGGGCGAATATATAGATCGCCTTGGTGGCAAACATAAAACCATACGCGGAATGGAGGCTGATTTTGGAAACCAGCTCAGCAGCCAATCTGACCGGTTTAAAACCCAGCTCAGCGGGCAGGAAAAACAGTTCATTGACCAGATCACCAGCCAATCCGATCAATTTAATTATTTCATTCAAAACTCGGGCTATGAGGTGGTCGGCGACTATGAGAATGGTCCGCTCACAATCAATTCATACAACCAGATTATTCGTTATCAGGGGGAGTTCTATAAACTCACTGGCGCAACAGAAATCCCCTGGACTACTACCGGCAATGATGCCACCAGCTGGGCCAATGACTCTGCGCAGCTGGTGTGCGTTGCAGATGCTGCACTGCGTCAGGAGCTGGCCGGTAATGATGGGCTGAAACAGATCGGCCAATGTCCTGACATCATAACGCTGCGCGCAACCTAACCCGAGATGGATGGGCAGCGTATCTTTGTACGTGAATACACCATCGGCACGGGGAGAGGCGGTGGCACGTTTGTGTACTGGCAGGAAGACGCCACATCGACAGACGATGGCGGATATATCATCGTTACCAAAGGCGGTAAGCGCTGGAAACGCAATTGCACCCCTGAGATGCTAAATGTAACGCACTACGGCGCTGTGATGGATGGCGTGACGGACGATATGCCCGCCGTAAAACGGATGCATTATGGCATGCAGGGGCAGTCAGGGAATTCTGTTGGAGTACGAACACCGGCCGGTGAGATAGCCCTGAGTTCAACATTCGACATTTCGGACGAGGCAGAGCAGGGTACCTTCCGGTTCCGTGGTCCTGATGTAGAATATGGCGCTGTTCCACTGACCCGCGTGTACTTTGTTGATAAGGCGTCAACCACACCCGTTTTTCAGGTCAATGCTCGTCGGATGGAGATCAGCGGTCTGCACCTGATTGGCGCGGGCACGGTAACGCCGTTTTATAAAAACGTTTGCCCTGCTGGTCAGTACATTCGCGTTAAATCGTTTCGCTGCAACGATACCGGTGGTCTGGTGTTTGATGTTCAGGACACCATTGATACCAAATTTGATCAGATTTACTGCTCAAAAGCGTCAGGCGGATTTTTACGGGCAGGCTGGTCTAACACTGAAAAGGGCGGCTGGAACCACTCCACAGCAATAGAGATTACAAACAGCAACTTCTCAAGCAATACGACTGTTGATGTACTGCAATTGATTCGTTGCGGTCAGAGCCTGATGTACAACGTTTGGTTTTCTAATAACGAGTACACCTACGATATTTCACAAGGTGGGTGGATTTTGAACACCGTTATAATGGAGAACTCCACCTATCCGGCTAAAACAAAATGGGCAAAAACAGTTGAATTCAACTGCCGTTATGCTCAGGGCGCAACGCTTGATGATACTTTATCTGGCTACACGCCGGACATGGATAAAGGAAAGAGCCTGCCTCCTTCGGTAACAAACGCAATGGATCAGGGCCGCACCAGTATTAGGGCTACAGGTGCATCCATGCGGTCTGGTTTGGCTGCATATTTCACTTACTCAGACACAGTTTTAAAAAATTCCACTAATGCTGAGACATGGTTCTATGTCGGGCGCATCGTACTGCCTGTACTGGGCCACACTGCGATAGTGCGTTTTTTGGGTGCATCCGGCAGGGAAACCACGGCGACGCCTGTCACACGCCCAGGCTCAACGAATTTCGGCGGCGGTGAAGCTCGTTTATATGTTGAGATGAAAAAACCTAACGACGCGACTACCGGAACAATAGAGGCACACTGGCATGGAGAAGGTGGTACTCCCGTCAAAGAGATCAGAATCGTACATAACTGGCAGACCATACACATCTATGTGAAGGTCGCACAATATGCGCGGGCGACCGGGGTTTTTATTGAGACAAACAGTATCCCGCGAATGAATTCCGGCTCGCCATTTTACTTTGTGCCTTCGAACTCCCAGTTATCCAATGTTGATTACATTGCCAACAACGTGGTTGTACCAAGGCGCTGGGCCATAAACTCTGGCACATATGGCGGAAATGGGTTCGGCATGGATCTGGATTCGGGTGACTTACTTTTAGACTCCTCCAGTGTGAAATCTGTATCTGCAACGGACTGGATTTCTATCTTTATAAATGGTCAAAAGCGATACATGCAGTATCAGGAGTTTAATGATGCTATTCGCTTTCCTCGTTACACATACGCAGAACTGCCAGACCCAGCTAGAACCACTTACGGGATGTGTTTCTGCATCGATACAACACGTACGCCAAAAATGCAGATGCTATACGCGTCGAATGATGGGATGTGGTATCCCGTTAATAATCCTTCTGACCCGTCGAAACCAGCTTAATGACATTTACAGCAAAGTTTATTCCTGATGAGTCCGTCATTGATGGGCTGGGCACGCCTGATGCACAAGGTTATTACGATGTTGATTTTGAGTTTCTTGATGTTATTGAAATTACCGAAACTGATCCTCAACATTTAGTGTGCTGTTATTCGCTGGTATTGGGTGGAACGATACTGAATTACCGTTTTCGTTTTGGGTACGCCTTTGATGGGAGCAATGCAACATCTGAGAAAGCTGAGGCTGCATTAAAAGACTACCTAAATGAGATGTATGTAGCTGCTGGTGGCTAAAATAGTCCAGTAGGAAAAGTGTGGTCTTTTATTTCATTAATTATCAATGGGTTAACTTAATCGATCTGTGTCACCGATCAATCTCGCATTATTGATCGGTACAACCAGTTATGACTGAGAAGAGGGGGGGTATATTTTATTATTGTTAGAGGAGGCTAACGTATTATGGAAAGGAAGACTGTATGGAAGCTGATGCTAATGGGGTACGCTTTAATCTGGATAGTCACTATTGTGGGTTTAAATAAAATAATCAGCTCCCTATATTCGTTTTACTTTATTATCTGATTTCGCCAACACCAGCCCGGCTTATGCCGGGTTTTTTGTTATGCATTGTATCTAATAAATATTATTTGGAAGACGTGCCGCAAATCTGAGTTCTGAATATTTCAAGAGTAATTGTATAGGTTACATTCGGGACTCACTGAATAGGGGGAGCTGTATGGGAAATGGATTTGAGGAACAGGTATACGATGCAGCATGCATGGCTACGGGGGAGGCTGTTTGGCAGCTTGTGAGCACATCGAAAAATGTTACCCCCGAAACTATCGCTAACATGATTCTAAAACTCTCTGAGCGTCGTGACGAACTGGCGATCAGCATGGCATTGGCTGTGCTATTGCATGCATAAAAAGCCCTGATATGTTGCCAAGCGGTGCAGATCTAATTTTGAAACTTACTAAAGTCCGCTTTGTACCATAAGCGGACTTTAACGCGCCTGTCAAAGTGACTAAATTTGATATTAAATAATAAAAAGGTTACTATAAACCTTCAGTTTTCTAGCTTTTTTCTGCATTATTTCCCTTTGTGAATTTTCAAGATGGATTTATTAACATATATCACTGAAAAGGTAAGTCTTAGATGTGAAGGAATTAATAGCATAGTATTAACTTTGTACTTTTAATTACTATAGAAATTAATGGGTTTTTAATATGTATGATAAGGGTGATTTCGGGAGTAAGAGGAAAAAATCTTCTTTTTTATCGTTCGCTTTTTTCTCAGTTGAGTTGCTACTCATTAGCTTCGAACATGTTTTTATTGCGTTTTTTCTCTTATTTATCTACAGCTTGTATAAGCTTTACCCAGAAAGGTATTTACTGGCAAAAATAACAAAAAGTGCATATGCACTTAAGTTTTATAACGTGGTGATATGGTTTTTTTCTTATATACTGACACTCAAGGTGCTTAGTTTAAGCTATAGCGTTGATGAGGAGTATTTGAAATATTCTCCTGCCCTTGTTGCTATTCCAGTTTCCATTTGCATTCTTTATTTATTCTTAATGGTTGCCACCGTTATAACCAGTACTTTAGGTATGATTGCTATTTATGTTGTCAACTGGTTACCCAAGTGGATGCAGGAGAAATATGAGCAATCAACCTTTATCAAGGTCACTAATATGCTTCAATCTCTTATGATTATTTTGGTAATACCTTTCTTTCTTGCCGCTCTATCTGCAGGTTATGTTGCAAAGATAGCTATTTTTTTGGACGCATCATTTATATCGGATTGCGGGGCAAAACAAGGGGGGGTAATGTATATGCGAAAAAATAATGATGAGTGCTATAAGTTTAATCTAAATAGGAATATCTTCAGTGAACCACCATCGATTGTAAAATCAAAAAAATAGAAAGGTGGGATGTAAAAGTAAGTTTTTGCTGAAAGGCACTCTCGTAACTGATACAGAAATCTCACAGGAACGGCTAAACAGCTAAAACTTGCTTCTTACACATAGCAGACATCGGCCTGCAATCCTTCCGCTATGCATAAGAAGTGAGTAACGGACTCGAGCAATCTACATTGATTTGAGGAATAATAAAAGTGTCTGCGAATCGCATACGCTTTGTCTTAATAAAAAATTTAACTTACAGAAATATTTTTTCGGCCGCAATTGGTTGTATCTTATAAAGTTAAGCTAGCCTTAATATGGCTTTTTATTTCTTAACTCCTGGCAGTACCCTCGGAATAACTGTAATAGGATTTTCGGATGGAGATATTTCGAATGGGAATTTTACACGCTGAAATAATGCTGATGAAATTTCAACTCCAACCTTAAGCTCTTGTTCTGTAGACTTATTCGTTAGTTTGAAAACCGTCGCATCATTACCAATTGTAGATGTAGCTAATATATGAAGTTGTTGATCAGTAGTGTCGTGTTTTATGCCAAGCAATACTGGTGTCAAGATAGCACCGAGTTTCATGCGAAGGAGTTCATCTTCGTCAACAACCTGGTTTGGCGCAGCATGATGTAGGGCAGCATAAACATCATCGTAGCATTTTGCAAGTTCGTGGGAGTCTCTAGCATCGAATCCAGCAGCCTCAAGCGCTGCACGATCTGGTTTCCCTATTCCAATTTCCTCTATTACGTTGTAATAATTTTCGATTGCTCCTCGACGTAAAAAGAAACACCCAAGATTTTGTAATGATAATAAAAGCACATCATATTTATTTTGTAGACTTACAGCTTTAGAGCATGCCTTCTGACCAAAACTTGTCGGATTACTAAGAATACGAGCTAATGTCACTCTACGTTTGACATCAGCCGCGGAATCTTTACCAGACCAATCAAGATATTTTACAGCCGCCATATCGACCTCTTCACTGAAATCGGCAATGAAGGTTGTGGTCTCTACTCGCAAATCCCTGTCTAAATCAGCGAGATTCTTTCGTGCTATTCTGTCTGCAATAGCCTCGGCCTCAGGTAATCCACTAAAATAATTTACTAAATTATTTTCGTCAGCTAAGGCATCGAGATCTGCAAGTAAACTGACTCGCTTATTCATTAAGCGAAAAAGTTTGGCAGCTTCTATAAACTCTCCCTTACCAGTAACTGGAAGTATTTGAGCGTTACGCGCAAGGAGGCGGAGACCGAATTTTCTTGCAAGTTGTGTTACAACTATCTCGTCGCTAGGGCCTTCGACCAGCAGTACATGCTCAGCAAACATGGCTGTTCTATGGGTAGCGCTAAGGCGTGCGATCAAAGCGGCCAATTTATTATTTCTTAGAATGACCGAATTTACCGGAATTTGAGATGGGATCTGCTGTGGAGAATTGAAAAAGATTATTTTTGATAATTCTTGAATGCGTCGTAGCGGTAACATTGAAGGTGAATGTGTCGCTATGATAATCATTTTTTTCTTTGGATCACTAGGATCACCTGCTACCAATTCCATTTCTTCAAGCAAGAATGCTTGATGTTGTGGGTGTAGTGAAATTTCTGGCTCATCGATAATCAATGCTCCTATCTCATCGTTATGGATTGCAGAAAGTAACGCAACAACTTGCAATATTCCGCTGGCTTCGTGATTAGCTGCATAGCCATTGCCGCCAGTAATAGATGTTATCCTAATAGTCATTCCATTTTGAGACCATTTTAGTTCAACGCTTCTGTCGAAAAGTTGTTGCAAACGTGCTTCTATTTTTAATTTTAGATCAGGTCGACGATCTAATACTAATAAGTCACCAGTAACACTTTCAAAATTCCACCATTGATCAATATAACTAGAATGCCCAATTGCAGCATCGTTATTATTGACTCCATGAGGGTTATCTGAATTAGACCTAAAAGATTCAAAGGGGCTACTACGTCCTGCCGAAAGAAAGTGTACTTTTTTATTTTTTGCCGTTATCCTGACTTCACCCATTAGTTTTGATTTTATTGCTCGTAGCGCTCGGGTTTTACCACTACCATTTGGCCCGACCAATGTTGTAATTCCTGGCCCAAGCTGCAGTGTCGCATTTGTGTTAAGATTACCTTCCAATGAATATTCAATATTAATCGGCCACAAAAATTCTTCAGATTCATTGCCTGAGGTCATTTGGGTTTCCTTTTATTAATTCTATCAAACTCAACATTTTAGTATGCTGAAATCATATTAAATTATGATGTTTATTATTAAGAAAAGAAAGAAAATATTTAACTATAGGTCTGCTTCCCGCTTCCCGCAGACTTGAAAAGCATCAAAAAATTCCCGGCGACGGGAGTAGGTGCAGACATCACTAAACATAGCATGCTTCGAGATCGATAACCTGAGATTAGTTTCACGAAAACCAACCCACCAGCTTAAAAATGCAGCATCCCCGGCGATTTTACAATTTTGTGTACCGTTTCGGCTTGATCATATCCACTGAATGATATTACTGTTTATCCATACAGTGTTTATCATGGGGAATTATTATGCCGCGCGACTATGAAATTATGATGGCTTTCAGACAAGCGATTAAGCGCGATGCTGAAGGTCGATTCACCCTTAGTACGCTCGACTTTGTGAAAGAGCTTGAAAGGATAAACTGGCCTTACACGCTTAGAGCGGCGAATAAGTGGATAGAGACACATACAACCACGTTCCGGGATATCTCACCTACAGACGGTGATGAGCGCGTGTTTCAAGTGTTCAATCCGAACGGCGGCATGTGATGTTCGCCTTGGTTGATGTGAACTCATTCTATGCAAGCTGCGAAACGGTCTTTCGTCCTGACTTGCGCGGCAAACCAGTGGTAGTGCTGTCGAATAACGATGGATGTGTCATTGCACGTTCTGCAGAGGCCAAAAAGTTGCAGGTGCCGATGGGCGCGCCTTACTTCAAGCTTAAAGACGAATTCAGAAAGCATGGCGTCCATATCTTCAGTTCGAACTATGCGCTCTATGCTGACATGTCGAACAGGGTAATGACCACGCTTGAGGGTATGGCCCCAGCAGTGGAAATTTATTCAATTGACGAAGCGTTTATGAATCTCGGCGGCATGAGCCGTATTGAACCACTGGAAGACTTCGGACGCCGGGTTAGGGCGCGTATCAAGCAAGAAACACATCTCATCGTAGGTGTTGGCATTGCGCCAACTAAGACCCTGGCGAAGTTGGCGAATCACGCTGCAAAAAAGTGGTCAAAGACAGGGGGCGTACTTGACCTGTCGAACATAGAGCGTCAAAGGAAACTTATGGCGCTTGTACCGGTTGAGGATGTCTGGGGTGTTGGCCGTCGCATAAGTAAGAAGCTGAATGCAATGGGTGTCATTACCGCGAAAGACCTGTCAGAGCAAAGCACATACATTATCCGGAAACATTTTAACGTGGTGATGGAGCGCACAGTAAGAGAACTGCGCGGGGAGCCTTGCCTGGAACTCGAAGAATTTGCACCAACCAAACAACAGATAGTGTGCTCGCGGTCATTCAGTTCACGCATTACTGAATACATTTACATGCGTCAGGCTGTTTGCTCTTTCGCAGAGCGGGCAGCCGAAAAGCTGAGAAAAGAAAGGCAGTACTGTAAGCAGATAGCAGTATTTGTCCGAACAAGCCCGCACGCAGAGGGCGAGGTCTTTTATGGCAATCAGGCTTCGCGGAAGCTGCTTACACCTTCTAACGATACTCGCGACATCATCCGTGTTGCTATGGACGCACTTGATGACATATGGGTCGACGGACACCGTTATATGAAAGCAGGTGTGATGTTAGGCGACTTTTTCAGCCAGGGTGTGTCTCAGCTCAATCTATTTGATGAGTACCGGCCACAGCCTAATAGCGAAGCTCTGATGCGAGTAATAGATGGGCTAAATCAGAGCGGGAAGGCCAATTTATTTTTTGCCGGGCAGGGGATTGGAAGGTCATGGGCCATGAAGCGAGAAATGCTTTCACCAGCTTACACGACCCGTTTTGCTGACCTGCCAGTTGTAAAATGAGCGTAGATGTTCTTACCCCGTTACCACTGCCAATCTGAGATTGTAATGAGTGAAATTCATACAGAGTTGCGATAAAAGTCTTCCCCAAAACTCAGTACAATCCATTGGATTTTGTAGCATTTATTTTCGTTAACAAAGGACATATAGAGCACTGTTTTCTTGGTTTTTAATCAATTAAATCAGTTGTATAACATTGTTTTGCAAAAGTAATGCTGCGTCACATGGAGTGGTTCGAAGCGGCTGACCTGATTGTTAAAGGTGTTGAAGGCGCTATCGCTAACAAGACTGTGACTTACGATTTCGAACGCCTGATGGATGGCGCTAAACTGCTGAAATGTTCAGAGTTTGGTGACGCGATCATCGAAAATATGTAATGTCTGCTTAAGCCCGCATAGCGTTAAACGCTGTGCGGGCTTTTTTGTGTCTGCTATTCACGGTTTTGCATTCCTTTTACGCCAGCTGCTCACTCATTGCGTATTCAACAGATAATCACTTTGCTGATTTCGAAGAATAGCCCGGCTAATCATTCAGGTGCGTTGCCGGGCTTTTTGGCTGATTCCGCACTTTTAACAGTGCCATAAGAATGGAACCAATCTGACACTCAGCTGACTAATTTGCTGACTATACCGTTACGTTATCGTTTTCAGAACGTTAACCGGGTGAGTCTCACTTTTATTCAGCCAGTACGGCGTAGCCTGTGCGCAGAGGATGTCAGACATGCGGGTTTTAATTATTTGCCGGGATAATATTGGCGACACTTTGCTGACCACGCCGCTGATCAGTGCGCTGGCGCAGTCGGGCCAGCATCAGGTTGATGTGCTGACCAACAATTACGCTGCGCCTGTGTTGCAGCATAATCCCGATATCAGGCAGCTCTTCTATTACACCAAGCTGCATCACCGTGAGGCAGGGCAGGGACGACTGGCCTGTATATTACAGCGACTGAAGCTGATGCTGACCCTGAAAAAGCAGCGCTACGATGCCGTGATTCTGGCTAAAAGCCGCTGGGATCAGCATGGTATGAAGTGGGTCAAAACTGTCAGGCCTGCCAGAGTGATTGCCCTGGGTGAACAGTCGCATCCGCTGATTACCGATCTGTTACCACCGCCAGGCCAGTCGCCTTGCCATATCAGTGAAACCCTGTTCAGTCTGGGGCGGCCCTTCAGTCTCAGCGCCACCGCGCCAGGCAAACTGACGCTGCGGCCGGATGCGGCGATTGCGGCCAGCCTGCGTGACACCCACGCGATTGATTCCACCGTGCCGGTCTATGCATTGCAAATCAGTGCCCGTAAGCCGAGCCAGCAATGGGAAGCCACGCGGTTTGCCGGGCTGATCGAAAAAATCGCGGCCCGTCATTCCTGCCAGATTATGCTGCTGTGGTCACCCGGCAGCCGCGATAATCCGCGTCATCCGGGTGATGATGAAAAAGCGCGTGAGATCATGGCGCTCTGCCCGCACCTGCCAATCAAGGCGGTGGCAACCACCAGCCTGCCGCAGCTGATTGCGGCCATGTCGTTGTGTCAGGGGTTGGTGAGCAGTGATGGCGGGGCAATGCACATTGGTGCCGCTCTGGGGTTGCCGGTAGTGGCGCTGTTTGGCGACAGCGATCCGGCGTGCTGGCATCCGTGGCAGGTTAACTATCAGGTGCTGCAACCGGCGTCACGTGATGTCAACGCGCTGAGCAGCCGCGAGGTTTATGACGCCTTCGCCCATACCATTATTCAGTAATCCCCTTCAGGCCAGCGTCCCAGGCTGGCCGCTTCACACAGCATGGCTACCGTTAAGGGATAATATCCGCCTGCGTTAAACCATCCGGCAAGCGTAAAGCGCCGCGAATGCGACGCCGGAAAGTAGCGTGTTTCATCGTAATGCTCTGAGCTGACGCCGAAGGTAGCAAAAAAATCGCTCATCAGAATCGCAAATTCTACTTCATTCAGCGGTAGCTGCTGCAGATGAAAACCTGCTCCATCCACTTTGCGGAACCAGCCCAGCAGGGTTGGCTGATTGTGGTATTCAATCAGCGCAATGATGGCTTGAGTCAGATCGTTCATTATCCCACCAGTTTCGCCACGGCCAGCCCGACCTCTTCGGCCTTGATCGACGCCATCGGATGCTGAGACGAGGTTTTATCCGGGCGGTGAATAATGATATGACGATCGCTGTCCTGGCAGGGGCCGGTATAGCGCGGATTGGCGGTGGAGAACAGGCTGACCGTTGGCGTCTGCGCGGCCACGGCGATGTGAAGCGGACCGGTATCTCCGGTAACCAGCACATCCAGCGTCTGAATCAGGCTAATCAGGCCGCCGAGGTTAGTTTTACCCGCCATCGGCGTCACGCGCGCACGGCAGTGCAGAGGCAGGCTTTCGATAAATTCCCTTTCAAGAGGCTGCTCGGCGGCGGTGCCGGTGACGACAATCTCAGTATCAGGCCAGCGTTCAAGCAACGCTGTCGCCAGCTGGCAGAAAGAGGCCAGCGGCCAGCGGCGGATATCTTTTGATGCCCCTAACTGAAAACCGATACGGCGATGGTCAGTCTTTGCAGTCGGACTGTTGTTCAGTTCCGGAAGATGCATCCGGGTCGGTTCTGTCTCTGCGCCCAGGGCTTCAATCAGTTTGAGCTTACGTTTGATAGTGTGGTCGTCGAAATAGCCTGAATAGTGATCGAGATATTTATTCAGTACAGGTGATTCGCTGCCGTAATGATCGCGCACAATCACCTGACTGCCGGTCAGTACTGAACTCATAATATCGTAAGGGAAATGAGCGTGTAATATTACTGACAGATCGGGTTTATGGCGGCGCAGTTTGAAAAACAGCGGCAGGAAATTCGCAATCTTGTTATCCCAGATATAGATCTTATCAAACCAGTTATAACGGCTGACCAGGTCTTTATTTTTCTTGCTGGAAACCAGAACAAATTGACTGGTGGGAAAGCGATTTTTCAGGCTCCAGATAGCCGGCGTATTCATCAGAAAGTCGCCCAGTGCCGTAGTCGAGTAAATCACCACCGTGGCGGGTGCCAGCGTCTGTAAGGCCTGTGGTTTAGTTCTGCTGGAGAATCGAGAATAAAGCGTTAAAAGCCGGTCTATCAGATAAATCTTTTTTTTCTTCACGTCTGAATTCTCTTGAAATTACCAATGTTATTTAATCAAAAATATTATGGAAGGTTAGAGATTAACGCTATAGCGAAAGTTCATTGTGGCAGGATGTTTTTTTGAACTGTTTAATTTTTGTTTGAATTTCACCCGATTTTTTTACTTAAATAAAAATGCACTTTGAATTTTGTAATTAAATGGAAAAAATAATGGGTAATTTTTTTAATGAATGAGAGTGATTTTGATTACATGGAAAATTAATAGCGGGGTAATTATTAGCGAGATTTTGTGAGGAGAACGATGTGCTGCAGGAATATAAAACAAACCCCGGCAAACATGCCGGGGCAGGGAATCACGACTGAGGCTGACCCACCGGACCGGAACCCAGCGTACCGCCCGGTGAAGACTGACCGCTTGGTGCATGAGGGCGTCCATCGTCTTTAATCGCGTCGCTCTTCTGCGAGCAGCCCGCCAGAGAGGTGAAAGTTGCTGCAACCAGCAGCAGAGCAGAAATCGTTTTCATAAGGTCACCTTGATGTTGTCAGAAAGAGAACGTAATTAAGCATAGAGTCTCACGTCGCGCTGGCCTGAAAAGGCTTATCTTTCAGATGTTTATCAGCGGACGAAGCGCGTCGGAGCAAAAAAAACGGAAGCCAGTGGCTCCCGTTCTGATGACGTTCAGCGGTATTACTTGCGACCCAGCAGGAAGCCGATGAATACGCCAACGCCTGCAGCAACGGCCAGACCAGCGACAGGATTGGACTGAACCTGATCGCGGATGGTTTCAGCAGCGTCGCGGGCAGCATAGCTTGCCTGGTTGGTGTAACGGCGTGCTGCGCCTTTAGCCTGATGCTCAGATGAACCGGTTGCTGCACCCCATTGTTCCTGAACTGCGCCAGCGGCTTCTTTTACTTTATCTTCGATTTTTCCTGACATTTATTGCTCCTTGGTTTTGAGTGAGACCCTCAAAGCGTAGCAAAGATAGTGAATTCTGCTCTTCCAGCGATGAATATCGGGCTAAAAAATCATTTCTGGCTGTTAATGGCGCGGTGTTTGCGGGCCAGCCATTTCCTGTCTAGCCTTTGAAAAGGCGGCACAGGCAGCCACAGCCGGAGGAGAAGCGATGAAACGTGATGCACTGAATGATGATGACTATGACGAAGTCTGCCGGGTGATTGGCGATGCGGTGATTGTGCTGATGGAGCGCGGTCATGACACCCGACGGGGCGAAATCTACGACCTGCTGAAACGTACCCGCCAGCAGCGCGCCCACAGTGAACGGGATGAGCAGCGGATGCTGGATCATGCCATCCGGCTGGTCAAACCCGACGTATAGCGGGGGAGCGCTGCGCTACTGCAGCAGCACGCCCTGAATCAGACTGGCCTCAACAATCGTGACTTCATCTATCTTCAGCGCCTGCATATAGCCTTCCACCAGTAACAGATTACTGACGTCGGTGGCTCGATAGTCGCCAGATAACTCGCTGTCACCTTTCCAGACCTGCTGCTGCGACAGCTTGCTCAACGCCGCCAGCGTATAGCGGTTGGGTTTGCCCGGTAACTGATTGCGGATCGAAAAACCGTGCACGCCCCCGATGCCAATGACCCGGCGACCCGCCACATCCTGTTTAATCTGCGGGCTGACCTCATTTTTCGCGTAAAACTGCACAAAGCGCAGCACCGACTGCCGCCACGAGCCAATCGGATTCGGGGATTTAGCCTTCGGGCTGTTCTTCAGCACCGTCAGAATAAAGTTTTTCAGCGTCACTGAGGCCAGCTTGCCCTGATAGATATCGGCCACCGGCTTGCCTGCCTGCTGTTGCCAGGCGGTCATCTGCATCGACCCGCCCCCAATATCCCAGACCAGCAACTGATCATCGCGGATCGCCGGATCGTTAAGCGCGGCTTTAGCAGAGAGAAACCCGAGTTTCGCCTCCTGCTGCTGTGAAATAATGCTGATTTGCGCACCGCTCTGACGCTGCAACTGGTCAATGACGGCCTGCCCGTTGGTGGCATTGCGGAACACCGCCGTAGCCACGCCGCTGATGCGCTGAGGATGAAAGCGCTGAGCGTGCGCAACGAGCTGCTGCAGGGCGGCTGCGCCTTCCTGGGCTATCGCCGGACTGAGCTGATTATCTGCTGAATGCGCTAATGCGTCGTTCCAGGCTACGGCGCGCTGATCCTGATACAGCACTTTTTCGATGCGCAACTGGCAGACATTGACGCGCGCAACCGCAATTTTGGTGGTGCCGGAACCGATATCCAGACCGGCGCGGATTTGCTGGCAGCGATCGGCCTGGGCCGCGGCGGCAAAAAACAGTGAGCAGAACAGCGTGAAAGCAGACAGCGCAGCAGAACGCATAGCGACTCCGGGAGACGTGGGGATCAGAGTGAACGGCCAGCGACGCAGGCCGGATAGACGCTCACCAGGAAATGACGGAGGTGATCAAAACACCATTCGGCGTCATCTGCCTGCGGGCAATAAAACTGAACAGTAATCTTTTCATACTCGCGCTGACGCTGGCGCAGCGGCGACCAGCTCCAGTCGAGAACCGAACGGGCATAATTGACCAGCGTCTCTGCGGGCATCTGATGTTGCTTCTCCTGCCCGGTCAGGTAGCGATAAAAATTCGCTTCCAGCTGCAGCGCCTCATCAAAGCCGTGTTGCGGCAGATCGGGACGAAAAGCGACGTCAATAAAACCACAGACCGCATCAGGCTGCTGCTGCCAGTCACAGGCCAGCGTCATAAACAGCCCGTCCTGCAGATTAATCTCCTCAACCAGCCGCCGCAGATTCGCTGAGCGGTTCAGCACCGCGATCTCCTCAAGGCGACCGGTTTCCAGCGTCAGATCAAAACCACACGGATTCACTGAGCCATCCGCATTGCGGGTGGCAGGGAAGGGGAAGTCGATATAACCGTTGTTATCCAGACGCTTTTCCATCGGGGAGACCTGCTGCTTGACGTTTCCTGACAATAAACTATCTGGCAGCAGGATTCATCCCTTATGGACAGGTCCAGGTGATTTGGGTGTCCTGGTAAGGATTAATCAGGCGGAACTGCTTATCGGACAGGCGTTGCGCATAGTAGCCTTCGGGTGTCACGGCCGACGGGACATACTTAAACCGATCCAGCGACTGCAGGGGGCCACTCTTCACGCTGACATTATCCCGGGTCACCGTGAAGCTGCTAACCAGATCAAAAATCACGCCCTGGGTCTGCCCCATCGACTGACCATAAATTGTCGAGACCTCACCCGGACATTCCACCCCTTTCGGGCCAGATGAACATCCAGTCAGCATCGCGATAAGGATAAAAATGCTGAATCGCATCATGATTTTTTACCTGCTTCAATCCCTGGGAGTTTCCTGGCGCAGAGTCTATCCTG
>Ga0308172_1000781_pt1 | contig 30743 bp, 23 predicted proteins | sample PhyGR2_FD_202134 | JGI IMG/M metagenome (GOLD analysis project Ga0308172, IMG submission 202134) | Phyllosphere microbial communities from UC Gill Tract Community Farm, Albany, California, United States - DLSLSG.R2 | ecosystem: Host-associated > Plants > Phyllosphere > Unclassified | place: USA... | reverse complement strand
TCGCACTTTCAGCGCTTTCGTTCTGCCAGCAGTTTGGTCCCAGATGATCCCCACCTAAAATCAAACGATGCATCGGGAATCCTATATTTTCGGCGATCGCGAGAACGAAATCTCGAAAATCCATCGGTAGCATCCCGGTGTATCCGCCAAATTGATTGACCTGGTTTGAGGTCGCTTCGATCAGCACTTTACGGTCTGTATGCAGGTCTTCGCGTAACGCCGCTTCAATCACCAGAGGATGTGCGGAGCACACTGAGCAAATCCCAATTCTTTCGCTTGTCTTGTGTTTAGCAATAATGTCTTTCATTTTCTGCCTCCGTTTGTTTCCGAAGAGGATCGTACCTTTGCGAAAGGCAAACAATAGCGTTTTCCGCATTATGTGATGGTGATCGAAATGTTTCGTAAGTTTATTGCATTCGTTTTCTTTCGTTTAAGTGGTATCTCGGGAAATGAGAAGATAAAGTCTGAGAATGCAGCCAAGACACACCCGGAGTTGCTATGATTCACAGCGCAGGGAATTTTTACTCCTCATTGACGTGCCTTTTGTTTACACTGTGGGGAATATGACCTTTCGGATTACTCATAATGAATACTTATGAACGTCGCCATAAAATCATTGAGTTAGTGAATGAAAATGGCAGTGTTTTAGTGGCTGATCTTTCGACTACTTTCGAAGTTTCAGAAGTGACCATTCGTTCGGATTTGAGTCTGCTGGAACAAAAAGGCGCACTTAGCCGTTTTCATGGTGGTGCGGCAAGATGGACGGCGAAGAACGCTTCCGGTCACGACAAACCGCCGGGAGAATTGGTACTGGAAGAACGCTACCTTCAGGCCAGTGACCCCAAAAAACGTATCGCGCAGGCGGCGGCTGGCATGGTTAAGCCCGGCGATACCGTGATCCTCGATAGTGGTAGCACCACGATGTTACTGGCCGAGGAGTTAGTAAAATCAGGAGACATCACGGTTATCACCAATAATCTTCCTGCTGCTTTTGTTTTGTCTGAAAATCCAGACATTACACTGGTGGTTTGCGGCGGAACGTTGCGGCATAAAACCCGCTCCTTACATGGCAATATCACGGAATATGCGTTGCAGGGTATCGTCGCTAACCTGATGTTTGTCGGCGCTGACGGCCTTGATGCGGCGACCGGGATTACTACCTTTAATGAAGGCTACAGCATCAGCGGAATTATGGCCGAGGCCGCTCAGCATGTGGTGGTGGTCACTGATTCCACAAAATTTGGACGACGCGGATATAACCTGGTGCTGCCTATGGAAAAAATCGACACCATCATCACTGACGCGGGCATCAGCAATAATGTGCTGCAGGCGCTTCAGCAAACGTCGACAGCGATTATTGTTGTTTAATCTTTATCCGGTTTCTGACTTCAACCTGTGCTGACTTTATGGCTGCTGATGACTAAAAGATACGGGCACAACTGAGGATTGCGCAGACGCGCGAGGAAGATTTTAGCTTTTTCAGTAACAGCACTTGATAAGTGGAATCGGTATTCAAAAAGTTGGCCGCAGAGCAAGATGCCTGCGGCGACGGGAAAGCAATCAGGATTTTTTGTTATAGACTTAAAAGGTGAAGTATTTCTTTTCCAGCGTCTGATAAGTGCCGTTTTTGTGGATTTCTGCCAGTGCATTATTAATCAGTGTGAGATGCCCCTGGTCATCTTTGCGCAGGCCAATTGCCGTGCCTTCACCTAAGTAACGGGTATCCGTCAATGGCTCACCTGCAAAAGCATAACCCGCGCCTTCAGGCGTTTTTAGAAAGCCCATTTCTGCCTATGTCAGCCGCCGGTGGCCGATAAAGTCGCGATGATCAGTAAGGTGATTTTTTTCACCAGCGTTCTCCGCTGGTACTCAATAAAAACAAACCCCGCCAGGCTGTGACGAAGGTAAAAGAGGGTTTTCTATTTTGAATATGACGACCGGACTGATTGTGGTCAAGCGGCAAACTTATGTTCAAAACGGGCAGCAGTGAGACATAGCGACGATTGGTTTTTGGGCAGAACAAATGAGAGATTTACAGGGGTGGGTTGCAGGGTAATTTCTGTTTTGCATTTTAAATACAACAGGGTAAATCTGCCGATGTCTGAAGCTAACAGGCAAAAAAATCGTCTTTATCCAAAGGGATAAAGACGATTTAAGATTTACCTTTGACTTAATATGACATTGTCAAAGGCTGTTCATTGAAGATTACTTGGCTTTATCGATGAAGAATTTTATTGAAAGGGCTTTGTTATCAAATGACTTATTTGAAAGGTCGGGGATCATTTCACCTGACTTCACATCAATATAAGACCCCTGATAGTCACGTTTATCATACACGCGTGCGGTATAACCCTCAGCAACCTTTACTGAAGACATCTTACCACCGAAATTAGGCATATATTCCCAATATTCATAACCCCCATCGAGCAATGGAGTATCCCCCATAATGTTTACCCAGTCGCCCTTATAATAGGTTTCTGCATAACCAATCGCTTTAATAACCTGAACAGATGATGCTGCTTTGTTCATTTCGATGCCTGTCCGGGTCATATCATATTGAGATTGAGCTTTATATAGAGATGAAGTTCCTTTGAACTGACAGTCTGTGAATAAACGTATTCCCAATGAACCTTTTGGCAGCGATAAGGACGACACTTCGTCATTGGCTTCAAAACCGTTTTTCATCTTCACACCGGTTAAGCAAGCGATGTCCCCGGTGACATCCAGGCTATCACCCGTTAAACCAGAATTCTGGAACAGTGTGGCTTTAAGACCGTGCACCTGTTCTGGCTCTGGCTCTGGCGTTGGTTCTGGTTCGGGTTCTGGCTGCGGTTGTGGATCAAAGCTGGTGACGACGATTTTAGCGACAGTTGCCGGGTTAGGTGAAATACGCTCAATGACAACGGTTTCACCGAGAGAGATATCTTTCTCATCCGACTTAACGTGTGTAATAGTGCTATCTTCAGTCACGGTGCTGAGTTTGCATTTTCCATTATCGCAATAGAAGATGGAATTGCCTTTTTGCTTATCATCAATGATTTTGGCTATATAAGAAGAACCATCCTCACTGTGAAGTATCGCTTTATCAAAATCAACGAATACGTATGGCACGTTATTGATTTTCGACACGCTCATCGATTTCACGCTGCCATCAAAAATCACCGGATTTTCACCATTCAGCATATCTTGCGTCACAGTCAGTTGACCCAGTACAGCCTTGTTCGGGTAGTCACGAGTAACGGTTATAACTGAACCCACTTTCAGGCGACTCTTGGCCTCAAAGTTGGTACTCAATGAAACCTCTTTTCCATAGTGGCTCACACCGGCATAGTAAGATTTAGAGCCTTCGCTATTAAAGAGATAATCCCCGTCGACAGACGCAGTAAATCCGTAGCCACTTTCGTATTTGCTTGAATCAATGTTCACAACAACGTGAGTTTGACCATTGAGCAGGTTGACAAAAATAGCTTTCAGGTCGTCCTTATCAATAATCGGGTCTTCGGGCTCATCGGAATCATCCGGCAGCGGCGTGTTTTTTACTTCTTTAACGATATTACCCAGTTCGTGTTCCGGGGTATCACCACTGATATCCCACAGGATTGCGCCACCAAAGCCTTGCGCATTGATATAGTCAACTTTTTCCTTAATAGACTGCGGATCGTCATAGGTCAGGAATTCTTGCTTGGTTTTGCTGTAGAGATACGGTACGTGTGACTCAGAGTCCCAGTAGCGCGTGTATTCGCCAGTGCTCAGTTTTTGTTTCAGCACATACCACGGGTTGGTACCTGTTAACTGATCTGCATCGTCCCATGCGCCTTTGACAGATGCGGCACCGGTGTTGAACATGCCCGGTAAACCAGGAATCAGCTCGGTTCCAGGAACATGGCCCCAGCCACGACCGTAGTAAGGGATCCCCATCATCAGCTTGGCTTTTGGTACTTGCCAGGTTTCGACGTAAGCAGTCATGGTGTCGGCCACGTTCAGCTCTTTATCTTCATCATGGCTGTTTTCATACAGTGGTGCGTTATGACCGGTTAATGGATCAAAAGCACCGTGGATGTCATACGCCATCACGTTTACGCTATCCAGCAATGGCGCGGTCACAGCCGGGTTGATGTACTGAATGTTGTTGTGGTTGGTGGTGACTGCCGCAGAAAGTTGATAGTACTTATCATCTTTAAGACCCTGTGCATCCAGCTTGCTGCGTAGAGACTGGATAAGCTTGGTGAATTGCGCTTTTTCAGCTTCGGTGTCCGGGTATTCCCAGTCAATGTCCAGGCCGTCGAAATTCCACTGCGCCATATAGCTGACCATGCTGTTGGCCAGTTTCTCAAGACCTGCATCCGTAGCAGTTGCGTTTTCGAAGACACCTTCCTGAGAGTTATTCCAGCCACCGACAGAAATCATATGCGCCACGTTGGCCGCTTCTGTGCGTTTATCCAGATCTTTGATCAGGCTCGGAGCTTTGTCGGTGTCATGCATGGTCACTACACCGTCTTTGACCACCGCAAAACCGTAGTTCAGGTGGGTCAGGCCAGAGTAGTCAACTTTATCCGGGGTAAAGAAGTTATGTGCTTCATACACACCCCATTCCGGGAAGTAGCCAATCACTTTACGCTCAGCAGCCACGCGGGCCTTTTCACGGGTCTGCAGATCGATTGCGTTCTGGCCGGTATACGGCGTGAACTGGAAGGTGGCGTAAGGCTTGATATTAATCGCATCGCCGGATTTCCAAACCGGATCAGTGCCCGGGCTGATGCCCTGATCAACCCACCATTGTGCAGTCCAGTAATATCCGAGGAAGCGAACGGTATCACCGCCTTTATAGGTGCGGTTCGGATCGTAGTCTTCGGAGATAATAGCCAGTTCTTGTTTCGGCGCGACTTCTGCTAAAACAGTACCAGGGAAGTTGTTTTGCGATGCTTCGGTATACGCAGTCCAGGTGTGACCACCATCTTTGGTGATCATCATCGAGTAATCGAGACCGGAGAAGGTGTTAGTCTCGTCATTTCCCGCCACAGTGGCAGCTGACGAAATTATCGGGAATCCAATAGCTGAAAACAGGATTGCCGCAGTTAATTTATTTAAGCGCATAAATAGCTTCCAAATTTGTCCATAAACTCGTTATTCACGAGGGATGCAAAAAAAATACGCGCCTTTATATCATTTACATTGTCTGCATAGTATTTAATTATATATTAAGAACGAATAAATCAAACTTACCCATATGTATTTAAACAATAAAGATATATTCATCATTTAAATAAATGTTTTTGATGTCAATTATAATTAAATGTAATTATTGATAATAGGTGCAGAAACTGAGCTCACTATCAGCTTCTTTGGATGCCAAAGACAGACTCCTCAAAGGCCCTGATCTTGGCAGTAGTGAGTCAAAACGGGGCGGTTTTGGGGTTCACTCAATCATAAATTGTGGATCTGAAAAGACCCGTTTTGAGCGAGGTAGCGGGTAAGCGTAAAACTTTACCATTAGACGATGTCATAGCTATTTCTCTTGAATCATATTGGTTTGGATGCAGGAGGACTAGTATGGGTCGTTTTTAAAAAGTATTTGTGTCTTATTGTTTTTATAATGAAAGCCATAGAACTTCACTTGTTTATTTTAATTTAAATGAGTCTTAAAAATACTTACGATTTTTTATTAAAAGCTTCGACGATGTGCCTGAAACCCTACCATATTGGGTACAAAATACGCGATGGGAATCAGTGAAGTCGATGCAGGACTAAGAAAATCCTGACATTCCGATTATTTTGGAACAGCTCAATAACGAATTCACATCGGTGGCTCTTTTTCAGAGGTCCCGGGGAAAATTAAAGATACAAAAAAGCCCGCAGGGCTTACGCCTTGCGGGCTTCTAGGACTTCTCCGGACTTATCTGGTAATAACCGGATCATTATTTGGTGGGCTGGGGGAGTCTGAATTGGTGATGTAATTCATTGAAATAACTTAGGTAACCTCTAATTTAACTTTTCTTTGGTGCCTATACAGGTGCCTAAAAGTTTTTTCACCCCTTTTTGATGAGAAAAATAAAGCGAGATAGGGAGAAAGACTTGCGCTATTTATGTGTGCACTAATCCGGTAGCTCGCCTGGCTCTGAGTAAATCGATAGTAGTCAGGAATGGTGTCTGCTCTTGCCAGGTGAATCCTTTACGGTCGATGCGCACCAGTTAATAGCGTTCCACCAGGAAATTCACCGCATCAGCAAGTGTGATACCCGCCTCGATATGTTCCTGGATGGCTGAATCATCATGGAATGGTGTGTCGTTGAGCGTAAGACCGTAATGGTGTTCCAGTAGGTACGTTAACAGTTGCTGCCAGACCTGAACGGGCGACAGGCGTGGCGAAACCGGCACCGTGGCCGGTACAGTTGAAATATGCATGAGTTGAGTCCCTGATAAAGGAAGAGGAAGGTGTTACCTGGTTACGGCTGACTGGGGATAAATAGCGATGTAAACGTAACCATGAGAGCCGAGAGTGTCAGCTTCACAGGTGAGTCCATTGTGATGCAGAGTGACGCAGTGTTGACAGCGGGGATCAAGCTCTCCAGTGGTGAGCATCCGCTCTAGCTGTTTCATCATCAGTGGAAACACCTGGTCCAGACGCAATGCTTCATCGTCACTGAATGAGCCATCAAACCCAGCCCGATCAGTCAGAAAGTAGAGACGGTTGCCTTCCTGTACCAGGCGAGCGCCGAAGCACGGCGTGATATTACGTTTTAATCCCCACTGAAGGCAGGATGCGTTCTCCGCTGATGAGCCGGATAAGGTGGTCGATTGCATTAACATATTCCTTAATGACTGAGAGAAGTGATTAATTCATCGTCACGCTGCGAAGGATGGCATATGGGCCTGCGCGATCCTGACGACGCTCAACAAAAACAGCGAGTACACCGCTGATATCCTGAACTTCACGTCCGTAGTAATGGCAGACACTGCCATGCCACTGGTAGTGACCTGTACAGAAGGCAGATAACCGGGATTCGGGATGCTGACGATAAATATGCATCGCCTGGCGCTTACTGATGATTTTCATTCTGCACCTCACAACCAACCACATTCAGCAAAAGACATCACTTCGTTCCCAACAACCAAATGATCCAGCACTCGCACTTCTACCAGTGCTAACGCTTTCATTATTCGCTGGGTGATGTGTTTATCCTGCTGACTGATTTCTGTCGTACCAGACGGATGGTTATGCGCCAGAATTACTGCAGCGGCGTTGTGCTTCAGGCTGACTTCACCACTTCGCGCGGATGTACTTCGGTATGGCTAAGCGTGCCGGTAAACAGCGTTTCTCGCTCCAGCAAACAATGCTGATTGTCGAGATACATCACGATGAAGACTTCCCGCTCCAGGTGAGCCATCTGCAGTTGCAACCAGGTTTTTGTGAGGCTGGTGGAGGTAAATGACTCACTCGGTTGACGCTGGTATTTCTCCAACAGACGTAATGCTCGCCGGATGACTCGCTGCTCGTTTGCTGGAAATACGGGGGATAAATTGATCGCAGGCATGACTGCTCCTTAGAAGAAAAAGCTCTTCCTAATCTTCGGAAAGGCGTTAAGAGAAAATAGAGGAAGGATTCATAAAGCAAGCTGCAGCATATTCTCGGCCATCACCCAAAGGGCACGATTGAGTTTCACATCACCGTCGATACCTTTAACGGCGCGTGTATGTGCCCGTTTACCTTTGGTAGTTCGCCCAGACAGTCCACCTTTAATCAGGTTTTCCTGAATACGCTGGTAAGTGGTCCAGAGATCGTTACTTTCATCCTGCCAGCGGCGCGGAGATAGTATCTGCGATTCCGTCACCGGCTGATGTTCTTCACCAAAGCGATAGGTTAATGCTGCTTTCGCCATTGCCTGCTGTGCCGGTGGCGGTAACAAAAGCGACTGCATGGCATCGCGCTTCTCTTCCACCCGGTCAAAAATCCCCAGTACTTCGTAAGCCCCTTCAATGACTTTCTCCACCACGTTACCTTTATGCGGCACGCGTACTTCCCCAAACGACTCACCACAAATCAAACCATTCTGACAAACTGAACGAAATAATCCCGGTAGCATCTGGTATGAACTGGAGCCGTCGTGGCTATTAAGGAGGATGATTTCTGGCACCTGTTTGCCAGTGATCTGGCCTTCGCGACGCAGGCGCAGCATGTGTTTGGTGTGATCTCGCTTGCTCTGGTCCCGAACTCGGGTCTGGCAGGCAAAGAATGGCTGGAAGCCTTCGCGTTGTAGGTTATCGAGCAGGGAAATAGTCGGGATATAGGTGTACCTGTCACTGCGGGATTCATGTTTATCTTCGCTGAAGACACTCGGCACATAGTGTGCCAGTTCGTCACGGGTTAACGGGCGGTCGCGGCGAACAAGATTGACTGAGCCGAAGCGGCTGGCTAAACGGGTCATAAAAACTCCTGTAGAGAATGGGCATAAAAAAGGCCACCCCGAAGGATGGCCCTGTCTGTTATTAATGAGTCTGATTAGGTCGCTGGCGGTAACGTTGGTTGTAGCGCAGGTGGCACTAGTTCTGCTGAGTCGTGTCTTTCGGCCCGGTAGAGCTGGAGTTGCGCCAGTAACGGGGCTTTCCGTGACTGGAGATAAGCCAGGCACCATTCCCTTCTGACAACCAGTCTGACCGGTACGGGCAGAAGCTCATAAGCCTTACTGAACACCGACTCGATAAATACATCGTCACTGAGTTTATCTTCAGCAATGTTCAGCAAGCCGTTGATAACGATAATTTCGAGCAATCGCTTATATCGTGTAGTACGGGATTCTGGCACTTCTGTCGTTTGCTCACTGACACTTTCTTCAACCCGCTCAACCGGATTATCAGTGGAGGAAACATTTCGCCGTATACTGAATTTCTCTTTCAGTCCTTTGAGTTTCCCCTGGGTATTTTCAGACATATAACTTTGATCCTCTGAGCGCTCAGAAAGGGTGATCAGGCGAGTGTGGCGAGTTTTTTAATGATGCGTATCAGACTCAGTGTGGTGAGGCTGGCTCCCAGAGCTTTAACCGCAACAGAATTGCTGCGCATCAATGTCACACCGGCAACACTCAAAACAAGCTGCCAGGTACAGTCCACGGTTGGTGGCGTTTCCTGCTGTAATGTTTTTCCCACTGAACCTCCATTAGCTGAATGCCGAATAAAAAGTTATCTCACTGATAAGGTTATTTATAACCATTGGGAACCCAATGGCCCTGCTTACGGATATCAGTAATGATGTCTCCCTGGTTGATCGAAATAGTGCGCCAGCCCGGCTCGTTGGCGGACGGATTACCGTAGGTATACCCCACTGACATAGTGAATGCTTCACCCGTCGTGGTGGTTAAATCTGCTTCATATGCCGCTTCGGTATTTTGTTTACGGATGAAACGCACGGTATTAATGGCACGACAACGCAAAGTACTTTTGGCATGTTCAAATGAGTTATCCGCCATCTAGCAACCTTCAGATTTAATTTCATCCGTCAGGCTTGTCGAAGCATTAAAGTTTTTAGGGGCAGGAACGAAATTAGCCATATCGCTGCGCATTGTTGGCGGATCTGTCTGAAGCACAAGATAAACAGGACAATCTGATTTTCCGACTTCACAGGCTTTTGCGACGTAATCACGTACCAGCCAGCCTTTATTGCCGAAATATTCAGCACCGCTCTCGTCTTTACATTGTGACCACGTGGCTTTTTGTCCCATCATCATGCCGTCTACCAGGACGCAGGTAACGGCTTTTACAGGCTTCCCGTCCCAGCGAACAGCGTCAAAGGGTTGAATGCCGGTATGATTCACATCAAGCGTATAAGCCTGCGGGTTCTTCGCTATCCTGTCATTTGCCTGTTTCAGTTGATTACTGCCTTCCTGAGTCAGAAAGAAGGTATAGCGTTCGGGATGTATGTCGCCGTGAATTGTCATTGCAGACGAGACCAAAGGAATAAACAGTGCTGCGGAGCTGAGAGATAAAATAACGAGTTTACGCATAAGGTTTCCTTTCAGTTTATTAATGATTAATACAGTCCTGCCAGGTGGCATCAGCCAGCGCCTCATTCAGCCCTTTGGCGATGAATTGTTTAGATATAGCGGCATTCATAGAGGTCATTTTTATAACGTCTTTTTCACTTGTCGCTTTTAGCGCAGTAAAGGCCGTTTCATCCAAAGGATGGTTCGTACCATTGATACTGACTCCAGGTTCAGAAAGTCCTGTTTGTGACGAGACGCGGTAATCCTCTGCAGGCATGCTGTAAGCAGCAGACAGCTTTCCGCTTGTGCAGGTCAGTGTGAGTACTTCACCTGAAGCATTTTGAGTATTGAGTTCAAACTCCATGGCACTGATGTTTCCGTACCAGTCACCCCATTGCTGGTCACCCTGTACGGCGCTGGCACTGTGGCTCAGCAGCAGTAACCCAGCCAGAGTTGCGTAATGGTTTCTGAGCATTCAGTTTCCTTTCCTGATGATTTACATACAAAAAAGCCCGCTTCCGTTTTAAGGGGAGCAGGCTGATCGTATTGATTAAATGATGCTGCGGATAATCGTTAATACAGATCAGTTTCCAGGAATTGATCGTTATCATCTATTAAAATATCGATCAATCCATCTTTATCAATAGGTTTAAGCTATCTAATGTTGAGTATCGATCGGTGCGACAGATCAACAAGTTGCAGCAACCGAATGACATTAGTCAGACTGATTCATTTGGGTGATATAGGTTTGAAATGATCTGTAATACAATTTTATCCGTCGAATAAATCACAAATCATCATAATGCTGATTACTCATTTTAAAGTATCTAACTTCAGAGTGATTATTGACTATATTATGTAAGTTAATTGATGTTATTAAGTGTTTCTTTCTTCTATAGCAAAAATGCCTGTCGGTTAATATTACATGTCTGATTGGTATTATAATAATAAAGATGACTTAATACAGTTAAGTCAATAACATTGACTATTTCCTAAAATGTAAATTTGAATGTATTAATTAACTCTTCTTGCAGATTGTATTGAGATGAATAACACAAGGATTGAAGTATGAGCAACGATATGGGTTACAATCAGCATCACATCAACCGTATTCATGAAACACTGCAGAATTCCTTACGTGAGTACCCAAGGACGTTTATCCTGAATATTATTCTGAGGTTTCCTGATGCTAATTACGAAAGCTATAAGACAGATCATCAATTGATAACCCGCTTTATGGAGTCGTTAAAATCACAGATTAAACAAACGCAGAAGAGAAAGGTAAAACAGGGTAAACGAGTTCATCCCCGTAACGTTCGTTATGTATGGGCGAGAGAGTTCGGTGAAGAAAAAGGAAAGAAGCATTATCATGTGGCATTGATGCTGAATAACGATGCCTATTACAGTGCCGGTACCTATTATCCGATACAGGGACATTACGTTCACTGTCTGGGATTGATGATTATGGAGGCATGGATCAGAACGTTGAACCTTCACGCATATCAGGAGTATCAAAAAAAATATTATCCCCTGATAGAGTTTGTACATGAAGGTGATTTTAATTTGAATGCAAATGGGGAACATTTTGCCTGGCATTACGATACTATCATGAGAAGACTGTCTTATCTGGCTAAGCGATTTAGCAAAGATAATTCTGACAAACACAGGAATTTTGGTTGCAGCCAGTCCTGAATCATTGAGAGGTCCAATCAAAACCACAATCTGACACGGCTGTAGCAGCGCTGTAGCGACACAGGCTATAACAATAGAGCAACTTGTCTGAGCTGTAATGCTTCCTCGCTAAACTGTGTTGAAGTGATTCCGTCTGTCCCGTGCTGGGTGATTTGTGAGCAAAAGAGCAGGTTTCATTTGCGGGTACTTTCCAGAATGCCGCTACAGTTCGCTACAGTAGCGGTTGTAGCAGAGGAGCAATGTATCACTGTGTATTTTTCAGATGGATAAGGCTCGCGATCTCCTCCGGACCACTAGCCTGTGTATTGTTGCGTTATCCAAAAAAATAGTGCTCAGGTATGAGGTAGCTATTCTGGCTAAGTAGGGTTCTGAGGCGAAGGTGGCTGTTTATCATCATAAAATGGCATATAGCGACCATCGTTCATGCGCCAGGTAATATAAATCGCCGGGTTTTCAGGGGATTTAACAATATAAGCGAAAACACCTGTGTTCATGATGGCATTCAGCAATGGTTCCAGTCTTTCGCTGCGGCGAAATTTGTTCGGACCATATTTAATGACATCGTTCTTTTTGAACGGTAAGCCATTAGTGGACCTGAATTTATGATAGACCCACTGAGTCAGTATTTGCACGTCCTGCTGGAATTTATACTCATCCGTGAACTGATAAAACCAGGCCGCGGTATGATTGAGATACCAGTTCATCATCGCTGATGCCCGCGAAATAACATCAAGAGTAATAATGTCGTCGTCTTGGTTGGCGAAGTAATTCAGCAACGCAGCGATACGCAACGCATTCGTACTGGCTTTAAGTACCATGTGTTTGATATATGACCAGGCACCACCCGGGAGTATGTATCTCAGCCAGTTTTCACGCATCGTCTCCCAGTGGACTTCAGCTTCAGGTGAAAGCTTGAGAACCTTTTTCTTACCTTCACCTGAATTAATTTGTTTAAGCTGTTGCCCGAGTAATTTACCAATCAGGTCGTGAAAGCAGGTTAAAGCACTTTCATCACGGTAAGCGGTAGCCGGACGATAATGGTGGCTCAACACACAGGAACTCAGTGTGTTGTTTGGGGTGATATTTGAAAAGAGAAAGCGGGATAAAAAACCGCTCTCTAATGCTTTATCACCATCCTTTTTCATGTAATCGAAAAAAAGCGAAGGCTGTAACATCAATGACACCGTCAGCGTGGGTTTAAAGCACTGGGTGGCACGCTGATGACGATTATGCTCATACACATCGCCATCCCAGGCTTTATTGAAGAACGCCAGATTATCTTTAAGACGTGCGTCAAAGAAGTTGCTTGCTTCATCAGAAATCAGACCTGCGCAGGGATAGGCATTCAGGCCAGCGATGAGCGCGGCAAGCGAGGTGTCATTGTAGACCAGCGTCGAAAGTAGAGGCTTGACGGGTTCAACCGATGCGTGAGATTTCAGGGCTGCCTGGGCCTCGTCTGTACACTGGTCTTTTTTAACTGCATCGCGCAGCTTACTTTCCAGCGCCTTCAAACTGGTTTTCCAGACGACATAATCTTCGCGCCAGACAACCATGTTTACCCGATGCGATTCGGCCAACTCAGCCCTGAAAGCATCAAAGGGTTTCATTACCTGTTTGCTGACGGACGATTTGCCCGTTCCTGAATCAGCGAGCGTCAGGATGTTGAGTGAACAATGCTCCTCCGTGCCCGTGTAGGGATTGAGTACATTGATATGCGAATGGCAGGCCAGCGATACTGCCGCTAAAACAGCGTTCACGGCCAGTACAGTCGGTACTTTTCCACCATCCTGAAGATAGTTGATGGCGTTTTGCATTATCAATGGCAATGCATCAACGGGGAAGGGACTGGCAGAATTAACCAGTGGAAGTGCAGGGGGTAAATATGACATTTCAATTTCCTTTTTTTCAATCCAAATAACGCAGGGATGACATCACCGATGCGACTAACCCTGCCGGGTAAGGGCATGCGGTGAATGTTTTTTTATGTGGTATTTCAGGATGCTCCTTCGACAGTCGCCTGCAGAGGAGAGAGAAGATCAGAGCAGTGCGTGTTTGCGCTGCAAAACCCAATCGTCAAGTTCGGATTCGAGCCAGCCAACTGATTGTTTACCTAGAGGGTAGGGTTTCGGGAATGCTGGGTCATGACGTGGGGATTTGGCATTGAGCCAGTCATAGATGGTGGAACGAGCGATGCCGAGTTTGGCCGCAACTGCTCGCATGCGCAGGATTTTTACCGTCCGGGTGTAGGTGGTCATCTTTCTACCTCATTGAACTGTAAGGATGTAAGTTATTTGTTTAATAACGGCTCTCCGTTATTCAATACCTGAGCCGACTGGCTGGTATACGATGGATTGTAATGAAGTCGAATGGTGTCTAAAATTGGCAATTACCACTTACTTTTTTTGACACTAACTTATGCCAGCCACAACATCTGTACAGAAAGCAGCGTTTGATGCTATCGACAGTCTTCACTTTAGTCAGGTGGTGATGAGTCTCATATGCGCAGACCCCGTTGCAGAAGAGTGGTATCGCCGTATTTTTCGCAGAATCAACAGTATCCTTCAGAAGGCAGGGATCACTGGAAAACAGGCCCAGATAGCCAGGCATTATTTGCTGGGTGCTCTTGAAATCCACTTGTCTATTGATAGCAACTATTTTTCGGATAAAGTTGAGCACAATAATAAAGGTGTTGATGGTGGTGCACCTTATAACAGAGAACTTCACGAGAAATTTGTTGAACACAACCGAAATTATAGTATCGCTATACTTTGCAATATTGCTGATTTTAATGGTGTCGACAGAGAGTTCTTTTTTCAGGCAACGGAGGAGTTATTTAATGATAAGATATTATCTACCATGCCGCGTTTTATCAGATATCGTCTTACCGAATGTTGCTATGCGCTGGAATATCCTGATGCTCCTCTCTTTTTTTATCGGGAGTTGGTGACTCTGGGTATTGTTTTATGTGGAAAATACTCACATCATCGTGACCGGTTTGTGAAGAAGTCTGATTCAGAATTATCACATTTGTTCATTCGTGCAGGCTTACTTTTTGAGTTTAAGATGCTGCAAAGAGCAGTGCAGGTGATAACCTCCCTCAATAAAAATGGTACTCTTGTTTTACCCGCTGCAGATCTCCGAATGTCCTTTACAGAGCGAAAGAATATTGCTGATTACTATAAAAGACTTGTTGATGTTTGGTTGCTGGAAGATAAGCCTGGTTCATTTGTTGTTTTTCAGTGTAAAAGTGATGTTTCGGATTTAGATGTTAAAATACTTCTTAAAAATATGAGCAGATTTTATTTTCATAAACGAATGTTTGATGGTACGCAGGGAAGCTGGCTGGGAACACTGGGAGCATTTGATATTGAGGTTAGCCGTTGGGTAGAACCAGAGCTTGCGATTTATTACGAGGGTAATAATAGTCTTACAATTTCAGAAGAAATTAGATCTAAGTTTATGGAGTTTGGTTTTAGTGTATCAGCTAGAAATTTGTATTTGCGGCATAAAGCGGTAAGAAAAAATAGTTACTCTAAAATCCGATATTATTATGCCCTCTTATTGAATCAGCCATGCATCTTCCCTTGGTATCTTAATGACAATAGTTGTTACGACATGGCTCTGGGGTTTGATGGTTCTGAAGACTTTGTTGAATAAATAAAATTTAAGGCGAGTTCCCTGTAACAGATCATCGTTCTTGCAATACGCACGCTTTCTGGCATCTCCGCCTTAGTCATTTCGTTCAGCGCACACTCCATACCCAAAAACCTCTGCAACCTGACCGTCGTAGTCACGCAACGTCAGTGTTCCGCCGAACAACTGTTTTATGTGTCTGCTGGTACTTTATCAGCGCCTTCTGGCGCTGGGATAGGATCACTCTCAGGAAGGATTTATATTTGAACATAGTTCTTGAACAAGTGGGTTTACGTCATTACGCAAATCTATAGGCCATGCCGATTGCTAACCCTATGCCCAAAAACACTGTGACATGAATCAGTTAGATTATATTTAAGGATTGGCATTTTTTAGCGAAGCGGTAATATGACTTGCCGTGTCAATTCTTTCTAATTGTGCCTCAAGAGCATCAAGGTTGAAGGACTCGGGCTTGCGGCGTGGCGCTAAGCTGCTACAGGTTGGCGCATCCCTATACGGATTGAGAGGAGCCACAATGTCAGCAGCAGACGCCACTACATCATTATCTGGGCAGATATCCCTTCGGTTTGTTGAGCTTTGCCAGTTCCGCCGACTTGGTAAGGTCCAGCTTGAGATTGATCCTAAGACTACTATTCTCGTCGGTGCTAATAATAGCGGCAAAACATCAATTCTGGCAGCGCTGCGCCACTTCCTCGCAGATGGCTCGTCATTTGGTGCTTTCGACATCAGTGTTTCTCAATGGCCAAAATTGCGGGAACTTGGAAGAGCTTGGGACGCATTAGAAGAAGACCCATCTACGTCTGGCGCATCCGAAGGTGAATGGGAAGAGCAACTCGGAACCTTACTTTCGGCGATGCCAACGCTAGATCTATGGTTCGATGCTAAGGCCGGTATGTTCCACTATGTCTCCCCGTTCTTGTCAAAATTCAGTTGGAAGGGGGGTGGGGTAGGTGTCCGATTGCGTCTGGAACCTGCTACGAACATTGAGGAGCTGAAGCAGTTGGCTTGGAAGTATCACCTGACGAGAATACCTGTGAAGGATATGGGAAAGGATTCGCTTGCGTGGCCGATTGATCTTCTTGATTTTTGGCTGCGAGAACCTTCTCAACTCGGCCAGGTTCGGGCCTATAAGTTAGATGCCGATAACAACCCTTTGGACGGAATAAAGACCTACGTTAGCCAGGTACTGGATGCTGACTCTAGCCCAATTGATCGTAAGCACCTGCAGAAACTTATAAAAGTAGACTTTGTGGCTGCACAGCGTGGCCTTGGTAGTGAGGAAGCTGATTCCCGATCTGCTTCTGGCCCCCATCGCATAGGTTTATTCTCCAACCAGCTTCTCAAATTTGCTCGACAGCACCTAAATGTGGCTGCAACAGGTCATGGGCACCGAGCTGACCTCATAAAAGCTGTTGCTGAGGCGCAGCAGGAACTAGATAAAAAGATCCATGAGGCTATAGGACCTTCGGTAGAAGAGGTTAAAGAGCTTGGGTATCCAGGCTTGCATGATCCCCAAGAGATTCGTTTCCGAACGCGCATACAGACAGCTGATTTACTCGACCATGGAACCGCTGTTCAATACAGCATGCAGAAGGATTCGTTAGAAGAGCTTCTCCCGGAATATTCCATTGGTCTCGGTTATCAGAATTTACAATCGCTTAGTTACCAACTTGTTTCTTTCAAAGCTGCTCGCCTAAATCCTGAAAAGGGCGCTCCAGTACCTGTTCACCTGGTTATGATTGAGGAGCCCGAGGCTCATTTGCACGTCCAGGTACAACGTATATTTCCTGGCAAGGCACATAAGTTAATAAGCCCTAACGGTAGCGATGAGTTAGGACTTAAAAGCCAATTGATTATCAGTACTCATTCTAGCCATCTAGCACATGCTGAGAATTTTGACCGGCTACGATATGTTCGCCGCATTGCTAAGAGTGATGAACAAACCATGCCTACCACTGAGGTGGTCAATCTTGGGCAAGTTTTTGGTGATGATAAAACGACCCGTCAATTCGCTGAGCGTTATTTTCGCGTTCAGCACACAGATCTTTTATTCGCCAATGCTGCAATCTTTGTCGAGGGGGTTGCTGAGCGTATGCTGTTGCCTCTTTTCATTGAAAGAGATTTTGCAATACTCAACAGTCGCTATCTGTCCTTCCTTGATATTGGTGGTAGCCATGCTCATCGGCTAAGGTCTCTCGTTGAAAGACTCCGTATTCCTACTGTAATTATTACAGATATCGATCCTGTTGAAGAAAAACTTGGTAAACCTAAAAAAAATGGTGAACCAGCTAGAACCTTGGTTGCTGTGGCTAATACAGGACAGCCCGGGCTGCAATGCGGAAACCCGACTCTTCGTGGATGGCATCCTAAGCTGCAACAGCTTGAAGATTTCAAGAATCCGAAAGATGAGCATCTTGTCTGGAACGAAATTGCCGAATGTTCTGTCCGATTCGCATGGCAATTGCCTGTAGCCGAAGCCGATAGTCAGTGGCCGAGTACTTTTGAGGATTCGCTTATCCTAAGAAATATTCCTTGGTTTAAGGAGTTGATGAATGAAAAGGTCGATGACGAAGGCAAGCAAATAACGCCGCCGAAAGGCGCGCTGGGCTCAGTAGCAAGACAGGTTGCTGAAAATGATAATATTCCAGAACTGCTCGCGGCCCTGCATAAATTAATGCATGGGTCTTTTAATAAAGGAGACTTTGCCGCAAGCATCTTTGAAAAGGTCGCTGCGGAAGAGCCGATTGTCTGTCCTAAATATATCGTGGATGCATTGGAATGGCTCCAGACACAGCTTGAGCCAAGCAAGGAGGTGATACCATGACTAACTCACCAATCCTTGACAGCAATGATCGCGATGCAGGGGTAGTAGAAGAAATTTGTGGCTATCTTACAGATATTCCACCTCGTAACTACTTCCTTTTTGCAGGGGCTGGTTCTGGTAAAACACGAACATTGGTGGAAGTTTTACGTCGCCTTACTGGTGTGTCCAAGCATGAGAAAGGGGGGCAATTAGCACGGTCCCTGAAGATGTATGGGCGTTCGATTAGAGTTGTGACCTACACCAAGAATGCTGTCTCTGTAATCAACGGACGTCTTGGGGACAATAATTTAGTCAGTGTGTCTACCATCCATTCGTTTTGCTGGGAATTGATTAACGGGTTTAACGATGACATTCGTGAGGCTCTTGTTGCATTAAAAGAAGCGCAACTTGCTAGAGACACTGCAGAGGCGGAAGCAAAACCGAGAGGTATAACTCCAGCTAAACAACGCGCTCTCGACGAAATTATAGATGAAATCGAAATTCTGCGAGCGACAGAAGTATTCATATACCATCCCGACCGTAATACGTATGGTCCGGGTGCTTTACCACACAATTACGTACTGGACGCGACTGCATGGTTGCTTCGGAATAAACCGACACTTCAAAGTATTCTCAAAGATCGACATCCAATCATACTTATTGATGAGTCGCAGGACACGATGAAAGGTGTACTGGACTCATTGATGTTACTTGCCGAAAAGCGGGAGCGAGATTTGACTCTTGGTTTGCTGGGAGATCATCGACAACGAATTTATACAGATGGTCATGCGGATCTTCCAAGCATTGTTCCGGAAAACTGGGCAACGCCTGAGTTACAAATGAATCATCGTAGTCAGCGACGGATAGTCACACTGATTAATAAAATCTGGGAAACTGAACTAGAAGGTAGGACGCAACCAACAAAGGGTTCAGCACAACATCCCCGAACGGAAAAAGCTGGTGGAACGGTTCGGCTCTTCTTGGGGGATACATCACGAAGTCCAGAAGATAAAGTGCTTAGTGAACGCTGGTGCGCTGAGCGAATGTTTGAAATTAGTGGTTTAGCAGATTGGAATCAAGGGCAATATCAGTTGCTTGCGCTTGAGCATAAGCTTGTTGCCACTCGTGGCTCGTTTCTTGATGTTTATGAGGCAATGGTTCTGTTAGATCCTCATGCAGCAGCGCCATCTGGCAGTGGTGATAATAAGGGGCCTTCATCTGTACAAACATTGCTTAATGAACTGGCACACTTGGAAGCCTGTATAAGCAATGACGGGATTCTAAATGAGTTCATGGCAACTGAGGTTTTTAGACGATATGGCAGGTTAGATAATATTCCTCAAGACTATGAAGCAAGAGCCGCACGTACTGACGAAATACTCAAGGCGGTAAATATATTTGCGGCGGCTTGCGCTCAACCAGAGTCAACGGTTGCTGATGTGTTAGCGCCAGTCTTGTGTGCAAGCTTGTTCGAGATAGATCATCGCCTTCAGGAGGCTTATGCCGATAAGTCACCAACCCCCCCAGCTCCTGGACGAGGTGAGGATGAGTCAAAACAAACAAGAAGGCGCCGTGGATGGTGTGCACTGTTTGCTGCTCCATGGAAACAACTTAAGTGCTATCGGAATTACCTTGCTGGGATTTCAGAGCTTGCAACACATCAGGTAGTTAAAGGCTCTGAGTTCAAGCACGTCATGGTTGTAATGGATGATGAGCTTGCCGGAGGGTTCCTCATTAAATACGACAAGGTTTTTGGCGGTATGGAGCTAAGTAAACGGGACAAAGATAATGCTGAAGCTGGCAAAGAGACAACCATCGACCGGACTTTACGATTACTGTACGTAACTTGCAGCCGTGCGCAAGAATCGCTCGCCTTAGTGCTTTGGTCGTCCGATCCAGCTGCAGCAATGACCAGAATTAAGCAAAGCCAATGGTTTGCTGAAGACGAAATACAGGTCATTCCATAGTGTCGCCAAAAGATAGATATGCAATACCGAATCCTAAGGATAATTCCATTGCCGAGTTAATCCTTAGTTCTCTGAAAATAAGAGCGTATCAGAATATAGACTCTCGAGGTGTTTTGAAATGATGTACCAGTCTGTCCCGCTTGCACGATATTTTTCTTTACTACCTAAGTCAAAGGCTGACTCAGATGAAAGCGAATTGCACTCGCTTTGGAGTACACAGAAACGCACTGAGTGGCAAACGCTTGAAGAAGAATATCGCTGTGTCATTTTGGCGGAAGCAGGAGCGGGAAAAACCTTCGAGATGGAATCTCGGGCAAAGCATATCCAGCAATCAGGTCGAGCAGCATTCTTCATCAGAATAGAAGATATAGAAGATGGTTTCGAAAATGCTTTTGAAGTTGGTTGCGCAGAATCCTTTGAAAACTGGCTGAAATCTCACGAGGATGCATGGTTTTTTCTTGACTCGGTCGATGAGGCTCGCCTTGAAAATCCTCGAGCTTTTGAGAAAGCAATTAGGCGTTTTTCATTGAAGATCAAATCAGCGCAACAGCGTGCGCACATTTTCGTTTCTAGTCGCCCATATGCATGGCGTGCACGAACTGATCGAGAACTGTTAGAGCAACATTTACCCTTCGAAAAGTTGCTGGCTGATGCGACGGTCATTGAAGAAAGTGATTCTAATGAAATCGATGAAGATGAGGTAGTTGAAGTATGTAGCGCTCTACAAGTATTTATACTCGATCCTCTAGATGAGAGTGGCATTCGTATCTTTGCCGAACATCGTGAAACACCACAAATAGAAAAGCTGATTATTGAACTTCACCGTGCAAATCTGACATCGATGGCAGCGCGGCCATTCGATCTTGAGAGTATTTTGGCTAAGTGGAAAACCGAACAAAGGCTTGGTGGACGCCTTGAGTTACTTCAGCACAATATTGATCTTCGTTTAAACGAGATTGATCCAAACCGTTCGCAACGGCAACCACTCAATCGAGAGAATGCAATATCAGGCGTACGTTTACTTGCCGCTGCGGCTATTATGACTGGTGAACCTGGCATTCGAATCCCAGATGCCACCCATCCAGGCGAAGGCATTGATGCGGAAGTTGTTTTAGGTGATTGGAACCCATCAGAGGTTAGAGCACTACTTGAACGTGGTATCTTCAATGATGTCATATATGGCATGGTACGATTTCGGCACCGAGAAGTGCGAGAGCTCCTCGCTGCAGAATGGTTTAGTCGTCAATTAAATGATGGTCATTCTCGTCGAGCAATAGAGTCCCTATTTATTCGCGAACAATATGGTCAATTAGTTATAACTCCTCGTTTACGACCGATATTGCCTTGGTTAATCTTGTTCGATAGTGAATTACGTCAAAAAGTATTGAAAATATCGCCTGAGATCGTGGTTGAGGGAGGAGATGTAGCTCGCTTACCTTTAACTGAACGACAAATGATACTCACAGATGTCGTTAGACGTATTGCTGAAGGCAAGGATGATCATTCGGCACGTGATAATAATGCCATTGCCCGTATAGCCCAACCAGATTTAATGAATGATACCCTCAATTTAATTCTGGAGTATCGAAAAAATGATGATGCTATTTTCTTCTTGGGAAGATTAGTTTGGCAAGGTGGTATGACGGGGTGTGTGCCGACTCTTTTAGAAATTGCAATTGATCCAGCCCTAGGTATTTATGCTCGGATCGCAGCTATACGCGCTGTGATGATATGTGGAGATAGGACACATATAAATCATCTATGGAGCGAGCTGATTCGTTTACCTTATATTTTACCGCGACAATTGCTGGCTGAGGTACTGGGAAATGCTAGCCCTGATGCTGTCTCTGCTAATTTATTGCTGGTGTCGTTAGAAAAACTGGAAACTTATAAGCGGTATGAAACATCTGGATTAAAACAAGCTTTGCATGATTTCATTGATCGCTTCCCGAATGATTTGACCGCGCTAAAACCGTTGGAAACAATAATTAGTGGTCTGAACGGTTATCTTGACCGAGAACCTTATATTGAGCGAGGGGAGTGCCATGCCTCGAAAGAGTTCGTATGGCTTTTAGGCCCGGCAACACATGCAGTTGAACGATTGGTTTCTACATATTCTGAAGCAGCACTTTCATCGGATGCACTTGCTGTTATGTTAAAAGTTCCGGCGGTGCGATTCTGGCGAAGTGAGGATTTCGACGAGTACAAAAACATACTTCATGAAATTGTTCCTGTTTGGAAGGAACTAAATGACGCACTGTTCTGGAAAAGTATTGAAGAAGCGCGTAGCAGAATCGAGACAAAGAAATCCGAACGGCTGATCGATGATTACTCTGTGCAGTGGCTCGGTCACTTTTGGCAATTCGGGCCTGAACGATTCGAAGACGTGCTGAGTTTTATCGCTGCGCACGATTTTTTGGATGACAAGCTTGTGGCGGTTTCCCTTGCCTTTAGGCTTTATAATTTGGCTGAGAAACCTGAAGACTGGTTACGTGAACTCAGACGTGTAACAGAAGATCGAGCCGAGGTTAAAGAGTACCTTGAGACTTTTTTGAACCCGCAGAGGTTGCAAAAAGCTTTTGAATGGGAAGAAAAAGAAGCACGGCGTCGGGAGAAACGGGCAATAGAAAAAGAAGAGCGCAACCGTAACCGGATTGCGTGGATTAATCGCTTAAGGGCTACACCGGATTTTATTAGAAATCCCCCTGGATTTAAACCAGGAGATTTCAGTAATGACCAGCATTGGCTTTTGTGTGAAATTGAAGGTAACGGTAATCGTTCTGATGGGGCAAATTGGGGAAAGTTGATACCTGAATTTGGTGAGGATGTTGCAAGAGCATACCGTGATGCAGCAATTAGGCATTGGCGAAATTTTATCCCTTCTCTGAAGTCTGAGGGCAGTGAAGCAAACTCAGTTCCCTATAAATTAATATTTGCTATGGCAGGCGTGGAAATCGAAGCAAATGAGAATGATGCTTTTCCAGCATGTTTGACTGACGCTGAGGTGCAGCATGCACTTCGGTATATTATCTGGGAGCTAAATGGGCTACCAAAATGGCTGGAGAAGTTACATCATACTTTTCCTGAAATGGTGCTGGGAGCAATTCTTACAGAATTAAATTGGGAATTGACGCATACTGCAGTCGACGAGTCTATGCATTATATTTTGTGTAAACTTGTGATTCATGCACCATGGATACATCCATACTTGGCTCCAGCATTAATTGACTGGATGGAGCAAAACAAAATCGTTAACTCAGACCTACTTCGTTACTGTATTTATATTTTGCAAAACGGAAATGTTGATTCTAAGGTTATATTAAAGCTAGTTGAATTAAAAGTTTCGCAAAGCGCTGTAAAAGAGCAGTTAGCGACTTGGTATGCACTTTGGGTTGACCTTAATGCGGAAGAAGCGATTCTTGCCGTTGATAGTTGGTTGTCAGGCCTCCAGTCAGAAGAGGCTTCAATAGAAGCACAGTTGTTTATAACAAAATTAATGGGGACTCGTTTTTCTAGGAATGCAGCTTATGGTAATGGCGACAGCCTCGGAGTCAAACACCTTAAAGCGTTATATATTCTCATGCATCGATATATTCGAGTTGAGGATGATATAGAACGGGCTGGTAAGGGGGTGTATTCTCCGGAGCTGAGAGATGATGCGCAAGATGGCCGTAATGCTCTGTTTAACAGGTTGTCTGCAATTCCAGGAAAAGAGACCTATTTTGCCTTAATAGAACTATCTGGAGAACATCCAGTTATTGAATCCCGCTCTTGGATGAGCAAGTTAGCTTATAAACGAGCTGAAGAGGATGCAGATTTAGAACCATGGTCGGCACAGCAAATGCGAGAATTTTCTAGGAGCCAGATGAGTACGCCAACAACACATCGACAGCTCTTTGATCTTACTGTTAACCGCCTGATTGATCTCAAGTCATGGATCGAAGTCGGAAATGATAGCCCATACAGGACTTGGCAAAGAGTTGAAGGTGAAACCGAGATGCGGAACCTAGTGGCGGGTTGGTTGAATAATAATTCTTCAGGCCGCTATAGCTGCGCTCAGGAAAACGAGCTTCCGAATAGACAAAGACCAGACATCTGGACTCAAAATCCACATATCCCCTCGCCAGTGCCTATCGAACTGAAATTGCTCGATAACTGGTCCGGCCCAGAATTATGTGAGCGGCTACGCAATCAACTTGCAGGTGATTACTTACGAGAGGAAACAGCAGGCTGTGGAATAATGCTTTTAGTTTGGCTGGGTAGATCTAATCAAGCACATTGGCAAATTGAGGGACAACGTGTAGTTCGTCCTTGCCTGATTGATACACTTAAGTCCTATTGGGATTCTGTCGCCTATAATTTCACTGGTGTTGCTGCAATTGAAGTGATCCTAATTGACTTAACAGTTAGAGATATTAAATTGGAGGGTTGATGTATTTTAAATCACTAGAGAAATATTGGCATTGTTACTAGTTGCTGAAACCATTATCTATATTTTAGGAATTATAATTGCACTGTAGTTATGTGTGAAAAGCGAACACTTTGTCGTAAAACCTTCTGAAGCACAGTGGAGCGTAAGTAACTAGATTAGTCATAGTAATTTATTCCGAAAGATCTCAATAAATAGATTAGAAAAATTTAAGAAAATGAATTTCAGTTAAAAAGTTCATCTGAGCCTAAACGACAAGACTAAAATACATCATGAAAAAGGAGGTGCTGCACTATGGCTAATTAAAACCATGCTTTTCTAGAGCTGCATAGAATTCCTGAATACATTTTAAACCGTAGTCATGAGATATCGTTTTAGCGAAGAGGATCTTTCCTTTTATATGATCTAGCATCCCATAAACACTATTAAAACCTCGATATCTAGCATGGGCAACTGGTCCAAATTCGCTTAAAGCATATAAGTGTGAATCAATCGACTTCTTAAATTCTTTTGAAAGTTGAGGAATATGCTTATCTACATTCAATCCCAAAACGATTTTTTTTGCACCTGGTGGGGATACTTTGATTTTTGTTTTATTTAAGGAGTATCCTTTTTTTCGTAAGTAATCAACCACACGGCCAATAACTTTGCTAATATCAAATCTATTCATGTCTTTTTTTGAAAAAGATATGAATAGATCATCAGCATAGCGTGTATATAGACCACCATGACTTTGTACTAACTTATAAATTAATTTATCCAGCTCGAAAAAAACCATATTTGAAAGCATAGGGCTTGTTGGAGCACCTTGAGGCAATCTTCCAATATATTTTATATTCTTTCTAGAATAAGCAAGATCTCTGTTTTTTCTCTGGTACAACACCCACTCGTTATGGTTTTTAGTCAGTAATTTAGGTTGATAGGTGCAAATTCGAGTTAAAGCAAAAGAAACAATGGGAGAATACCCTATTAATGTAAATTGTTCATAAACACTCCGTTCAGAAGTCATGTCAAAAAAATTCTCAACGTCTAATTTGACAAGCCACTTAGATGAGCAATGAACCATAGCACAACTATAAATAGATGAATTTTTATGATAAGAATAACAGCATGGGTGTGGTTTAAGATTTCTTAAAATGTAATAATTGATCCATCTTTGTAACTGTTTTAAATCTTCTTTGGGCGCGCTGATGAAGCGACTTCCACCTGATTTTTTCTCAACTGTATAATGTTCATATTCATTTTTCCTTCTAAGAATAATATCGTCTAAATAAACTTTATCGACCGAAGAAAGTTTAACCAGATGCTGTAGGTTATGAATATAGACAACATCATTAATATGAAACTTAGCCGCTTTTGCCATTGTTGCGCTTAACACTGCGGGGATTCTTTTGGCTTTGATTCCTCCTAAGTAATATAGGTGAGACGGAACAATGGTCATATGGCTACCTTAGATGTTCGCGTAGTTACCCCTTCAGCAAAGACGGACGAGGTTACGAGCCGGGGTTGCTGAAGGGGTCAATTGCGCATGTAAGCGAATCATTTTCCACAATTGATGCAAAATACATCAACAGAGGGCATAACCCTCACGGTTAAAAATCACCGTCTGATCCTCGTAAACGAGGGTCGATTGTAAACCAACCGACTAACACTAGCGCATAGACCAAAGTCCGTTCACCTTTTACGAGGGTAATAAAAATCTGGGTTTATTGCAATGATTTTAAAACCTTTTGTTTTTGAGCCTATTTCTACGCGCCCTATGCCAGTAATTTCATATTCCTGATTCCCATAATGAACCCAACCAGCAGCGTTTAGATTCTTTAAAATAAGTTTTAATTCATATTGTGGAAAACCAGAAATCTTACTTAGCTGTTTTAGACTTAGGGATTCAACCTCCAAAAGCTTAAGAATTGATTTTATTTTTAAGAGCTTAGGTTGTATTTTGCTTTTTTCTTCAATTTCGTGTGTAAACTCTGTAGGAATATATCGTTTCGGAAATAATGCATCCCATCTATTGGCCGAAGTAATGCCATTAATATTTGGTTTGTATTTAATGACTGAGCGGTGGAGTATGGATGGAATATTATTTGGTGCTGAATGAGAAAATATGACTCGTGCGGCACTACCTTTGTACCCTAAGGGGTGTCTTTCTTTATTATTGGCGTATGCATGACAAAGTGAAATTATTTCTTCGTGATTAGCAAGTTCATCTATTATTGGGGCGGAGTAAAGTACATTTAGTCTCAGCCCTTTTTTGTTTGAAATATATTTTTCAATTACAGATTGACCAATATGTGTTGCCATATACGCTAATATTTCTATTTCAAGCGTTCCAAATGACAACCGGCTTTTAATTGTAGGGTGATTATAAACTCTTTCAACAAATTCTTTTGTTCTATCTCCAGAACCAATCAGGTCATCAATCAATATTAGTTTTCTAACATTTAAAATGCGCATTTGATCTAGCGAGATTGATGCTGACACCCTTCTACCCGATATATTTAGTTGGGGTAAAGGGAAATATTGATTATTTCTCCTGTTAAGTTGCGTGTAGAGATTACTAATAAATGCTTCACTTCCAAGTGGCTCCAACGAAACTTGCACTGCTGGTGGCATTGATTTATCTAACAGATCATACACATTTTCATTGGGGGATAGCTCTCTAATTGGCAAAAGTGAAACCACATTTACTCCTATATTTTGAGCTAGTTCCTCTTTCAAATCATTCATTACAGTGGCTGTTTTTATATAAATGAGGCTATCTAATAAAGATTTGGCAACATTTCTATGTGGCTTAGAAAATTGCTTTAACCAATGTTGTACTGCTTGTATGTTTGAAATCATTTTTTCTACTAATACCTGACAGTTTCTAGTTATGTTTACTGCATTATACTTGAAGATTTTAATATTCTCTACGGATCTGATATCCATACTACTCATTGCTTCATACTCATACAAATTATGAGCGTTTAAGTCTAGTATGGCTATGGACTCTACCATACTCCTATAGATTGTTACTTTTAGCCAGTGACATGATTCTCCCATACTGAATGGATATATTTCGTTGAGGTTTTTCTTTTTTTTGGGGTTGTATAATATCATCCATAAGACATTTCAACTTTTTAAGTTTTGATTTGATGGTTAATCTCTTAATTATTGATGGGAAATGCACGTTAGCATTGTTTTAGGATTCGGTGCTACCATTGTAAATATATTTAAGACTCTAGGGTGATTCATGGTTAATAATGTCTTGTAGAGTGTGTTGATGTATATTTTTATTCTATGAGACGGTTTTTATACTGAATTACCCGTGTGATGAATCTTAGGTGATTATTAGTGAAGTGCATATCTAAAACACAAACTAAACTAAACTTAATGAGATAATTAGTCATGAACTTCTATCTCAAATCTTACCACATAAGCACATGGAGAAATTTCACTGTTTGAATAGAGCTCTTTGGCATGCTTGACTAAAATATCATGCGGCATTCCATCTTTACCATAAATAACTAGATAAAAGTAATAATTCTTGCTGTATTCATTTTGGGTGGAAATAATACGCTCATTCTCGGATAGAAAGAATCGATAGCATTCTTCATTTTTTTCTCGGCCAACTGATTTAACCTCTATGTACCTTTCATGTCCCGGTGTATTAAAAGAAAGGTAGTCATATCCATAAGATGGAATATCACGGCGATCCTCTATTTTCTCTGCCAGTTCTTCATATCCAAGACCAATCAATCGATTTCTTTCCCATGCGATGGCAAACTCTTCGCTTAACTTTCCAATAATATCCCTATTTGTATTAATGTCATCAAAGTTAACAGTGCGTCTAGCTTTTTTTCGAGGTTTTTTTACAGTACTCAAAGAGTTTGTAGCCAAGTTTCCACGTATGAACTTAGCATAAAGAAATGACATGAACTTAGGATTGGTCCAGTTCTTTGTGATTCTATTCTCCATTTTTTTTTCGATTAACAAGTGCTGATATTCGCTAATATATCGTTGCTCCTGAATACCCATATCTAATGCAATTTGTTTAAGATGTTCGGAGCTACATATGTTTAAGTAACTGGATGGAAAATAGAGACTTAATATTTTAGCCTTGAACATTTGAGATAGAGGGTTTTCATCTATATCGCGATATTTTTTGGATTTTCCTGCCTGAATGAGGTTTAGGAGAGCATCTTTTACTCCATTAAAAGCTTCTTTTTTTGTCTTCCCAAATTTTTTAGTATACCGATATCTAGTCGTAGGATCAGACTTAGTTTTACCGTAGTAAATACCAAACTTATTTGCTGTCGCACCTTGTATATTTGCCCAAGCCTTTGTCTTTGCTTCGACACAAGCACAAAATGAAGCGGTACCTTTACCAATAACATATTCATCGACAGTAATATTTTTAAGTTCTTTTAGTGGGTATGACAGTAAAAAATGTCCGCGCGCACTTAACGCTTTGTCTTCACTCGTAGTATCAAATGTTTTTGAAAAGGTTCGGAGTTCATCATCGAAAGTAGATGCTACGTTCATAGGAAGTCCTTAATTCTAATGTATTATTTATGTGTTAAGAAGGGAGATGTCAGTTTCTGCACCATCCCCTTAATTAAGTAAGGTTTCACAGGTCTCAGTGGGCGTGTTAGGTTTTAGAAAATTCACATCAACCTACCAACCGCATTCCTTTCATCCCACCTTCAATCATACTTCCACGATCCGCAGCCATCACGAAATCAGCCCACCATTGCATCATTGGACGACGCTGCTCCAGATAATCGCTGCGGTTGTACGCTCGACGTACCTCATTTTTATCCACATGGGCCAATGCCGCTTCAATAACGTCAGGCGGAAAACCCTGTTCATTAAGGGCCGTACTGGCAATAGAACGCAGCCCGTGTGAAACGAGCACACCGCCAAAACCTGCGCGTTTTAGCGATGCGTTGACGGTTTGACTGTTCATTGGCTGGTTTGGCTTGATACGGCTGGGAAAGATAAATTCTCGGTTGCCGCTTAACGGCTTCATCATTTCCAGAACAGCCATTGCTTCATTTGACAATGGAACGGTATGGTCGCGGTTCATTTTCATCCTTGATGCGGGGATTTTCCATTCTCGTGCTTCCAGGTCTATCTCGTCCCAGCGGGCTTCAGCCGCTTCAGCAGGGCGGGTGATAGTAAGAAGTTGCCACATGAATAGGCATCGTGTTGGTAGGATAATGTTGGCGGTACGCATGGTCTGCATGAGTTGCGGTAGCTGGTCTGGACGGATACTCGGCATGTTCTTTTTCTGAGGCTTCTCGAATGCCTTGCCAATATTGAGACTGGGGACAGCATCAATCAGACCTGAGTTTTGAGCATAAACCATGACCTCATTGATACGTTGGCAAAGACGACGGACAGTTTCCAAGGCTCCACGGGCCTGAACCGGTTGAACGGCCTGAACCAATGTATGAGCTTTAATATCTGTAACGATGACGTCACCAATCGCAGGAAAGATATCTCTCTCAAGAGAGCGCCAAATATCTTCTGCATAGTCCTCGGTCACACTGGCTTTCTTTACATTCCACCAACGTTCAGCTACGAGTTGGAAAGTGTTGGTTTTGGCTTCAAGTGAACTGCGGAGTTGTTCTTGCTGATGCTCCTGAGGATCGATTTGTTTTGCAAGGAGAACGCGAGCCTCTGCCCGGTAGCTTCGAGCATCGGCAAGTGTGACTGACGGATAGGGGCCGATGCTCTTCTTCGCACGCTTCTTGGTGACTGGGCGTATGTAGCGAAACTGCCAGATTTTACTGACACTTGATTTGATGAGTAGCTCAAGACCATCGCCATCATAGAGAACGTAGTCCGCGTCCTTGGGTTTGGCTGATTCTATTTCTTTAACGGATAGAGGTTTGGTTTGTCTTGCCATTGCCGGGTTTCCATAGTTTTAGGCACCACAAAACAATAATGCTTTATGAGGTGCCTAACAAGGTGCCTAAAAGGTTCGGATTTAATTAGTTTGCTTCAGACTTCCCAGGACAAATTGAAGGCACAAAAAAGCCCGCAAGGCTTATGCCATGCGGGCTCTTTAGACTTTATCGGATGACTCTGGTAATCATCGATTGAAGATTTTGGTGGAGCTGGGGGGATTTGAACCCCCGTCCGAAATTACTACACCGTCGGCACTACATGCTTAGTCCAATCTTTACATTCGCCGGTTAGCTGCGGATGGACACGCCACTAACAAACTATCCTGA